>FQKF010096557.1_pt1 | contig 11279 bp, 9 predicted proteins | sample 1504521 | NCBI WGS metagenome assembly FQKF01 (sample SAMEA4475357, study PRJEB15587) | soil metagenome | biome: Soil; feature: Field | place: India | collected 2015-03-11 | depth 0 m
CTCAAGATGCAAGGAAAATTGCATAGTCCGCTGGGGGGTGAAGACATGGTAAATATTGTTCAAGAACTTGAAAAATGGCTGAATGAGGAAAGAACGATTCAAGAACTTAAGGCGAAGGCTAAGGAACTGGGATTAACTGTCAAAAAACAAATGACGAAAAACGATGTACACAAACTTATCGAAAGGTATGTAGAAAGAGTAAAAGCAGTCCAACCTGAAGATTCAACCTCTCAAAGACCATCCTCTGCAACTTCAGCAGTTCAAGTAGCATCACAAGTCCACGAAAAGCCTATCAAAGAAGATATTACGATCCCAGAGACATATAACAAAGATAGGCTCTGTGCGATGCCAGTTAATCCTAACTGGATACACTTGTACTGGGATTTTTCTGATGCAAATCGGGAATTTTTGAAATCTCATCAGGTGAGAAAGGTCGTATTAAGAGTTTACGATGTGACGTTTATAGAATTCGACGGGACGAACGCACACAGAACTTTCGAAATCAATGTTGACATCAACAATATGAAGAATTATTACTTAAACGTTCCAATGCCGGGATCACATTACCTTGCTGAAATTGGCTATTATGATCAAGAAGGTAAATACAAGTTCATATTACGCTCCAACCTATGTAAAACACCCGTTAATTCACCAAGTCAGTCAACGAGGGAAAGATGGATGGATTTGAGAAAGAGAAGAAGGATAGTTATGCCTTCAGGCGGTATGTTAACACCTGTTGTTGAAAGAATTAGTGGGTCTGTTCAAGGTTTGGAGCATCTTTTTCGGGTTTCGAGTGTTGGAAGCATCAGCTTTATTCAACTTAGTGGGAAGGGGATGTAAATATGCCACGTGGACAGATAATGTTCGTACTACATGCTCATCTACCGTATGTTCACCATCCAGAATATCCGTTCTTCTTGGAAGAGCACTGGTTGTTTGAAGCTATAACCGAGACATACATCCCGCTACTTAGGATGTTTAAAAAGCTTGAAGAAGAAAAGGTACCTACAAAACTAACAATGTCTATTACTCCACCATTGATGGAAATGTTGGCCAACCATGATCTCCAGGAGAAATATGAAAAACATCTTGAAAAGCTGATAGACCTTGCAAGAAAAGAAGTTGAACGAACAAAGAATGAACATCCTACTAAGCACAAGATGGCACAGTATTATCTTGCGCTTTTGCAAGAAACTCTGCATATTTTCAAAGATCAGTACAAGAGAAATATATTAAACGGCTTCAAAGAATACATGGCGAGGGGTTATCTCGATGTAATAACCTGTAACGCTACTCACGGCTATTTACCATTTATGGAACAATACCCACAAGCCATCAGAGCCCAGCTCGAACAAGCAGTTAAAACGTATGAAAAACACATGGGAGTTAAGCCGCGCGGTATCTGGCTTGCAGAATGTGCATATTTCCCAGAGCTGGATAGATATCTCGCAGAATACGGTATTGAATACTTCTTTGTAGATTCGCATGCATTTTGGTATGCTGACGAAAGACCACGATATGGAGTTTACAGACCTGTAATTACACCGAATAATGTTTTTGCATTCGCAAGGGACCCAGAAAGCTCTGAGCAAGTTTGGAGTGCGCAGATAGGCTATCCGGGCGATTCAAACTACAGGGAGTTCTACAGAGACATTGGTTTCGACAGAGAGTACGAATATATAAGGCCTTACGTTGATCCAAGTGGTGTAAGGATGAACACTGGCATAAAGTACCATAAAATTACTTCAAAAGATGTACCGCTTGAGAAGAAAGATTACTATGACATAGACATTGCGAAACAAACAGCAATGAATCACGCAAAGGACTTCCTTAGAAAGAAAGAAGCACAAGTGGAATACTTATTAGATTTATTTGAAGGTTTAGAACCAATTATTGTAGCGCCTTTTGATGCTGAGCTTTTCGGTCACTGGTGGTATGAAGGACCATTTTTCATCGAGTACTTCATGCGAGAGGCAGCCAAGAGCCAGAAGTTTCGTGTTGTCAGAGCTTGCGATGTCGTTGACTGGATTGAAAAAGTACAGATATTAACACCTGCCGCTTCTAGTTGGGGTGCGAATGGGTACAATGAAGTCTGGCTCAACGGAACAAATGATTGGATTTATCCACACCTACATGAAATGGTCGAGAAAATGACAGAGATGGCAAAACAACATTCAGAAGAAACTGATCCTCTTAAGATTAGAATCTTAAATCAAATGGCAAGAGAATTACTCTTAGCACAATCGAGCGACTGGGCATTCATAATGACAACGAGAACGAGCGTAGAGTACGCTGTTAACAGAACCAAAACGCATATTAAACGATTCTTAAACTTGTACGATATGATAAAGAGTGGTAATATAGATGTAGGGGAGTTACAGAGACTCGAATATGTCGACGATATATTCCCAGACATCGATTACAAAATGTATCTAAAATTCTGATTTTGAAATGAGTCTCTAATTCCCCCGAGGTTGTTCAACAATCTCGGGGGTATTGTTATGAAAAACCGACACATTGTGAAGAACTTATCAAATTGTCAAGTTAGTGCCAATCACGAGGCTTTATTCCATTATTTTTAAAACCCGAAAGGAGGTAAGGAAAGTGCCAGCAAACATATTTGAGATCAGATGGCATGGAAGAGCTGGACAAGGTGCAAAGAGTGCATCTCAGATGTTAGCAGAAGCCGCTCTTGACATGGGCAAGTACGTTCAAGCATTCCCAGAGTACGGTGCGGAGAGAACGGGTGCACCGATGAAAGCCTTCAACAGAATCTCTGACGAACCAATCCTTCTCCACTCATCAGTCGAAAAGCCACACCTTGTAGTTGTTATCGATGACACACTTCTTGGTAACCCCGATATACTTTCCGGAACAACAGAAGAGACGATACTCATAGTCAACACTGTTAAATCAGTGGAATGGGTAAGAAGGAAATCGGGTTTCAACGGCAAGGTATGCGTTGTAAAAGCAACAGACATTGCTATTGAAGAACTCGGCAGGGGAACGCCAAACACGGTTATGCTTGGTGCGATAGCGAAAGTTACAGGAGTTATAGAATTGAAGTACGTTGAAGATAAGATAAGAGACATGTTCCTCAAAAAGTTCGGTGAAGAGGTTGTTCAGAAGAACATTAAGGCACTTCACAGAGGATACGAGGAGGTGACCTGCAGTGCCTGAACTCAAGGGTTGGAAGGAACTGCCAATTGGTGGTTTGATAGTTGAACCAGGTAACGCAAGACAATACAAAACTGGAACATGGAGAGTAATGAGACCCGTTTACCAAGCAGAGAACTGTATTCACTGTATGCAATGTTGGTTTTACTGTCCTGATCAGGCAATCGTAGTAGAAATAGTTGATGGAAAGCCAAAGATGAAAGGTTACAACTACTACTACTGTAAAGGTTGCGGACTTTGTGCAAACGTATGTCCAAAGAGCATTGATCCAAAGACGAAACAACCAGCTCCGGAAGACAAGAGAGCTATAGTAATGAGACCGGAAACAGAATTCGCGGATGAGTAAGGAGGTGCGAAAATGCCTTTAAAACAAGCAATTACAGGTGCAGAAGCGATAGCTTATGCAATGAAGCAAATAAATCCAGATGTCGTGGCAGCCTATCCTATCACGCCACAGACACCTGTTGTTGAGTACTTTGCAAAGTATGTTGCTGATGGTGTTGTCGATACAGAGATGATCCCTGTTGAAAGTGAACACTCAGCGATGAGTGCAGTTGTTGGTGCAGCTGCAGCAGGCGCAAGATCATTTACTGCGACAGCAGCTGTTGGTCTTGCTTTAATGCATGAAATAGTTTTTATAGCAGCATCGTTGAGACTTCCAATAGTTATGGCTGTTGCAAACAGAGCACTTTCCGGGCCAATCAACATCCACTGCGACCACAGCGACTCGATGGCTGAAAGAGACAGCGGATGGATTCAACTCTGGGCAGAAAACGCACAGGAAGCATACGACTTCACAGTCATGGCTTACAGAATCGCAGAGCATCCTGACGTAAGACTCCCGGTCATGGTAAACTTCGACGGATTCATCATTTCTCACGGCGTCGAGGTTGTTGAGACACTTGACGATGAAGTTGTGAAAAACTTCGTTGGAAAACCAATAAGAATGAATTCACTGCTCGATACGTCAAAACCAGTAACATATGGTCCACTCGATCTGTACGACTACTACTTCGAACACAAACGCCAACAAATTGAAGCGATGAGGCATGTTCCTAAAGTATTCAAACAAGTAGCCGAAGAATTTGCCAAAATTTCAGGAAGAAAATACGACTTGGTTGACGAATACATGGTTGACGATGCAGAGTACATAATGGTTGCGCTTGGTTCCACGGCAGGAACAATCAAGCACACAATCAACGAACTCAGAGCTCAAGGAAAGAAAGTTGGATTAGTCAAACCATGGGTGTTCAGACCATTTATTAAGGCTGAATTCCAGAGAGTACTCAACGCAAGGAAAGGCGTCGTAGTGCTCGACAGAGCAGCATCGTTCGGTGCAGAAGCTCCACTTTACGAAGCAATAAAATCTGCACTTTACGAAGTCGCGGTAAGACCACAACTTGGAAGCTATGTATACGGTCTTGGTGGAAGAGACATAACGCCAGATCACATAAAACAAGCATTTGAGGATGCCTTCAAAGGTAACCTCATTGCTGATGAAGAAAGATACCTTGGACTCAGAGAATAAGGAGGTGTAATGGATGCCTTTGAATGCTATAGAACTTGCGAAGATGTTTCATGATAAAAATCCTGGAATGACACAAGGTCATAGAATGTGTCCAGGATGTGCCGCTCCAAACGTAGTAAGATTCGCGCTTATGACAGCTATTGCGAAGGGTTACGAACCAGTCATAGGAATAGCAACGGGATGTCTCGAAGTTTCTACAACAATTTACCCATACACAGCTTGGAATATTCCTTACATACACAACGCATTCGAGAACGTTGCAGCAACAATAAGCGGTGTTGAGACAGCGTACAGGGCTCTGCTCAGAAAAGGAGAACTCGATAAAGACAAGAAATACGCATTCTTCGCATTTGGTGGAGACGGCGGTACATACGACATCGGTCTTCAATCGCTCTCCGGCGCAGTCGAAAGAGGCCACAAATTCATCTACATTGTTTACGACAACGAAGGTTACATGAACACAGGTAACCAGAGATCCGGTGCAACACCTCCAGGTTCAGACACAACAACAGCACCGGTTGGAAAGAAACTCGCAGGTAAGCTCCAGCTGAAGAAAAACCTTGTTGAAATAATGGCATCACACGAAAACGTATACGTTGCAACCGTATCAACTTCTGATCCCGTAGACTTCATGAAAAAGATAGAAAAAGCCCTTGAATTCGATGGACCATCATTCATCGCAGCTTACTCACCATGTGTCAGATTCTGGCGCGTTGCAGATGACAAAGCAGTTGACATGAGCAAACTCGCCATTGAAACACTCTACTGGCCACTCTACGAAGTCGAAAGAGGAGTTTACAGAGTGACGAAGAAGGTAAGCAATCCAAAACCAGTTGCAGAATACATCAAAGCGCAGGGAAGATTCAAACCGATGCTCTCAAGACCAGACGCTCAGGAAATCTTAGACGAACTCCAGGAATACGTCAACAGAAGATACGAAAGACTCCTTGCTCTTGAAGAAGCAACAAAAGACAAGCCAATTAGATAACATGTTGAATAAATCAAGAAGGCTTCGGTTCTTCCGAAGCCTTCTTTTTTGTTATACTTTGTTATACTTTCTGGCAAATCAGCTCATCTTTGCCATCGAATATCAAATGCGAGTAAGCCAAACATCCGGCATAGCATGAAGTGTCGTACAACTCGCAACTCGCACACACGTTAGGCAAAAGAACTGATGGATTGTAAGAATACCAAATTTCTTTAAAACTCTTTTCCCGGATATTGCCCATATAGAATTCTGGGCTGTATCTGAAATGTCCGCAAGGGACGACTGTTCCATCAACAAGGATAGAGGCATGCGTCCTTCCAGCCGTGCACTTCTCACCTATGATATTTTCCTCAATATGCAACTCAACATCGCTTGAATAAGAATTTAATCTGTCCCTGACAAATTCTACATGTGTTCTCTCTGGCATTAATAAATCCTTATTTAAAAGCCCTCTTCCAACAGGAACAAACCTATCGACATACAGAGCAGTTCCTAAATCTTGCGCTAAAGTAATCATATCTTCTACATACTTATAATTCAGCCGATTGACAACAAAAAGAATCGTCACATCGAATCCTGCCAAGATGAAATTCTTCAAACCAGCAAGTGTCTTTTCAAAAGTTCCCTTGCCTCGAATCTTCTCGTGGATTTCTGGGATAGGACCATCCAAAGAGACACCTATTGAAAGCTCCGGACATGCTCTTTTCAACTTTTCGCACACTTCAGGCGTTGCTAACGATGCGTTCGTGTTCATGAGCATTTTTAAGCCTTTGGAGTATCCGTATGAAAGAACTTCATATATATCTTGTCTCAGGAGAGGCTCACCGCCGACTATATCTAAAAGCTCTGCATCAGCCTCTACAAGCTGGTCGATGACGAGCTTTATCTCTTTGGTTGAAAATTCGTATCTTGACTTCTTCCCAGCATTGCAGTAACAGTGTAGACAATTGTAATTACAAGCTGTGGTTATTTCGAATTCGATATTCTTTGGACGAGGGCGCATCAAATACACCTCCCAAGACTACATAGTAATTTGATTAAGTATGGACGACTCAGGTACAATGATTTGTCTTGAGTTATAAAATTTTCTATCGCAACGACTTATGAAACATAGTTTGCTTGAAAATGTCTACTAATCAGCTTTTATCTTGCTTAAACTATTTGAAGTTTTTTGAGTGAGAATAAATCATCTCAACTCAAATTCCACCGTCTGAACATCCCTCGAATTTGCACCTATCATGAGCTGGAATTTGCCTTTTTCCGACACATATTCCATATTCTCGTTGTGGAATCTGAGCATCTCTTCCCTTATCTCAAACACTACTTCCTTTTCTTCTCCTACTTCCAAATGTATCTTTTTAAACCCTTTCAGTTCCTTAACGGGTCTAACCACGCTTGCGGTTATGTCTCTTATGTATAGCTGAACAATCTCATCTCCGGGGTATTTTCCAACGTTCTTGACTTTCACGCATGCTTTAATTATGCCGTCTTGGGTTAGGACTTTCTTGTCTAATTTAATCTTCGAGTATTTGAATTTTGTATAGCTCAGTCCAAATCCGAAAGGTAGTAATGGTGCATTTGGTATGTCGATGTAGTGAGTGCAGAATCTCTCTTTGCTATCTTCGCTTGGTTTGGGTCTTCCTGTGTTGAAGTGGTTGTAGTAAACCGGTATCTGTCCGACTGTGTATGGGAAACTCATAGTTAACTTAGCTGAGGGGTTCTTATCTCCAAATAGAACATCTGCGATTGCATTTCCACCTTCAGTTCCCGAGAACCATGCTTCAAGGATTGCAGGTGCTATATTGTACAATTCTCTAATCTCTAAGGGTCTTCCGTTGAACAGTACAACGACTGTCGGCTTTCCAAGTCTCATAATTTCTTTTGCCAATTCCTCTTGCCTGCCTGGTAAGGTGATAAATGCTCTGCTTCCACCTTCTCCACTCATGTCGTGATGTTCGCCGAGTGCAAGCACTATCGCATCAGCTTCTTTAGCCACCTTGAGAGCTTCTCTAAGAGATTTCTTGAACTGTGCGCTGCTGTCTCCTTCTATTTCGCAACCCTTTGCAACCAATACTCTATCTTCACCTATCTCATTGATTATTCCCTCTTTTAAGGAAATCGCTTCTTCCCATCTTCCCTGCCAAGACCACGGACCTAAGATAGCGTGTTCATCCGCATAAGGACCGATTATCGCTAATTTCTTGATGCTCTTGTCAAATGGCAAAACATCTTCATTTTTCAGCAACACAACGGATGCTGCAGCGACTTCACGGGCAATCCTTCTGTGTTCATCGCACAGGACAACCTGTTTTTCTTTTTCTATATCTGCACCTTTGAAGGGATTTTCAAACAAGCCAAGCTCTTCTTTGAGTTTTAATATCCTATAGACAGCTTCGTCGATGAATTTTTCGTCTACTTTCCCTTCTTTGACTAACTTCTCCAAGTTCTTGATATAACATCCTGTCATCATGTCTATATCAACGCCAGCTTTTATAGCCTTCTCGGCAGCTTCCTTTTCATCCTCTGCAACTCCGTGAGGAATAAGTTCCTTTATTGCACCCCAGTCGGATATAGTTACGCCTTCAAATCCCCATTCATTTCTCAAAATGCCCCTCAAGAGCCACTTGTTACCAGACGAAGGGATGCTGTTGACGGTGTTGAATGAAGTCATAACCATCTTGCAGCCCTCGTCTATTGCGGCTTTATATGCTGGCAAATAGAACTCTCTAAGCATTCTTTCAGAGATGTCAACGGTGTTGTATTCTCTTCCTCCTTCCACTGCGCCGTACGCTGCAAAGTGCTTTACACAGGATGCGATGTTTCCTTCTTTTGAAATATCATCACCTTGATAGCCCCTTACAAATGCACGTGCCATAACGCTGTTCAAATATGGATCTTCTCCTGTCGACTCCATAACTCTTCCCCATCTTGGGTCTTTGACGAGGTCAACCATAGGTGAGAATGTTACATGCACACCGCCGGCTGAAGCTTCTATCGCAGATACCCTTGCTGCTTTCTCAACTAACTTCTCATCCCAAGTACAACCAAGCGCTAGTGGAATGGGGAATATCGTTCTGTATCCGTGGATAATATCAGCCATAAACATCAGTGGGATTTTCTTTTTGTTCCTTTCCAAGTACATCTTCTGTATTTCTATTGTCTCTTCAGCCCCAGCGGTACCCAACACTGACCCTGCGTTCCAAACATCTGAATCCTTAATGCCCAACGCTTCCATAGGACCTGTTATTATGCCCTTTGCACTGTCCTTGAAAAGAAATGGTGCTAACTGCACCAACTGTCCTATTTTTTCTCCTAAAGTCATTGAATGCAGTAGTTTCGTGATATCTACTTTCTTCTTTCCCACAATACCTGCCTCCTCAATCGTGTGGTCTATTGATATATTTGTAGTTTTTCAATACTCAAAGGAACTTGCTTATATAATGGTATACCTTGTATTTGCGAGTTGTCAATCGATTTTGACATATAACAAAAAAGCAAAAGCCCTGAGAAATCAGGGCTTTTAAAACTATAGTAATGATTTTTATTGAGAACAGAACTCTTATGAATTAAAGAACTATCAATTATTCTAGTGACTCACAAGTTGTATCTCGCCATTATGTAGATGTCTGCATACTTTCCATCTTTGACTGCGGCGTACTTCTTTGTTCCCTCTATCTGAAATCCCAAGGATTCATAGAGCTTTATGGCTCTTTCGTTATCAACAAAAACCTCAAGTTCGATTCTCAGTAGTTTCAACCAATTATCTGCCAAGTCTAAGATTTCATTCGATAGTGCTCTACCTATTCCTCTTCCTTGATAATCCCTATGAACAGCAATGCCAAGGCGTGCAGAGTGTCTTTGTCTCGGGTTTGTGTTCACATGAAGTCCAACAACCCCCACTACTTTCTTTTCTCCGTTTTCTGTTATCTCTGCCACAAACACATGATCGTTTGGTCCTAACCCCCTTATATACTCCTCGGATCTTGTTATCCTTTCACTCTTAATACCGAGAGTTGTTTCCCTTGTACCGTCCATAGTCCGCAATTCGCTGAGAAAGACAGCGTCTTCAAATCTTATAGGCCTGATAGTTAGATCCATAAAAACCCCCCAATCATTCAGCGTTCTAACATTGCACAGTTCCCTGAAAGCGATATGCTTTTTGTCTTGGGTTCTCTACATATGACAAAGTTATTGTTATCATCACTCAAGGCTTCATTTCTTCCCATTTAATTTATGAATCCTAACATTCTTCACGTGTTCCTTCATATTTTTGCGACTATTAATATTTTTTGAAATAAGCCTCTCAAAAATCATCTCCTTCTGCTCATCAGTTAAACATTCTTGATTGTACTTCTTTACTGTTTCTACAAGTGCGGTTGTTGAAACAACATCAGTCTTTGCCTCAACTTTCAAATCAGCCTTTGTGGTGAAAACTACCACTGAGATAAATTTTATATTACCTAAATCTGATAATATTTCTTTAAGCTCTTGAATGTGTCCATAATTCTGCCTGATTGGATTGAAAAACTTTTCTTTCCTTTTGTATATGACTTGCGTCCAGTACTCATCGTATTCTTTGCCATATATCCAGCCTTGATAATTCTTTGTTTCAATAACAAATACTCCGTAGTTCGAAACAACAACATGATCTATCTGGACAGTCTTGGAACCAACCTTAATTAAGAGATTATTTAAAACTTTATACTTCTTTGGATCTAATCGAGATAGAAGGAGAGAAACAGACTTCTCACCTAATACACCCTTTATTTTTGGTTTTAATAATGATAATATCGCACTAATAATTATCAAAGCCCATATGTACCACAAATCCAAGAGTAAGGTGAAAGCTAATTTCAAGCTCTTACCCCCTTTTTCTTTGCTTTTGTAATCATCTATCGTCATTTTTAATGTATGAGGATTTGAGATCTTATTAAGATTATATAATAAAGAATTCATAGTCATTTTATAAGGTCATTTTATAAAAACTGATAGTGAACATGTAAACGAAAGGTTTGACTTGAAAAGAAAAAGCTGTGTAGGTGAAACATGATTTTTAGCTTTAATAAAAGGACAAACTACAGAAAAAACTTAGACTTGTTTCCCAATGCGACGAAGAACCACACCGCCTGTTAGAATTAAAATTCCTGCTACCACATATATAATTATTAAAAGTATTTTAGGCATCCTATAAATTAAAGTATTCACAAAAACACCAATAACAAATAAACCCAAGCCCAATTTATTAATCTCTCAGAAAGTTTCATTACAATAACCCCATTCACATAATTGGCATTGTTTGATTTCTTCAGAGAATGCTGCATCTTATTACAATTTAAGAAGCTTGTATGATTAATATGATTAATAAGTTATCTTCCATTATACTACTTTTGTCGGCGCAATGAAAGGCTTTTTGGTAAAATGTTACTTTCTTAATTACAAGAAATAGTAGCTTCGAAGTCTTAAAAAGCTCATTTCTAAATAACTTCTTGCACAATACCATGTTTCTAATTCGTTAGAATAACAAAAAAGCCCTTATTTCTCAGGGCTTTTTTGTTCTGGTGGAGGCGGCGGGAATCGAACCCGCGT
>FQKF010020408.1_pt1 | contig 11277 bp, 9 predicted proteins | sample 1504521 | NCBI WGS metagenome assembly FQKF01 (sample SAMEA4475357, study PRJEB15587) | soil metagenome | biome: Soil; feature: Field | place: India | collected 2015-03-11 | depth 0 m
TGTTTTTATTGGTTTTCATAAAAAAATAAAATTACAACTTTTGACCGTAAGATAAAAAACAATTATTCGTTTCTTTTTTTAAGGAAAAAAAACTTAAAAAGGCAAGAACGAAATTAAGGCTTATGATTTAAAGGGGAGGATTTATTGTAAGACAGGAAATTTTTCTTTTTTACTCATGGCTTCTTCCGCACGTTGAACAGCCACGTTCTTTTTCCATTCATACCACTTAATATCAAAAAGAAAGTCCATAATTTTATCAAAGAGCAAATAAGGTATAAGAAATTTAAATCCGCTCCAAATTTCCTTAATGCCCGGGCCCGGTTTTCGAAAGCTAACACCCATGCTGGGTTCGATGTAATCCATAAAATGCCAGTATCCGGAAGGCATGAACAGGCCGTCGCCGGGTTCTAATATAAATTCATACCCACGGGCATATTTTAAAGCAGGGAATTTGTTTTCGTCCGGATTGGAAAAATCCACCAGACTGAAGGTGTTGAACGGCAGGCGATAAATGAAATCCGACTGGTCCGGAGCAAACAGGAGCACACGCCTGCGTCCCTGCAGGTTTACAAACAACACATTGCTCATGTCAATGTCCTGGTGTATTCGGGTGTTGCTGCCTCTGCTGCCAAAGAAAATAAAACGCTTGTTTCTTAAAATACTGCGAAAAAAACCGGGGGCTTTTATGTGTTTTTTGAGGAAGGGCGCTTTGGAAAAAATGTCAAACAAAAATATCCTGTAATGATTGGGTTTATCGAGCATGTCGATGTAATCCCTGAGCTTTATTTTGAGGTGAGGCGTTGTAATGGCTGAACGGGTTTGGTTGGCTTTTTGGGAGTCGAACACATCCACTTCAAGGTCTCCCGCATTTTGTTTCATCCACTCAAAAGTCCAGTTTTGGCCTGCAAACTGATCTTTCACCGCGTTTTTAATAATAGCCGGCTTTTGAGGATAAAAAAACAGCCTGTTAAATTCCTCCCGGCTGATATTTCCTTCAACAACATCAATTTTTAAGTCCAAATTCATAAAGCAAATTTAAATTATGGCACTGCTTGAAATTAATGATAAGCATCATTTTTAATAATTTTTAAAAAACCGTGTGCTGTAATTGGCTCAATTAAGTCGTTTAAATCTTTTCTAACATAATTTTTACCTTTGTTAAAATGATGAATTTCTTGCAGTCATTTATTCAGTTTAAAAATCCAAGGCTAAAGCCGCCCCCGTTGCTCTTGCTATATTTTAAAATCTATTTTTTCTATATACTTATATTTCTTATGATTCGGATGGTTTTTTATTTTTATAATTCAAATAAATTTTCCGACGACGGCAGATCTCTATTAAATATTTTATTATCATTTGTTAATGGACTGCGCTTTGATTTGGTGGTTACCGGCTATATCACGCTTGTGCCTTTCATTTTTAATGTGCTTTTTGAATGGACGCGGGTCGTGCTTTTTCTGCGAACCGTTTTTGTTTTGTTGTTGTTAATTTCATTTCCGATTATAGTCGTTTGTCTTGCCGATATTCCTTGGTTCAATCATTTCTTTCAACGCATTCATTGCGGGGCTCTTGAGTGGATGGACCGTCCGGGCTTTGTTTTTTCCATGATAGGCACAGAGTGGAAATTTATTTGGCCGGCATTCTTAATTCCGGTTTTTTTTGTGATTATTTATAAATTTTTGCAATCTTTTTTTATTCATTATAAATGCCATTTCGAAAAAAACCCATACCGCAAAGGGGCGAGGATGGCTGCAACACACTTTTTGATGTTGTTTTTTATTTTCATAGGCATCAGGGGCAGGGTTACATTAAAATCACCTATACGCGCAGGAACCGCCTATTTTTGTAATGACGCTTTTTTAAATCAAAACGGACTGAATGGTTTTTATACGTTTATACAAAGCGCTTATGAAAAATACATAAGAAAAAATACTGTCATAAAACTGACAAACACGGATTCTTCTTTTGCTTTTTGCAAAAAAGACCTTGGCAGGGGTATTTTGCAGGAAAAAGAAAAACGTATGTTATATAAACACCATTCGTTTTCCGACTCCTCAATAAAAATAACGAATGTAATTGTGGTTTTAATGGAAAGCATGTCGGCTGAAAAAATGAAAAGACACGGCATGAATTTAGTATTAACTCCGTTTTTGGACAGTTTGTCCCATCGTGGCATTTATTTTAGTCGATGTTATTCATGCGGAATCCACACGTTTAACGGCGTTTTTAGCACCATTACAGGACTGCCCGGTATTTTTGGATTAAATCCGATGAAAAGGACTCCCCTGCCGGTTTTTCATACGGTTTTTACGGCAATGAAAAAACACGGGTACATCACACTGTTTTTTACTACGCACGACGCGCAGTTTGATAATATGGAAGGGTTTGTCAGGTCTAACGGCGCCGATTATGTTATTTGCGACAACCATTATCCGAAAAACGAATTAAAAACAACCCTGGGCGTTCCCGACGATGTTATGTTTCGTTTTTCGCTTGGAATTTATGACACGCTGTATAAAAAAAACAAAAAGTTTTTCAGCATCATGCTGACTTCAAGCGATCACGGGCCCTATTATATTCCTGAATATTTCAAACCCAAAAACAGAAAAAATTATTTGGCATCTGTGGAATATGCCGATTATTCATTAAGAGTTTTTATCTCGGAAGCATCAAAGCGTCAGTGGTATAAAAACACCCTGTTTGTATTTATTGCCGACCACGGGGCCGCATGGGATAACTATTATTCCATTCCTTATAGTTATGTTCACGTGCCCTTGTTGTTCTTTGACCCCAACCAAACAAACAATAAGGAAATCAAAAACCTTGCATCTCAAACGGATGTTTTTCCCTCCATATTCGGCTATCTTGGTCTTGATTTTGATAATTATTCCATGGGGATAGATTTGTTTCATGAAAAAAGAAACCACGTAGTGTTTTGTGCCGATGATTTGACGGGGATTATGAACGACAGTTTGATTCTGATCAGATATCCGGACGACCATCATGAAATATTTAGGATACTTCAAAGGGAAAATCTTTCCGGGGAATATCCCGAGACAGAAAAAAAACTGAAAAACGGACTAAAACATTATTTTCAGTGTGCCGCCGAAATTCAGTATAATTACCGGTCAAAACCATGAGTGTTGTTGAGGCCATATTACTTGCCGTAATTGAAGGGCTGACAGAATTTTTGCCCGTATCATCCACCGCACATATTATGATGGGATCTGCTTTCCTTCAAATTCCCTCCACGCCGTTTGTGAAATTTTATACAGTTTGCATACAGTTGGGTGCTATACTGAGCGTGTTGGTCATTTATTACAAACGTTTTTTAAAGTCGATTGACTTTTATTTTAAAATTCTGGTAGGTTTTTTGCCGGCGGCCATTGCGGGCGTACTGTTGGGAGATTATATAGATTCCTGGCTGGAAAACCTGATTGGCGTGGCTGTAGCGCTTATCATTGGGGGCATGGTGTTCCTTTTTGCCGATCGCTGGTTTATGGTTTCGGAAATAAATAATGAAAAAGAATTAACGTATTTGAAGTCGTTTAAGGTGGGAATATTTCAGTGTCTGGCGCTTTTCCCGGGCGTAAGCCGGAGCGGTGCCAGCATATTGGGCGGACGAGCCCTTGGATTAAGCAAATCTTTTTCTGCGGAATTTTCTTTTTTTCTTGCCGTTCCCACCATGTTCGGTGCCACGATGAAAAAGTCCTATGATTTGATTAAAGAAGGCGTCCTGCTTACTAACAAAGAAATACAGCTTTTAACCATAGGTAATGCAGTTTCATTTTTGGTGGCCTGGTTTGCCATCAAAAGCTTTTTGTCGTTATTGAGTCGCTACGGCTTTAAGCCGTTCGGATATTACAGAATTCTGGTTGGACTGGTTCTTCTTGTTCTGTTTGCTTTGGGCATGAGCCCGACTTTGTCTTGATTCGCGCAACGGCAGCAAATAAATTTTAGAAAAAAAATATTATTTAAATTTTCAGATAAGTCTTGTAACTCTTTAAAATTTTTGCGTTGATTTACCAAAACCACTTATGAAAAAGACCGTTGCTACATGGCTTTCACTATTCTTGATAGCACATGTTTACACACAAAACGAAATACTTGTGCCCTTCCGTATGAAGAATAAATGGGGTTACGCGGATACTAACAGGAAAACGGTCATTCCCTGCGAATACGATTTTGTTTTCCCCTTTAATAATAATGGAATGGCCCCCGCTTTCCAAAACAAAAAATGGGGATTCATAAATAAAAAAGGGGAGATTGTACTACCGTTTGTTTTTGACCGTTTGATTTATGGTTGCTACGGGTATTACTGTTTCCGGCACAACGGATGTTATATTTTTGTAGATGATGAAGGGAAAATAAGCAAAGAATTTAAAGCCGATACGCTTTATTCATTCTCGGAAGGGATTGGCATTTTTGAATTAGGCGGTAGATTAGGATATATAGATATATCCGGAAATGAACTAACCCCTTGTGTTTACGAAGATGCACGGCCTTTTTACTACGGATATGCCAAAGTTGCAAAAAATGGAAAATTCGGATACATCGACGAGAACGGGAAGGAGGTTATTCCGTGTTGCCATGATAGCATTATAAATACCTACACCGGGTATTTCATTATTAAAAATAACAATGTTTTCGGAGTTTTAAATAGCCGTAACGAACAGGTTGTTCCTTCGGAGTATGACGACATAGAATATGATTGTGTTTTAGATGCCTTTATAATTAAAAAGAATGGACTTGTGGGCATGCTGAAAGGCAAAAATAAAATTCTTAACATGGAATACAATAAGATTTATGTTCTCCCATGGAATTTAATAGTCGTTTATAAAAACGGAAAAGCAGGGCTGGTTGATACACTTGGGGAAGTCTTAATGCCAATGGAGTTCGATGACATTAATTTCGCCTTAAACGGCCATGTTGAATTTAAAATCGGCAATAAAAAAGGATTGACAAACAATAGAGGTAAAATTTTACTGCCCGCTGAATTTGACGACATAATGATGGAAAACGATACGTGCTTTTTTGTCCTTAAAAATCATAAGGTTTATGCATTTCATAAAAGCAAGAGAAGATTATATCTTTTGCCATACGAAGACATGGGACATTTTTACGGCCTTGATAATATGATTTTAGTGAGAAAAAAAGGAAAATACGGATTAGTGGATCTTAATTTCAGAACAGTGCTTCCTGTTATTTATGAAGATATATCATGGTTACAGGATGACGTTTTGCTTGTCAAATCAAAAGGCAAGTGTGGTATAATAGACATCCAAGGAAAAATATGGGTTCCTTTTAAATACGATGACATTACAGACACTCCATTAAATAATTATTTTATAGTTGAAAAGGGAGGTTTAAAAGGATTAATAGATATAAGCGGAAAGGAAATCGTAGAGTGCCGGTATGATGAAATTGAAATCAATAAAAATTTAATGGAAGGTTTTGCTTATTTGGTACTGAAAAAAACATTTTTAATTTCCGAAGAAGAGGCATTACCGACACACGATTCAGACAGCGATGAAAAGCATACAGATCGGGAAATCACGCTGATTCGTGAAATGGGCTACATAAGCGATAAACACGGTGTTTTTTTTAATGATTAAAATATTAAATCATTATTGTATGAAAACATTAATGAACATAACATTCGTCCTTGGGATGTTTTACCGGGTTATTCCGCAGGGCTTGTATTTTGAAGGCATGCCGGAAAAAGAGTATAAAAAAAGATTTCCACTTCATTATGCAGCGTATGCAAATGACACAAATGACGTTTACAGAAAACAGCATCTGAAATTCATCAATACGCAGGACAAACTCGGTTATACTCCGTTGATGCTTAGCGTATATACGAGAAATCCACGATTGTGTAAGTATTTATTGGACAACGGAGCAAGGCAGAATGTTAAAGACCGCGCAGGACGCACGGCGCTTCACCATGCCGCACAGGATGGTAATGTAGATATTTGCCGGCTATTGCTGGAGATCGGTGCAAATAATGTACTATCGGACACATCCGGAAAAACCCCCTTACATGTCGCGCTTGAAAATAAAAATACGGAAGCCGCATGGCTTTTGCTTTCAAATAAAAATTTTTTAGACCTTGCCGATAAAAACGGAAAAACTCCACTGATGTATGCGGTGATTTACGACCAAAAAGCTGTTGCTGAAAAAATGTTGCTGATGGGTGCAAACCCGGAAACGACCGACCGACATGGATTTACGGCTTTCTATTATGCAGGACGCACCAAACGGTTCGACCTGGCCGAACTTTTTGTTAAAAAAACCGATAAACCAAGGGCTTATGTAAAAAATACAACACCCCTTATCATTCAGGCCATTAAAGATAAGAATGGAGATTTTGTTGAATTTCTTTTAAAAAAGGGTTTCGATTCGAATGACGCGGATGAAAATCAAAAAACGCCTTTAATGTGGGCAGCCGAAGCCGGCCTTTCGGAAATCTGCCTATTGCTGATTAAACATCGTGCGGATGTTAATAAAGCTGATATTAACCGGAATACGGCTCTGCATAATGCCGCAGGTAATGGTCATGCGGAAATTTGCAGGAGTTTAATCCGAAATAATGCTTTTATTGAAAAAAAGAACAATCAAAAAGAAACTCCCTTATTGCTGGCATGCAAGAATAACCAAACCGAAGCGGCCCGCTTGCTTATTCAGGAAGGATCTATCCCGGAAGCAAAGGACGCTTATGGCTTAAAGCCCATTTTTTATGCGATTGATAACAAAAACGCAGAAATGCTTAAATGGCTTTTAAAATACAGAGCCAATCCGAAATTCAGAATATCCCGATACGACATGCTGATGGTTGCTTGTGCTATGGGAGATAAACATATCGTTCAGTTGTTGTTACCCTATTATACCTCGTTGAAAAATAACAATGAAATAGGAAATTCCTATATCCATTTTGCAGTCGAGTCGGGTGATACCGGTGTGGTTTGTTTATTGCTCAAAAAAAATCTTAATATCAATTTAATGAACGTTAAATTGGAAACGCCTTTAATATTAGCCGTTCGGAATAATGATACGGTCATGATAGATTACTTACTGAAAAACGGAGCGGACATCCATTTAAAAAACCGAAGCGGAATGAATGCCATAATGATGGCCGCCACCCACAACCTCCCTCAGGCATTAAGACATTTATTACCCTATATTGACAATATTAACATGAAAGGCCCGAACGGAAACACGCCCCTGATGTTCGCTGCGGCGAAAGGCAACAAAGAATGCGTGATTTCATTATTAAAGGCAGGGGCAGATGCATCCATTAAAAACACGAACGGATTAACCGCTTACGATTTAGCGAAAAAAAACAACCATAAAGAAATAAGCCGGATTATATCCTTGAAAAATCCTGCAGTTTATATATCCATGAACAACAAAGTACAAAAAAGAATACAATGAAGAGGCGTATCCCCCTGTCATTTTATCGATTTAACACAAGTTGTTTTTTTCTATCCGACAGGTTTTTTAGCTAATGCGAAATTTGCCCTATGGGTTGTGCATAAATGGCTCAAATTATTTTGGATGGCGTGTTCATGGTTTTTCAATTATTTAATAAACTGAAAAAAACCATTGCCGTTCAACCAATACAAGATTCGTCCGGCACTTTTATAATATCTGCTCGATGGGGTTTTTATATGTCATTATATTGGCTTGATCGCTTCAAATGAGATTTAAAAAGTGTCCCATAACTGTTAAACAAATTGTTTAATGGGTGTTTAAGCGTTGGAACAAATTCCGGGGTTCACACGTTTGAAAACCAAAGCCATTGAAAATCAATGTTTTGTACAAAAAGATAATAGGCAGTTGCCTTTCAGGAATAATAAATATTTCTAAAATCCGCCTTTTTTTGGGGTTGAAAATCTTTATATAAAAAAATGAGATTACAAAAACGAAACGAATAATTTTTAGAATTAATTTTTGTAACCTTTCATTGTTTTATGCGTTTAACAGAATGTTATCAATTCATTTTGAGTTCCGATTCGCTATTAACGTAATTTTTTTTTCGGAACAAGTTATTTAGTCAAGAGCAGGAGAGAAAAGCAATCAGCCAACAGTAAACCGGCAGAGGAAAATCCATGTCTTTATGTCAAACATAATAAAAATGTAATGAAAAATTTTTTTCAAATAATTAACCGAAATGCCTGCTACCATCCGGAAAATCGGGTTTCGGCAACGGATGGGCCATGCGAAGCCGAACCCGGGGCGAACCTCTTGCCCGCCGTACGATTGGGCACCGTACGTTAAAGAGCAAAGAGGGGGAGGTGAATAGCGCTTCGGCGCTTTCAATATGTGTGGAGCCTGCAAATGCCGGGATACCGCTTTCGGTTCCTTTCGTCTAAACGAAAAAACCGCTTGCTCAATGGCATTTCCCTCCCGCATATAAACCAAACCCTCTTTTTTATCGGAAAGAAACCAAAAAAAAAACATAAACTATGAAAACAACAACCGCAAAAATCCGCTTCCCTTTCCGGAAGAAATTTCACGTCCGTGAAAACCACAAAGGTTTTCTGTTTAAGAACGGTGTTCTGGTGAATGTCCTTGAACCCGGTAACTATTCTTTTTGGGGCCTGAAAACGGATATGGTTTCCGTGCAAGTTCCGGTTAATGGGCATTTTCCGTTTTTCGACGTAAAATTCATGACCAGGGATTTCATTGAAATGGAAATCCACATTTGGGTTGCATACGCCATCCGTCAAATGGCTCGTGCCTACGAAACCCTATTGGATGTTTGTCCGTTCAGTGAAACTTTTTCGGTCAGGGACGACCGTGTAAGAAACTATTTTTACAAACTTCCGCAAGTTTTTATAAAAGAAAAAGATTTTTTCACTGCATATCAAAAGTTGCAGGAATTTTTTTCCAACCTGGCAACTCTTAATATCAACGGGCCGGAAGCAGAACTTGTTGCGGAGTTCAAGGAAATTTTATCATCCATGGGTGTTGAATTGACCTCCTTTCACTGGCACATAAAACTGCCCAAAAAAGTTGAAAATCTTTTTCATCAAATGTTGGAAAAGAAGGTTCGTGCCGAGGCCGAGTTGGAAAGCGCCCGCGCCATGGTTGCTGCTGCCCGCGCCCTGAAAAACGCCTCCGACATCATTAAAGGCGATGAAAACATATTGTTCCTTCGTTACCTGGAAACCATGGTGAAAATAGCCGAAAAAGGCCGTCACACGTTTGTGATGCCTTCGTCTTTGCCGGATGGTAACATCAAAAAGAACCCTTAAAGGGTTCTTTCGGTGTTTTGCCCCGTCTCGCCTCCGGCGGACGGGGCATGAACATCCGGCTGCCGGCCCGCAAAACGCAAACGCTTAAAACATTTCAGGTCCGAATAAACGAAACCCATTTAATTGATTACAACATAAAAAACATTTTTATTTATATGTAACTTATTTTATCAAACTCGTTAATAAAAAAACAAGTAAAAACCAATAAAAACAAATGCTATGAAAGAAAAAGACGAAGCCCTTGATTTTCACAACGGTGTTGATGAACGGATAGATCTTTTCCATGCCAGGCATCAATCAACCTCTTTTTTTCTGAATGAGAGCGAAGCCATTAAAAGCGTAAAAATCAAGCTTAAATGCAGTTATGAAGGCGACAACGCGGTTGACAGAGTTGCCGCCATGCTGGCCAATGCCGGGCGTTCAAACGAAATACTCCGCATAGCCATCAAAACCGCGGCCCTTGCGCTTGATTAGTGTTAATGCTTTCCGGCTTTCAGACATCGGCAGGATTTAGCCCGCCGCCGGGTTAAATCCTTTTTTTACTTATAAAAACGATTTGCAAAAATAGTCATAAACGGCGATAACAATTTTTCTAAATCATGGATAATGGAATTAACGCCAAAGGAATTTTTTCAATAAAGAAAAGGGGGTTAATAACGAATCAGGAGTTAACAAAAATAAAAAAATATTCCTTTTAAAACTTTAATTCTATGACTTTAAGTTAAATGAAACTTCTATTACCGAGGTAATAAATTTTTCAATAAGTTCGCCTTGTTTTTCTAAGGGTTGATTTTCATATTCTTCCAGCTTTTTTTCCGGAAGATCAAAACAATAACTTTTATCATAGTCTTCGTAGTATGGGTTATTAAAAAATTCAGATTTGTAATCAATTTTCTTAATGTTTGAGCTCAATAAATCATATACATTTTTTTCAATTTCTCCTTCTTCAAAATAAAACGTGATCACCGGGAATTTTTTATCCAAGGGGTTGTTATAGGAAATGCCTACACATCCCTTAACGGGTTTTTCTTTTATGTCAGGAAAAGTTGTAATTTCGGTAAGAAAAATTATATCAAAGTAATAACCATCACTGCCTAACGGCAACTCTTTTTGTGATTTTCGTGAATATGGTAAATCATCAGATTTCAAATAATATTTTTCTGTATTTATTTTGTTTATGGTTTTTTTTAATAAAACCATGAAATTGTAAACAGAAAACATTTCTTTATAACTTAATTTATCATTCATATTAATAGTATTTAATCTACAAACTTTTTTCAGAAAAGCCAGGTATCCTTTAATTAACGCAAACTCCTTAGTGTCCGGCTGCAAATCTGAAAGTGATTTGAAAAGTATATCCCATAATTCATCCCAGGTTTTGGTTATAAATCCTTTTTTATAAATTTTGTAATTTGAAATAAAGCCCATTTTATCATTCGATATTTCGAAATCTTCAGCATATTGTTCAAAATGATAATTCCGATCGTTAATTTTACACTCAATGATATATTTTTCTTTGCAAGAGTTTTCAATGTAGAAATCCACTCTGCTGTTGTTTTTACCCGTATATTCTCTTTTAATTATTGCCGAATTATCAAATTTGTCGTTTGGAAAAAAGAAATTCAAAAATTTAATTTTAAAATAATCAGATGCCAAACACATTGCCCATGTAATGTCAGACAAATCGTTTTCATCTTTTTTTCGTATGGCTAAGTATTCAAAAAAGGTGTCCATTATGTAGTTTCAAATAGTAAGAGCGACTTTTTAAAAATTTTAAAAGTTTTAAAAGGCCATCGTCCTTAATTTAATCGGATAAATGGCCTTTTTCAAAAAAAGTGTCGCTATTAGCAAATATAGATTAAGTTTTCCAATTACACAAAGGCGTCATGAAAATTTTTTGCAGGAGAAAAAATTATGCCTGATTTACTTAAAATCTCAATTTCGAATTTTATTTTCGCTTTTTAAACTGCACTTCAGAAGGGATTAGGTGAAAATACCATTGGATTAATACGGCAGT
>FQKF010002156.1_pt1 | contig 11266 bp, 8 predicted proteins | sample 1504521 | NCBI WGS metagenome assembly FQKF01 (sample SAMEA4475357, study PRJEB15587) | soil metagenome | biome: Soil; feature: Field | place: India | collected 2015-03-11 | depth 0 m
GATGACAAAGCGCTCAAACCACATGCCGATATTAACTACGATGGACAGGAAGAACGTCCACCAGATGCTGCGGCGAATGCGGCGCGACCAGAACAGCTGCGGGCTGATGACGTTACAGAACATCATACCAAAATATGACCACCAATATACGCCAAACACGCGGTTATAGAAGGCAAATTGCTCATAAATGTAGCCCGAATACCAAGCTATAAATAGCTCCGTCAGGTAAGCCACACCCACAATCGTGCCTGTAAGCACGATGACCTTATTCATAGAGTCAATGTGGTTGATAGTAATGTACTCCTCCAACTTAAGCACCTTGCGGGTAATCACCATCAGCGTCTGCACCATAGCAAAGCCAGAAAAGATAGCACCGGCTACGAAGTAGGGCGGGAAAATGGTCGTGTGCCATCCCGGAATAACCGACGTAGCAAAGTCAAACGATACGATGGTGTGCACCGAAAGTACCAACGGAGTCGAAAGGCCAGCCAGAATGAGCGAGAGCGACTCCCAGCGCTGCCAGTGCTTGGCACTACCCGTCCAGCCGAAGGAGAAGATTTCGTACATCTTCTTGCGGAAGCCCGCTGCACGGTCGCGCACCGTAGCTAAGTCAGGCACCAGACCCGTGTACCAGAACAGCAGCGATACCGAGAAATAGGTCGAGATGGCGAATACGTCCCACAGCAGCGGCGAGTTAAAGTTGACCCACAGTGGCCCGCGCGTATTGGGGAAAGGGAAGATAAAGAAGGCCAGCCACAAACGGCCCATGTGAATGAGCGGGAACTGACCCGCGCAAACCACGGCGAAGATGGTCATGGCCTCGGCAGCGCGGTTCACACCTGTGCGCCAGCGCTGGCGAAACAGCAACAAGATAGCCGAGATCAGCGTACCGGCGTGGCCAATACCAATCCACCACACAAAGTTGGTGATGTCCCAGGCCCAGTTAATGGTGCGATTGGCGCCCCATTCGCCGATGCCTTTCCATATCGTCCACACGACGGCGAATACGTACAGCGCCGTGAAAGCCGAAGCCACAGAGAACGCTAAAATCCACTCGCGAGAAGGCGCGCGCTCGGTAGGCACGCACAAGTCTTCCGAAATCTGGTGGTAAGACTTATTCCCTTCGATGAGGACATGTCTGACGGGTGCTACGGGTTGAGACATATCGTTGTAGTGTTGGGTGTATTATCCTGATTTGAAAATATGATCCGGGCGCCAGAGGACACCTTAGGAATTGTAAATTTTAGCCGAATAGCGCACACCAGGGCGAACGTTAATTTCCTCCAGCACCTGATAGGCTAAATCTTCTTGTTTTTTGATGGCCTGACTGACGGCACTATTCGGGTTATTCAAGTTGCCAAATAAGATGGCGCCCGTGGGACAGGCTGTCTGGCAGGCGGAGCGCACATCGTTATCTTCGATAGGTCGTCCTTCACGCTTGGCCGTGAGTTTTCCCTCCTGGATGCGCTGTATGCAGAAGGAGCACTTCTCGATGACGCCGCGGCTGCGCACCGTAACGTCGGGGTTGAGCACCATGCGCACCAAGTTGTCAGCGTAGAACGGAATATCGCCTTCTTCCACACGGAACAGGCGCTCTTCGTTAGCCGGGAACGTGTCGGCAGTGGTGTAGTCCAACCAGTTAAAGCGGCGCACCTTGTAGGGGCAGTTATTGGCGCAGTAGCGCGTGCCAATGCAGCGGTTGTAAGCCATCTGGTTGAGGCCTTCAGCCGAGTGGTTAGTCGCATTCACCGGGCAGACGTTTTCACACGGCGCGTTATCACAGTGCTGGCACATCATAGGCTGATAGACCACCTTCGGATTTTCAAGATCGCCGTAATAATAGCGGTCAATGCGCAACCACGCCATTTCGTGGTGGCGTCCGACCTCGTTTTTGCCCACGACGGGCACGTTGTTTTCGCTTACGCAGGCCACCTGGCAAGCACCGCAGCCAATGCAGGCATTCATGTCAATGAACATGCCCCATTTAGGCCCAGTGCCGAAGTAGTCTGTGCGGTCGGGGTACAGCGTCTGCTCGTTCAGATGGCTAGCATGCTTGTGAAAGTCGGCCAACTTCTCGCGCAATTTGGGTAGTTCGTTGACGTGTGCCTGGAAGATAATCGAGCGATCGGTCAGCGATCCCTGATAGGCCAGTACTTGTTCGTCGGCATTGATAGTCTTGCCACTCTTTTTGTCTTTAGCTGCCAGACCCATGGTATGGTGGTGCTGCACGCACGCAAAATTCTTTTCAGCACCTACTTTACCCGATATTTTGGCTTCTTTGGCAAAATACTGGATGAAGCCGCCATCCATTGGCAACCACGGGTTCACGTTTACACCATAGCCCACACCACAGCCGCCGCTCTCACGACCACCGCCCAGGGCAATAGCCACCGTACCTGGGGCCTGACCAAAAGCGCGCACCACCGTACACGTATGCTTCTTACCATTGACTTCGACCTCAACTTTATCGCCGTCTTCCAGGCCCATCCAGCCGGTCATCTTGTTTACGCCGTCCCATTCTACCGGAATGCTCAGATAATTGCCCCAAACCGTGCGGTTGACTGGGTCGGGCATCTCCTGCAGCCACGGGTTGTGGGCGTATTGGCCGTTGCCAATGTTCACGGCCTCGTAGAAAGCAATTTCTACCTGACCGGAGCCGGGCTGCGTTACCAAGGCAGGATTGAGGCTGACACCTGGGCTGAATGACACCGTGCGCGGCGCAGGCGGCACTTCAAACACTCCGTCGTGCAGGCTCATGTCCCAGAAGGCCGCACCAGTAGCGTATTTCGACTGCTTGGCTTTGATGTCGTTAGCCCAGTGCGACTTGAGGTACTGGTAGTAAGGCTGTTCGTCCTGGCGGTTGAGGTTTGGGCTGTCGGCCCATTCCAGCAGCGACAGTTCCGCCTGGCGCGTATCGAACAGTGGCGCAATGGTCGGCTGTATTAGACTGTAGTGGCCCGTCTTTGGTTCGGCATCGCCCCAGGACTCCAGCAGGTGATGCGTCGGAGCCGCGTAGGTGCACAGGGTCGTTGTTTCATCCATGACGCCGGAGAACGAAATGCGCGTGTTCACCTTGGCAAAGGCCGCTTTGAACTGGTCGGCGTTCGGCAATTCATAGGCCGGATTGGCGCCCCACACGATGGCAATGGCTACCTGGCCGGCATTCATTTCGCCAATAAGGCGCATCATATCGCGCTCGTCGCCTTCATGCAGGTGATTGAGCACGCTGAAATCAATGGTGTTGTTAATGTTGCCGAGCAGGTCGTTAATCTTGTTGACGATGATCTGCTCCATCACATTGTTGGAGCCGCACACTACCAGCGATTTGCCGCGCAAAGCTATCAGGTCGGTAGCCGCCTTTTTGATGCCGGCTTTCGCCTTGTCGTTGAGAGCCGGGCCGCTGATGGTGGGCGCACCGGCATGTTGGGCAATCTCGTTATAGAGTGCACAGATGGCTGCGCCCATTTCGCTGGGGCGTATCTGGATGCGCATGTCGGCATTGGAGCCGGTGAGGCTCATATGGCTTTCCACCTGATAGTGGCGCGACATGGAGGGCTTTTCGAGCGACTGAATTTTGCGCCGCGAAGCGTAAGCGCGTGCGTGCTCGATAGGGCTTACCCAAGTGCCGAGAAAGTCAGCACCGAACGAAACAACAACATCGGCCTCTGCAAACTTGTAGGTCGGAATGCCGCGCACGCCAAAGCAGGCCTGGTTGGCTGCCAGCAAAGCCGCATGCGACACCGGATCGTATGTGATAACGCGCGTATTCGGGTATTTAGCCAAAAACTCAGCCAGGGCTTTCTTGGCCGTAGGGCTGATGATGGTACTCGTGATGATGCGGATATTGCCACCCAATTGCAGCTGCCCCTTAATTTTTTCATCCAGGTCATTCCAGGAGAGTTTTTTCACTTCTCCACCCTCTTCGATTTTACCGGGGTGCTTCAGGCGGCGCGTGTCATATAGGCTTAGTACCAGGGCCTGAGCGCGCGCGCTGGTGCCGCCGGAGGTTACACTGCTGAGGGTGTTGCCCTCAATTTTGATAGGGCGGCCTTCGCGCGTCTTCACCAGAATGGCGCAGTAGTCGCTGCCATTGACGAAAGAAGAGGCATAGTAGTTAGCCACACCCGGGACAATAGCGTCTGGCTTAGTTACGTATGGAATGGCCCTGCGCACCGGGATTTCGCAGGAGGCAGCCACCGTAGCAGCGCCTAAACCAAAGCCCATGAGCTTGAGAAAGTCGCGGCGAGAAGGCATCCAGCCACCGGATGCGTCGGCCAATTCTTCCAATAGAAACTCCTGTTCAGCCGATTTCAGGAAAGCGTCCTCGCGGTTTAAATCGTCGGCGCTGACCCAGATACCGTTATCTTGATGCTGCATATCGCTGGAAGGATGGAATGTAGTAAGAGAAGTGGGTTAGGGAAAGGTGAGCATTCTTAATAGTGGCATTTCTGGCATTCCAAGCCGCCGATGTCAGCCACGGTTACTTTTTCACGCTTGCCGCCCTTGAGTTCTTCATGGTAGCGTGCGTATTGCTGATAATAGTCGTTGTCTTTGAATTTGACTTCTGTCTGGCGGTGGCAGTTGATACACCAGCCCATGCCTAAGGTGGAGTACTGATATACCTCCTCCATTTGCTCGATGGGGCCGTGACACTGCTGGCAGGCTACTTGTCCTACGGCTACGTGCTGGGCGTGGTTGAAATAGGCGTGGTCGGCCAGATTGTGGATGCGCACCCACTCAATCGGGCCTTGAATCTTGCCGTTTGAGTCGTTTTTGAGCGCTTTAACGATGCCATCCCATTGGGTTTCGACCACGATGCGGCCTGCATCGTTGAGCATGGTCAGGCCGTTATCGGCCACGTATTCCTGGCCTATCCACTTTTTGTACAGTTCTTCAATCTGTTTTTCCGTCCAGTTTTCGTAGTCGGGAATGTATTTATTGGTAATCGGGTCATAGCCGATGGAAGCGTAAATTTTCGTGATTTCGGCCGTACCGGAGACGGTACCTTTTTTCACTACGGTGTGGCAGTTCATGCACGTATTTGCACCGGGAATGGAGGCGTGTTTAGAGCGGCGCGCCGAGTCGTGGCAGTATTGGCAGTCAATTTTGTTCGCGCCAGCGTGGAGGGCATGGCTGAAAGCAATAGGTTGTTCTGGCTGGTAGCCTTGCTGGCGGCCCATACGCGTAGCATTGTCCACCGTTTTGTAACCAAAGATGAGGGTTGCGGCGAAAACACCAAAAGCGATGGTACCCTTAGTGGTCAGGATTTGCGCCAACGTACGACGCACCGGCGCCTCTCCAGCCTGTACGCGCGTAAGGTTTTGCAGATTGTCCACAATGCGCATAAGGGCGAACGCGAGCAGCCCCAACACTACAGCAATACCTACAAAAATCCAGAAACTAGAGTCGTCCTTTTTTCCAGCGACGGTCTGCCCCGGTTGGCCCGGCGCACTCGCAGTAGAGGCCTTATTGACGACATCGTTGACGTAGAGCAGGATGCTTTCGATCTGCTCGTCGGTTAGGCCCGGAAAATTGTTCATCAGCGTGGGCTTCCATTGATTCCACAGCTCTACGGCACGCGGATGCCCTGATTGTACCATGGCCTGCGAGGCGCGAATCCACTTGTACAGGTCTTCACGCGGATAAGCGGACCAGCGCTCTTCAACCCCACCGAGGGCGGGACCAGTCAGGTTGGTCTTCATGTCCCGGCTGTGGCAAGAGGCGCAGTTCGCCATGAACAAGCTTTTGCCCTCTTCCACATTCGGTGCGGCCTTCAGAAGGCTTATAGCCAGCAGAAGGACAGGCACTATCTGACAGATGCGTTTCAACAACATATTGATAAAGTGCTACTTATTGGTCTGTTTGTATTTGCTGCAAAGGTAATTCTCGCGTTCGTTTTGTTTCGAGGGCGCAGCAACGGTCGCAGCGTATTTAGATAGTCTCTAAACTTTATTGCGCAGTACACGTTAACACACCGTTAAAATAGAAGCGCGGCAAAGGTAGGCAGGCAGGGTAGCATTGCAATAATATGGCAAAAAATTTCCCACAGATTCCTGCTTGGGCAGGAAAGGCGCATCCGAGCGCCTGCTAAATCTACTGCCTGCGCAAGATGGAAACAGCGCCCTTGAGGGAGGCGCCTTCTGGTGTGGTCAGCACGTAGAAGTACACTCCATCAGGAAATCGCCCTGCTGTGAAGGGTGTCGCTAAGGTATTTTCCCACACGACAGCGCCGTTTCGGTTATAGACCACTATACCGTAGGCCGATGGGTCAGCAGCATCTGAGGGCAGTACGATATTCCATGTTTCATCCTGACCATCGGCATCGGGAGTAATGATTTCCGGAATGTAGATACCCTCTGCCGAAGGTGGCATCACATGCACCATCACCTGAGCAGGCGGACTAGAGCAGCCGACTCGGCGCGCAAAGACGGTGAACTCCACCCGGCCGGGTGCTTTGAGGGAATTCAGCTCGAAGCGGCGCCCCTGCACTGGGCCGACACCCGAGGGCGGAATACCGCTCACATTAATAGCCACGGCCGTCCACTGCAGCTGGGCCAGCGGGCTAGTGGTACAGTTAAGCGTCGCCGTCTGCCCGTGCGAAAGAGTGATTTGGTTGGGCAGGCACGTCAGCGGCGGGTGCGGTATGCGCAAAACGTTTTTTTCTACGACGGTCGAGCAGCCATTGGCGTTGGCCGTAACCGTTACTGTATAGGTATTGGGGCCATCCGTCGGGGGGGTTATGTTCAGGAGCATTCCGGTAGAGCCGTCTGACCAGCGAAAGGTGGCGGGGGCTGGCGTTAGTACCGATAATACCGCCGATTCCCCGGCGCAGACTGTATCGCGGCTGCTGCTGATGCTGGCCACAGGTGGTTGAATGTTTTGAAAAACGGCTTTATCGCCATAGCCCACACAGCCGTTGTCTAAGGCGGTTACAGTAACGGCGTAAATGCCCGGCTGGCTGACGGCAACCTCTTTCGTAGTAGCGCCATTGCTCCACTGATAGGCATACGAGCTACTGCCAGCCGAGGGCGATATCCGGGCCTCAAGCATAATCGTGGCATTCCTGCAATCCAACACGTCGGTGCCCGAAACACTGCTGATGTTCACCTGTACCACGGGTATATCACCGGGGACGACATTGATGGCAGCGGTATCCGCACAGCCGTTGTCGCTCCTGCGCACGGTCAGGGTGTACACGCCCGGAGTGCCGATAACAGGGTTGAGGGTGCTACTGCCGCTCAGGATGACGCCGCCTAGCGAAGCAGCCCAGCCAAACGTGAGGTTGCCCGGCGCACTGGAGTCGGCCACCGTGATGCCTCCTATCGGTTGTGCGCAGCTGTTCAGTTTTTGCTGTGGTTCGGCGACCTGAATTTCGGGCCGATCGGGCGGGCGGACGGCTGTCAGGTTGCTGGCCCGGCACCCCGCTGGCCCGGTAACAACATATAAATAGGTACCGCTTTGCGCCGTCGCGTAGTTTGGCTGGGTGGCCCCGGGGATATTGACAAATTGCACTCCGACTAACCTGGCCCATTGCACCTGAAAGCCATTGTGCGGTGGCGGCGTTCCTTTTAGCATCACCTGGCTTCCGGGCAGGCAGGTCAGCACCGCCGGATCCGGATCGGTTTCTATGATGACTCCCCAGGTTGGGTCGTTGATATATTCCACCTGGAAGGAGTACTGCACAAAGCAATTGTTGCACAGAGCTCCCGCCGGCGTACACATGATGGAGGACAGCGTCAGGGTGTACGAGCCTTCGCCAAGCTGCTGATTACTCGCAAGGCGGAAGGTGTTCTGGCTCTTATCGTATAACAGTATAAACGTGGAACTCCTGTAACTCAGCACTCCAGTGAACTGCGTCGAGTCTTCAAAGTAGCGCTCCACTCCTGTGGCGAATTGAATGACGAATGCAAAATTGCGAATCGTCTGCGTGCAAGGTATCTGAATCTTGCCGTTCAGTGCTGGCAGGGCTACGGCCTCATCAGAGGCATAAATCAGCCGCGAGTTGTTCGTGTTCACTTCAAAGCAGTCCTGCGCTTGAACAACGGATGCCGACAGCCAAAGCCAAAGTATACTGACCCAAAAACGCGCAATGAACATGGTTTTTTACTTTTTTGAAAGCAGCGAGCATTGCGCACCCTACGCCTGATGGCCTCAAGCATTGCGCTTTGCCGCTCGAATCGGTGACGGATGAATTAAACGCAGCAAATTTCGGGCAAAAAGCGCAAGCGGCAGCGCAAATCCGCTCGCTGTTCAAAAAGACATCTCCGGAGCACTTCACTTGTGCACCCAACAGCCTACCTTCGCCGAAAAGCTTTTTTCTCACTCTCCTCATGTGCGCATATAACCCTTCGGCTTCTTCTAACGATGGCTTCTGGTTCAAAACCGGGCTTTTTGCCCTGCTGGCTGGCCTTGCGTTCTGGGTATTCCAGCAATTCGACAGCGGCAAAAAAGAAACACCCCCTCTAAGAGCCGAATACCCAAGCGCGCCATCGGCTCAATGCTTGGTGCCCGACGAGATTTTGCCCACCAGCACCACGGGTATCATCGTACGCCACACCTATTATGTATTATCCTATTCGGAAGACCACGAGCAGGCCGAATGGGTCGCTTATGAGCTGCGTCGCGAACGCCTCCAGCAGCCCTGGGTCGAGCGCTCCGGCGCCTTCCGCCCAGACCCGCAGGTGCGCACCGAAAGCGCCACTCCGCGCGACTACAGCGGCAGCGGCTACGACCGCGGCCACCTGGTGCCTGCTGCCGACATGGCCTTCGGCGCCGCAGCAATGGACGAAACCTTCCTTATGAGCAACATCAGCCCGCAGGTGCGCACCTTTAATGGCGGCATCTGGCGCGAACTAGAAGAAAACGTCCGCGACTGGGCCAAACGCATGGATATCCTGTACGTCGTCTCCGGCCCCGTGCTCACACGACCGGGACTGGGCCAGATCGGCTTCAACCGGGTAACCGTACCGGCAGCGTTCTACAAAGTCGTCTATGCTCCGCAGCAGCGCAGCGCCATTGCTTTCGTCATACCAAACGCCCAGAGCGACCGACCACTCTTGGAATACGCTTGCACAGTAAACGAAGTGGAGACCCTCACCGGCATTGACTTCTTCCCGCATCTGCTGCGCGGCCCCGATGCACACATCAAAACAATCGTAGATAAAAACCTATGGTCCATCAGTAGTAAACGCTACGAACGTCGCCTGCGCCAGTGGAACCGCGAGTAAGCGGTACTGAGGAGCAAATTATTGCTGGCGCTGACAAAAATCTCCCCGAGCCACCAGATGCCTATTTCGACATTCCGCCTACTTTTGCTTTTATGTATTTGTTTTCCTTACTGACTGCCATATGATTTATACGCGATACAGCGGTGGCTGGGGGTGCCTGCTCATTGGAGCAGTGGTTTTAGTCCTGCTCTTCTACGTCTTACGCGTGGTGCTCTACATATTGTATATCGTCTCGCCTGCGCTCTTGCTGGCAGCCATCGTTATCAACTGGCGCGCTGTGTGGGATACCGTGCGGGAATTCTGGGCCATGTTGCTCGAGCGCCCGCTCTCTGGCCTGATCATGACTGTACTGGCAGTTGTGCTTTATCCTATTACCGCGCTCTACCTGTTTATGCGCGCCTTGGGCTATCTCCGCATGGAGCAGGCATTTGGCTCGATGTACAACGAAGATACCGGTTCCGTAGAAGGTGAATACCTTGACTTTGAGGAAATTGAAAGCGCGCCCTCGCGCCGTTCCGAAATAGTGGAAGATATCGAAATAGAGCCCATTCCGCCGCCCGACGACCTGCCTAAAGACAGCGGCAAACCTTGAATATACCCCTAAGCGCCAACATTCCTTCGGTACGGCGCCAAAAGCTCTATTATTTCAAAAAAAATCTTTGGCTGTTTCTCAATGGCGCGCTACCTTTGCAGCCCAATTTTTAGTACGCTTAGGAATGGACCCTCTTTTTGCATACACCCTTCCCATTCAGGGCCTGAAAACCGGCTTGCACGAATACCGGTATGTGCTGGAAGGTGATTTCTTTCGCCACTTTGAGGGTTCGCTCATCCGGGAAGGCTCTGTGCAGGTACTGGTTTCGGTGGACAAACGCCCCAGCCTCATGATCTTGGACTTCCACCTGTCCGGTTATACGGAAACGACCTGTGACCGCTGCACGGCTCCCATACGGCTGCCCCTGAACGAAGAGACCCGCCAACTCATCGTCAAGTATGGCGACGCTGAGGAGGATGGGGATAACGACGAAGTCGTTTTTATCCCGCGCGAAACACCGCACTTTCAGCTGGCGCCCTACCTGTACGAATTCGCGATGCTGGCTCTGCCCATGACGAACACGTACGACTGTCAGAGCGAAATACCGCTGCCCTGTAATCAGGAGGCGCTCCACATCTTGAGAGACATTTCCGCCGACGAACAGCCTAACCCTATTTGGGAGGCGCTCAAAGGCCTACAATAACGCAAATCGCTGATTTCTTTTCAAAAAATAAACGCATTCGAATATGCCCAATCCTAAATGGCGGCATTCCAAGCGCCGCAAACGCGCTCGCCGCACCCACTACAAAGCGCCGCTGCCCACGCTGTCAAACTGTCCTGCCACCGGCGAAACTCACCTGCGCCATCATGCCTATTTAGTAGATGGTAACTTGTACTACCGCGGCCGCTTGCTGGTAAACTACACCGGCGGAGGAGAAGAAACCGCACAAGCATAGCCTGCAGAACGCCACTAAGCGCACTCCCCTGCGCTTCATCCGCTTGTGCTGCCTGCGACACGAGCAGTTTTTAGAGAACGCCTGAAAGCATCTCGCTTGCCATGAAGCAAATCATCAACACACCCGACGCACCGGCGCCCATCGGCCCCTACAACCAGGCCGTGCGCATGGGTAATTTGCTTTTTGTTTCGGGGCAAATAGCCCTTGATCCTCAGAGCGGCGAGCTCGTCCTCGACAACATCGAGGCCGAGACGCATCAGGTGCTCCGGAATGTGAAAGCCATTGTGGAGGCTGCCGGCGCAGGCCTGCAAAACGTGCTCAAGGCCACCGTGTTCGTAAAGGACATTAACCAGTTCAGCCGCATCAATGCGGTCTATGGGGAGTACTTTCAGCCCGAATTCGCTCCGGCGCGCGAATTGGTACAGGTGGCCGAACTGCCGCGCTTTGCCAACGTAGAAATTTCCGTCATTGCGACAGTGTAAACCCGCGCCCGCCTGCCATGAAGAACGTCCTGTCCGGCATTCAGCCTACCGGCGACCTGCACATCGGCA
>FQKF010056493.1_pt1 | contig 11259 bp, 12 predicted proteins | sample 1504521 | NCBI WGS metagenome assembly FQKF01 (sample SAMEA4475357, study PRJEB15587) | soil metagenome | biome: Soil; feature: Field | place: India | collected 2015-03-11 | depth 0 m
AAAACCCTCTTAACCAGAACTGACGTTAGCACTATACATAGCAGCTTAAAACAACGCGGGTTGTGAGCAACCCCGCTGTGCGGGATTGCCCACAACCCGCTTTTTACATCATGAGCGCATAGCGCTATAACGACGACACAACGGGTCTAAACCGCCCTTCCTGCCATTGCCAGCCTACCCCATCGGGATCTAGGCTGCGTGACCACTCCGTGAAGTTGGGCTGATATTTCTGGTGACGGACGAGCTTTCGCTTCACCCCTAGTCGTTGGGCGAGTTGTCCGGTGGTGAGTGCATTCTCTGGCTCAGCCAACAACTCCAGATAAAACTTCCAGATGACAAACAAACTCACCATGACCAGCAGGACGACTGACTCAGGATGCTGGGCCAACTCTTGGGGCACGAGCATGGGGGCATCCTTTTCCTCCACAACCTCCGCCTTGACAAGCTTAACAAACTCCTCTTCTGGCAAGGCAGGCTCCACAATCGGGTCGTCGGGAGACAGGACGAAGGGGTTGATAAAATCAAGCTCTTCCAGGCTTTTTGCAACTGAGGTAGGGGGGGAGGAAAGAGATAAATCCTCGGGCTCGCGGTCTGGTAAAGTGGCGATCGCCTCTGCCGATCGGCGCGGCGGTGCTGCATTGTCCCCGACTGTTGCCTGGACTTCTGCCTGGGCTTCAGCCGACGGTTGAGCCGCGTGAGGCGCTTCACCCTGACGGCTTGCAACTTCACCGGTCGAAGCGTGGGGAGTTACTGCCTGCAGAGCGATCGATCGTTGCCAGGCGACCTGCTTTTCGCCCGTCTGATAGCCATAGACCAGCACCGACTCAACGGCAGCAACTCCTAAAGTACGCAGCAAACTTTCAACGAAGGCAACCGCAGACGCTTCCTGAGGCGCCTGGTTTGCTTCCAGCAAAATATGCAGCTTGGAATCACGCCGCATTACCTGTGCTCGCACCCCATAGGTACGCATAGCATGGTTAATCACAGCGGCCAGCACTTGAGGATTACCCTGTTGAGCCAGGGCAAGGACTTCGGGAGCAAGTGGCATAGTCGTTTAGGGCAGGGTGACGTGCTGCGAACCAATTAGTTAATCCGCAACAGTTCCACATCAAAAATCAGGGTGGCATTAGGAGGAATCACACCGCCAGCACCGCGTGCGCCGTAGCCGAGGTCGGGGGGAATGATCAGTTTGCGCTGGCCGCCTACACGCATGGTGCTAAGCCCCTCATCCCAACCTTTGATTACCTGACCGACGCCCAGCTTGAAGGAAAAGGGGCCACGGCCTCTGGAACTATCAAACTGGGTGCCATCTTCCAGCGTGCCAGTGTAGTGGACGGTAACGGTTTGTCCCCGCTCTGGCTGGGCACCTGTCCCAACAACCAGATCGATGTATTGCAGGCCAGACTCAGTAGTCACGGTGGGTTGATTCGTTTCCATAGGGGGGGGATTAGAGGTGGCATCTGCGACCAGGGTTGGGGCAGCAGGAGTAGACACCTCAGCAACTGGGGGAGTTGGGGTAGTTTGCAGCGGGGGAGAGGGAAGTTCGGCGGCGATCGCCGACTGACGTGCACCCGTGAGCTGTGCAATGACCAGCACAACCACACAGAGAAGCATGACTCCCAGGCTAATTAAAATTTCTCGCATTACGGCCTCCCGCCCACTCAACTTCAGCTCTACTCAGAACCCAAGGGCTAAACTTCACCCCTAGTCTATCGTCAAAGTTTACCGTCAAACGCAGCAATCAACGCCACAGGCGATTCTCCAGTTCGCGGAGTTGGCGTTCGAGCCGATCGAGCCGCCCCCGCAGTTCGTCCATTTCGCTTTGGCGGGGAACCCCAATGTCTTGCAGCATATTGCGTAACTGCCGCTGAAACTGAGCTTCAAAACCGCTCTGCTCCGCTTTCATCTGTTGCATCAGGTCATTGACGAAGTTGCTGGCTTGGTCGGGGTCAAGTTTGCCCTCTCTGACCCAAGTCTCACTCACTTCTCGTAATTTGTCGGCTACCAGAGAGGTGGTGCCAATGCCGAGCATCAGCAGTTGTCGTAGCAAATTGTTGGTGTCCATTGTGTTAATGATTGGCAAGTGCAGGGGGAGTGGGTGGGGAAACCACCTGGAAGACAGACCAGGATCGACTTTAGACTAGAGAAGGTTCGCTGATCTTGCAGGGATAAGCTTCGGGGTTGGAAATCTTGCTGGTTGTAAAGCCGCCGTTTACTCCAAAGTCTATTCTGGCAAATTTACCTCTGCTTGTTTTCTGGCTTCCCGAAAATGGATCGGGGGGATGCCCGCCTTTACCTGAGTGTAATTTCCCAACGGTACTGGCCGAATCCAAGATTGCCCCAGGATTGGCTAAGTACACCTTTCCCTCAAACCATCTCTCTCTGGGATCTGCAATGCCCGATGGCTTATCCTTCGCTGCTGAGGGAGTGAAGGCTTGTGTATCAGTTCAGTTTTGAGAGCGATCGCATGGTGATTGAATACTTGAAATTTAGGGTCAACCCCGACCTGCGAGAGCGGTTTGTGCAGTTGGATGATGAAATCTGGACCCCTCATCTGAGTCGCTACTCCTTCTTTTTGGGGAAAGAAGTTTGGATCAGTCCCGATGATCTGTCGCAGGTTGTCATGGTGATCCGCTGGAGGAGTTTTGAGGAGTGGTTTGCTATCTCCGCAGCCGACCTAGCAGCGCTGGAGGCACAAATGCAAGCGGCTTTGGGAGATCAGTACGAGATGCTGGAGTCTGTCCGATATCAGGTGCGTAAGATGGTGCGCCCCTAGAGGATTCACGTTCTGCAAAGGACTGGGCTAGGATGAAAGCACGATTCAGCTTTGCTTGTGGCTCATGAACTGTCCTCGCTGTCACCAGGCGGTTGACCCCAGGGCGATCGCCTGTCCCTTCTGCCGCACTCCCCTAAAAGCCTACGGGCATCCTGGCATCCCCCTCTACCGGGCAACAGGAGAGGAGTATCTGTGTGACTCCTGTATTTACCACGAGGACGATAGCTGCAACTTCCCCCAGCGACCCTACGCTCAGGACTGTACGCTATACCACCATCGCGAACAACCCCTAGTGGCCCCGACCTACCGCCCCAGTGCGTGGGCACAGGTGCAACTGTGGGCCCGTCGAAATATGACACTATTAGGCATTCTGGTGCTGCTAGGGGTGAGCCTGGCGATCGCTCTAGCCCAGCGGTAAAGGGAACTGTCGAGACAGGAGGATTTGGACTAAACGGCGCGGTTATACAAAACACCGACAGTTGCAACCACCTGCTGCCTCTGACAGCAACCAGGCTAAGCCTCGATCGCCCCACCGCAAGAACTGCCTGCCCCTGCCGTACAGCCAAAGCAGTGCCGATTGGTCATAATTTCCCGTTGCGCCAGCAACACAGGGTCAAAATCGCGGATATTCAGCGATCTTCCCGCCGGAGGCTGCACTTCCAAGTCAAGCATCTGGTTAAAGTCGCAGTCAAACAGGCGACCATCCCAGGAAATTGAGAGGGTATTGCGACACATCAGGCCGGCAACGGTGGCTGGATTGAAAGCATTCACTAGCAGTTCCATATAGGCTTCTAGGTTGCCTGAAGCCTCCAGCCATTCCAGGAAACGGGCAATCGGCATATTGTTCAGCGTAATCAGGCGATCGAAGGTAATGCCGTGGTTCTTCAGCAGTCCAGCCTTCCACTCCTGCTCCATGCGGCTCTGGTTACTGGCGAGGAACGCTCCGACTGGGTTCGACATTAAGGTCAACCGCCGCTTTGGATCCCCCTTACCATAGCCAGCCCCATTCAACCGTTTGAGTGCCTCGATAGACTTGGCAAAGGTGCCTTCACCCCGTTGGGCATCTGTATTTAACTTGCGGTAGTGGGGCAGGGAGCAGATCACCTCAACCCCGCGCTCTGCTAACCACTCGGGTAAATCCTGCAGAGTGGGCAGCAGCAAAACGGTCAAGTTACAGCGGTCGATGACGTGCTTGCCCCGACGCACGCACGCATCCACCAAATAGCGAAAATGGGGGTTCAGTTCTGGTGCGCCACCTGTAATATCAACCGTGTGGGCCGTCGTTTGATCGAGCGCTTGCAAGCAGGCGTCGATGGTCTCTCGGTCCATAATTTCCCGGCGATCGGGGCCTGCATCCACATGACAGTGGCGACAGGTCATATTACACAGCTTGCCGACGTTAATTTGAAAGATCTCTAACTGAGCAGGTTGGAACTGCTCCCAACCGTGGCGTCGCAGGCGTTGCCGAAAATTAGCCTGAGTTTCTTCCAGGGGAATCGCTGCCAGGGTGGCCAGTTGTTGCTGTGGGTCGGTCAGGGGCGATCGCCGTCGTAGGAGCGAGGTTGTAGGTTTTGGCCCCGCCTCTGGCCTCTCCAGTTGCGATAGAAAATCCGGCTCGTCCAACTCCTGCCTGTTTGTTTCAAACATTCAATCCATCCTTAAAACTGGCGACAAATAACCGAACATGCCTGCGCATCCCACCCTTCCCTTGCCCACGTGAATTTGCCCCCTCGTCGAACTGGCGTGCAGCCAACGGGCAGAGCCGCCAAAATCTACAAGGTCTTGTTACAGGATCACTTGTTACATGATCAGTTGTTTGGCCTGGTCAAGCATCTGCATCCCGTGCACTAGAGAAGCTCCCCCCCGGATTGCCGTGGCAACGTGAATGGCCTCTGTCATCTGCTCCAGGTCGGCCCCCTGCTGCAAACTTTCCTGGGTATACGCATCAATGCAGTAGGGACACTGCACCGCGTGAGCGACCGCAAGAGCAATCAACGCCTTTTCGCGAGTTGAAAGTGCCCCTTCCGCAAATACAGCCCCGTAGTAGTCAAAGAACTTGGCTGCGAGTTCAGCATTGCCCTCGGCAATTTTGGGGAAATTGGGCAAATGTTCGGGCTTATAGTACTGATCCATGGGATTTACTCTTGTATTTTTGTCTAGACAATAGTCTGCACAACAGACTGACCGCATCGGAAGCGAGTCTAGCCTAACCTGAGTATGAATTTTGAATGAGTGATGCCGTTTGTGCCTCTTTCGTTCAAGCTCATACTTCAAGTCATCAACTCCCTCGGAAATCAGGGTTTGTAGGCTGGGCACTGTTCTTTGACGCGGTCTCACCCTGCCAAAAAACACGTTTCAATCACGCCTAACGCGCAATCTCCATCAAGCTGCTCAGATCTACGCAAGACCTCAGCGGCTTAAATTTTCCAATAGTAGCAAGCTTAGATCTGCGGGGAGACTGCATTCCTCCCCCAAGCAGGCAGTAGGTCGTCGTCAGCAGTCTGTCTTTCTCTAATGTACAGGCACTTGCATCACGTGAATTCTGGATCAGTTGAAACCCTTGATGGTCTGCGTGCGTCGTGCAGAACACCCGCTTAACCCAAACAGACATTGAATGCTGCATGGACACTTGATGACGCTGGCTGCAGGCGAAGCATAGCCTTCTTGACCTGTGAAACTTCCTCGATGTTGCCTAGGCATCCGAATTCTATCCTTCCTCGATGTCAAAATCGATACTAGCAAAGTGACTACATGATAAACGGAACACATTCTTTGTACAGTACCGAAGTCTATAATGCTTTCGCTCTAATCAAGGGATTTTCGTTCTCCCTGACAGGCGGCTCAGGTTCTCAGTGTTGTCGAATTATCGTGATTTACCTGGTAGCTTTGGGCACTCTAAACCTGAGGTGACATCTTCGGTTAGCATTCCTTAAGAGGTACATCGTGGTGCTTTCTATATCCAACCCTGTGATCCAGGAACTTGTGCAGGATGCGAATGCGTTGCGGATTAAAAAACTCATGTACTACGCCTGTAAACGCATCTGGGAAACTGATCCGGGAAGGCTAGACGCACTTGACCCCGTGCAACTTGTGCAGGACTTGTGGCAAATTGCTCCCAACCTGGAACAGTTGAATACCTACCTTTTAAGCATTGCCCGCACCCTGAGCAAACCCGTTGAGTATACGCTGATTGCCAATCTCACGATTGCTTACCTTGGTCGCTTGTATCCAGCCTCTACCCAGCCCCTCCCCACAACCTATCCTAAAAACTATGCCGCTGCCCTCCAGCAGTTGGCCCAAGATCCGGAGGTTCTGCGCATCAAAAAACTAATCTTTTGTGCCTGCAAACAGACTTGGCAGAATGACCCGGCTATTTTGAATGCCTTCTCCCTGGAGCAGTTAGTCCAAGAGTTACACCACCTCACGCCTACGGCTGCTAGCTTGGATGCGTTACTCACCAGTATCGTTTGCACGCTCAATCGCAGTGCCGAGTACACAAGTATTGCCCAACGAATCACCCAGGCTTTGCAACCGCTCTACAGGGAAGGCTCAGGAGAAACGATGATGCTTGCCACGCCGCTCACGCTGCCTGTGGTGTCTTCTCAGTCAGCGACAGCAGTTCAGCCCGAATTGTCTCAGCGGGGGATGGTTCAGGCAGAACCTGCGATGGTCAATCCAGTCTCCGAAGAAGGGCCTGCTGCGGTAGAGTGCGCCCAAGCGGAGCCTATGGGATCTACGGCTCCGGTCCCGGAGTCGCCCCCTGTTGTGGTCTATAAGGTGCGATCGCTCCTACCCCAAAATCTAGTGCCCTTACGGATGGAGCTTTTGAAGTATGCCAACCCTCTGCGAGCGAAGATACTACTGTTTTCGCTACTGCACTACACCCTCGACCATTCCCGCGACACGTGGTCACTCCTGAAATCTCACGAGATGGATGACCTGCTGCGGGATCTCTTTCGCACCTATCCTCTCTGGCATGATGTGGAGGCCAAGCTTCGCCGCATGGCCCGTGCTTTGCCCGAACCCACGAAATACGCCCAGGTAGCAGAGGCATTGTTGAAGATCTTGCGCTCTTGCTACACCGATACGAGTACGGTAGTGCCGGTGGCGATCGCCCCTGCCGTCGGTGCTGAAGACCCTACCAGTGCCACGGAACTGAGTCAGTCGGAAACAACCCAGGTGAACCCCAACGGCAGAACTCTCATGCAAGACGAGACGGCCTGCCTAGACGTTGCCTCCCCAGCCACGTCTGTCATCACGCCAGTCAACGCCTCCTCCAGTGGGGCTGAAAACACCAGGGTTGAGGCCCCCCGGGTCGCGGCTCTCCCACTGCCCGCAATCCATCGCTACCCACAATCCATCATTAATTGAATGATGAATTGACTAGATCAAACATTGCTGGGGAAGACGGTTTCCCTACCTTGCCCAGTCATTTCCAATGCACACCCCCTGACTTCTATGCAGTCCAATCTTGAATGTTATGAATGCCCAAGAACTGCTGAATCGCTATGCAAGGTCAGAAACCAACTTTAGCGGCACGAACCTGAATGGGGTAGATCTGACGGGAGCTGACCTGATCGGGATTGATTTGAGCAAAGCCGATCTACGGAACTCAGTGTTGGCGCTAGCCTACCTCAATCGAGCCAACCTGACTCAAGCGGCCCTGTGTCATGCCATTTTGAGTGGCATCAACCTCAGTCAGGCGACGCTGGTGCGGGCGAACTTAAAAGACGCAGACCTACATGGAGCAAATTTGCAAGGAGCCGACCTGCGGAGTGCCGACCTGACTCTAGCAGATTTGCTGGATGCAAACCTGATGGACAGCGACTTGCGAAATGCTGACCTGAGCGGTGCCAACCTAACGGGAGCCTGTCTACGGGGGGCCAACCTGCGAGAAGAAAACCGCCATTACACAGCAAATTTGCGGGGGGCGAACCTGCGGAATTGTGACCTGCGAGGCGCAAACCTAACCGGGGCGGATTTGGCGAAGGTAGACCTGCGCGGTGCAGACTTGAGTGAAGCCATGCTACGCAATGCAGACTTGAGTGGTGCAGACTTGAGTGGTGCAACGCTGCGCGGTGCCTATCTCACTGATGCAAACCTGCGGCGGGCCATGCTGCGGGGAACGAACTTGCGGAACGCCAGACTAGAACGAACTGACCTGTCGGAAGCTGACCTAGCAACCGCAAACTTAACGGATGCGATTTTGCCCGATGCAAAGCTAACGAAAGCGAATTTGGTGCGGGCGATGCTAGAAATGACTCAGTTGAATCGGACAGATCTGAGTCGGGCGAACCTGCGAAATGCGAACTTGCGATCGGCTCAACTGATCGGTGCGTACCTAGCGCGCACCGACTTGACTGAAGCAGATCTGACGGATGCCAATCTAGTGCGGGCTGAACTCAGCAGCAGTAATCTGAATCAAACAATCCTGACAGGGGCCACCATGCCTGACGGTAGTATCCATCCCTGAAGTTGAGAGTATGAGTCTTGAGCGGGGAAGAGGGGGTTGCTATATTTATTACTCTAGGAGGTTGCTGTCGGGGATGCTGAGGGCTAGTTGATAGATTTCACGTCGGGGCAGACTAGTTTGTTGGGCCAACTGACGACTGGCCTGAGAGCGAGAGAGCCCTTGTCGAATCAAGCTTTTCAGTTCTGCCAGCAGGGCCGATTCCGAGAGCAGGGGTGCGTCTGGCTGGGCACCCGCTAAAACGATGGTAAATTCTCCTTGGGGTTCGCGTGTTTCGTAGTGGGCGATCGCCTCCTCCACGGTTCCCCGCCAAAACTCCTCATGCAGCTTCGTGAGTTCGCGCGCCAGCACAATTAGGCGATCGCCCCCCACAACTTCTGCCAGATCGGTCAAGGTTTGCCGCAACCGATGGGGCGCTTCGTAAAAAACAAGGGTACGCGGTTCATTGCGGAAAGAGTCCAGGCGATCGCGCCGTTCCTGTCCTTTTGTCGGCAAAAATCCCTCGAAGGCAAACCGTTCGGTAGGCAGCCCTGACGCACTCAGCGCCGTCACCACTGCACTTGCGCCTGGAATGGGGATGACCTCAATCCCGGCCTCTGCACACGCTTGCACCAACTCATACCCCGGATCAGAAATTCCTGGCATCCCTGCATCACTGACAAGGGCGATCGCCTTTCCCTGCTGCAATCGGTCCAACAGTTCCGGCAATCGACTCCGGCGGTTGTGGTCGTGATAGCTGATCTGGGGGGTCGTAATGTGAAAATGCTGCAGCAGTTTTCCCGTATGCCGCGTGTCCTCCGCTGCTATCAAATCCGCCGCTTGCAAGACCCGAATTGCTCGGAAGGTCATGTCTTCCAGATTACCAATGGGAGTGGCGACGACGTAGAGAGGCATGGTGGCTGGGGTGAGTGAGGGGAGTGGTTTTGATTCGTATGGTAGTGTGATTTGCCTTGAGTTGAATGGTGTGGGTTCAGCCAACGCACAATGTGGCATTGTTTGATTAGACTCAGACCCTAAGTTCTACCTCACCCACCCCACCCGCCTCACTCACACCGTCTACGCACCCACCCTCACCTCCATGCCTCCCCCCGCTGCCCTCTTCACTGGTTTACTCACCCTCGATGTCATCTACTTGGTCGAAATGGTGCCGTTGCCCAACCAGAAAATAGTGGCGCTGGACTCTTTGGTGGCAGCAGGCGGGCCAGCAACGAATGCGGCGATCGCCTTTCAACACTTAGGCGGGCAGGCGACTATTCTAGGTGTCTTGGGGCAACACCCAACAGCGGAGTTGATTCGGACCGACTTGAGACAATGGGGCGTCACTTGGGCAGATCTGCAACCAGAGCGGGAAGAGCCACCCCCCATCTCTTCTATTCTGGTGACACAAGGTACGGGAGAGCGGGCGGTCGTCTCTCTCAATGCAGTGCGATCGCAGGTAGACGTAGGGGCAATCCCGGCCTGGGTGTGGGAGGCGATCGCCCAACAACAGGTTCGAGTGGTGCTGGTGGATGGCCATCAGATGGCAGTGGCAGAGGCGATCGCCCGCTATGCAAAAGGCCACGGGGTCGTCGTTGTGGCAGACTGTGGCAGTTGGAAAGTTGGCTTTGAACGAGTATTGCCTTGGGTAGACTATGCCCTCTGTGCCGAGAGTTTTCGTCCGCCGGGGTGTGACAGTGGACGGGAGGTGTTTGCCTACCTGCGATCGCTCAATATTCCCTACAGTGCCATCACTCACGGCGACCAACCCATTGAGTATTGTGGCAAATCAGGCAGCGGAACTGTTGCAGTCCCCCTAATCCAGCCCGTCGATACATTGGGGGCGGGGGACTTTTTTCATGGGGCGTTCTGTCATTTCATCGGGCAGGAAGGATTTCAAGCGGCGATCGCCAAATCTTCACAAATTGCCACGCGATCGTGTGAATTTTTTGGCACTCGCCAATGGATGACGGATTTGACATAAACAGGTTGTATAGAAGGAGTAATCTCTGCACCGTTCTGTCAACATTCCATTGGTCAACCTCAATCAAGGACAAACAGCGTGGAATCTCTACAATCCCTCCAATCGGTAGTCAACCCTTCCGTTGAAGACCTCCTTTCCCTGGCTCGTGCTTTAGGCTGGGGCGCTTCCCAAATCCTGCGAGCCTACTACCACGGCAATCTGCAACCCGAATTAAACATTCAGGACAAACAAGATGGCCCGGTGACGGCGGCAGACATGGCGGTGAACCACTACGTTTTGGAGAAATTGCAGGCGGAGTTGGGCACGGAACAGTTTGGCTACCTGAGCGAGGAGACCTACAAGGCCAAGGCCACTCCCACTGCTATCCCGCAGGACTGGGTGTGGATCCTCGACCCGCTAGACGGCACACGGGATTTCATCGATAAGACGGGAGAATTTGCCTTCCACCTTGCCTTGGCCTACCGAGGGCGACCCGTCTTGGCCGTTGTCTCCTGTCCTGAACTGGAGAAACAATACTTTGCGACGCTGGGCGGGGGATCTTTTGTGGAAACGCCTGATGGAACAGTGACGCGATTGTTTGTCTCAGAACGCGATCGCCCCCAAGACCTAGCAGTCGTGGTCAGCCGCACTCACCGCGACGAGCGATTTAACCAGTTGCTAAAACAACTCCCCTGCCAAAACCAGCTTGCGGTGGGCAGTGTGGGTGGCAAAATCGCCGCAATCGTCGATCAACGTGCTGATATCTATATCTCCCTATCCGGCAAGTCTGCCCCCAAGGACTGGGACATGGCCGCACCGGAATTGATCCTGACTGAAGCAGGCGGCAAGTTTACCCACTTCAATGGCGATCCACTCCGCTACAACACTGGTGATGTCAATCAGTGGGGGGGACTGATGGCTTCCAACGGTCGCTGCCACGAACAACTCTGCACCGAAGCAAGCCGCATTCTGGCTGCCCTAGACCGAGCTGCCACCCCCCAGCCCTGACCTAAACATGCGTCAGTTCTGGTAAAGCGGCTTTTAGGTCACCGTGCCCGGCGCGGTGACCCAAAA
>FQKF010245321.1_pt1 | contig 11259 bp, 10 predicted proteins | sample 1504521 | NCBI WGS metagenome assembly FQKF01 (sample SAMEA4475357, study PRJEB15587) | soil metagenome | biome: Soil; feature: Field | place: India | collected 2015-03-11 | depth 0 m
TATTTAAAAAAAAATTACATTTACAAAAAAATTTTATGAGCATTTTTGATTTAAAAACCTGTATGGAAAACATTTCCAAAAAATGGAATTATAAATTAGATGAAGTGGCACCCGGTGTTTGGAGAATGGATGTTGCCCTGAGGCAAAAGGACGAAACATGGAGGTATCAGTATGTTTGGGCATGGATAATACCTCAAAGACACTACGGCAAGGATGTAGTGTATATGAACAGCCGATGCGGAGAGTATGACTCCGGGCTTAACCATTATCAATTACTCAAAGAAAGCGGAGCCGGTACTTTTGCTTCCGTTACAATTACTACCGATAAAAAGACAGACGGTACTCCGTGTGAAACGGTCATTTGCCAGGCAGTTTGTCCGGTTCATTTAGCTTATGACGAACTGATTGACGAGATGATATACGATGTGGCTTTCGGTGCCGATTACATAGAAAATCATTATTTCGGTGGGGATAATAATTAATTAAACCCTTACGCCGAAAAGATATCCCACCAGTGCCGTACTTACCATGGCTATGGTTCCCCAAAATGTAACCCTGACGATGGAGCGGACTATGTTGGCCCCTCCGGTTTTTGCGGAAACATAACCCAATGCGGTGAGTAAAATTATTGTCAGAAAGTATATAAAATACTCTACGTTGCCGACAGGTAATAAAACAATGGCCAGTAAGGGAAAAAAGCCGCCGGCCAGAAATGCCAAAGCCGATGCCGCGGCTGCCTGTATGGGATTGCTTCGGTTCAGTTCATGAATACCCAGTTCTTCGCGAAGATGGGCTCCCAAAGCATCGGCTTCCGTTAATTCTTTGGCCACCTGCATGGCGGTTTCTTTTTTCAGCCCCCTTTTTTCATAAATCTTGGCCAGGTGCATCAATTCCCATTCCGGCATGGTTTCCAATTCTTTTTTCTCTCGTTCGATATCGTGTTTTTCAATATCGGTTTGAGAACTGACCGATACATATTCGCCCGCAGCCATGGATAGTGCACCGGCTACCAATCCGGCCGTGGTGGTTAATATGAGTGTATCTTTGTTGGCATTGGCACTGGCTATACCTATGGCTAAGCTGGAAATGGAAATAATGCCGTCGTTGGCTCCCAAAACAGCAGCCCTGAGCCAATTGCTTTTATGTATATAATGCTCTTCCGGCGTATGATCAATATTTTCGTAACTCATTCTTTTTTAATTTATTACATTGGTTTTGAAATACCCCATCCGATTAAAATACTCTTCAATAGCCATCAGCATTAAATGATGTTGTTCCTTTCCACGGAGATTCGGAATTTTTTCTTTTTCTTTCCAATGAGGCCAACCATCCTGGTCTTTTCCAACAAACTCGTAGTAACCAAAAGGTTCAAGCAAAGAGCAAATGGCTATATGATAAATATTAATTTTCTCATCCTTAGAAAATTTTCGATAAGGTAAGCCGCTCTCCTGCAATCCGATAACGAATAACAATTCGTCAATATCCAGTTCTTTACCGAATTTTTCCTTAACAACCTCCTGTATTTTATCCCATCGATTCATGTATCCAAGAGATAACTCATGAAGTTTAAAAGGTCTTGTTTACCCTTTTGTTTTATGGCAGATGTGAAAAAAATATTGGGTTCTTCCGAAAATACGTTTTTAATCCAGGATGAAATTCGTTGTTTCAATTTGTGTGTTTCGCTTTGATTTAATTTATCCGACTTTGTAAAAACCAATGCCAGCGGAATTTGATTTTTTGCACATTGAATGATCATGTCTTCATCTTGCGGCATAAAAGGATGTCGGCTGTCCATGAGGATAAAAAGGCATTTCAAATATTGGGGTTCGCTTAAGTAGGATTGAATAACCTTGTCTATTTGCATTAAAACTTGTTTTGGCGCTTTTGCATATCCGTATCCGGGCAAGTCAACCAGGAAAAAGCGATCGTTTACTTTGAAATAATTGAGGGTTTGGGTTTTTCCCGGTGTGGCTGAAGTTTTGGCCACTTTATTGCCGGTAATGAGATTGATTAACGAGGATTTACCGGCATTGCTTCTTCCCACGAATGCAAACTCAGGCAATGTGCCTTTTTTGGCATCCTGCGGTGTTAGAAATGAACCGTGAAAGTGAATTTTTTCAATGGTCATGCAGGAAGGGGTATTCCTTTTTCTTTAAGGTAGGAATTAATATGACGTTCTTTTTTGCTGGGGTAAATGTCGGCAATTTTGACCATCAAACCGGTTTCTTCCACTTCACCAAATTCTTTGTTGATGGCAGTTCCAAAGGTTCGCATGGTTAAACTTAAATTCATGTAGGCATTAACCAGCGGAGGAATGTTTTCACCTCTTTCCCGGACCATTTTATTCAGGATGGCATGGCCTTCTTTGTAAGGCTTTCCTTCAATAAGTTTTATAAAATCTTTGGTATCGTTTTTAATTTTTACTTCTTCGATGGGAAAAACCAAATGATCTTTGTCCGGAAAATAATATTTTAAAAAACTCAGGATATAGTCCCTGGCAATTGTGTCAAAATCGGTATACATGGTAACCTTTCCGAAGAAATAACGGATTTCCGGATAATCAACCACCAAAGCCCCTAAGCCGTCCCATAAATTGTCCAGACTAAACAGCCCTTTTCGGAATGATTCGCTGGGTTGATAATCGGGTTGAACAAAACTTCTGCCCAATTCAATGGTATAGGGTAAAAATTCTCTGACAAACGTATCGGAAAAACGAAACAATTCGGTAGTGGCTAAATGAATTTTCCCGTTTTCATCTATGGCATCTTTGCACAATTTAAAACGATAGGAACCCACAATTTCCTCATCCGAAGGATTCCAAACCAAAAGTTGTTCATAGGCAAAAGGCCCCGTGTCGAAAGCATCCAGGTCGATGGATTTTCCTGTTCCCCCACCGGCATAACGGAATGTAATTTCCCTGAGTCGTCCAATTTCTTTTAAGGTGTTTGGAGAATTTTTATCGTTGATGATGTATATTTCATTATTACCGTTGTTCGTTTTACGTAAAAAAGTTTTTTCGTTGAGTTCTGCTTTAATCAGTTTTCGGTCTATTTTAGGAATGATTTTTTCCATCGTTTACGAATTTACGGAAATATTTAAACAGAAAGGTTAAAGAGATTCAGGCCGAAAAACCCGGTAAAATAAATGAATTATTGGAAATCGCCTTCGCCCATTTGCATGCCGCCTTGCTGCTGGCCGCCACGGTTTCCGCGTTGAAAGCGTTTGAAAATACTGGTATCAAACTTTCCGAACAAATAGGTGATGCTGAATCGTACAAAGCGGGTTTCTCGTCTGCGGGATACTTCCTGGGTAAAATCGGGAGTTTCAATGAAGTTTCCGAATTGGCGGGTATTGAAAATGTCGGAAATGGTCAGGTTAAATATCCATTTGATTTTATAGGTTTTGCTGAACGAGAGGTCGGCCGAGTAATTTTGCCTGGTCCAGCCGTTAATGATTCGTTTGGGAGCATCATAGAATGTATTCAGTTGGGCCTGAATGTCCCAGGGAAGGGTATATTGCGTATTCAGTTTGACCCGATAACTCCAACCCGTAAAGGTTTGTTCGGGCATGTTATATTGTATGCCGCTGTTTAATAAAATATAGAAAACATCCACATTCAGCATGGCATTCCATTTCTCGGTGATGTTCCACTTTAAGGTGTTTTCGAAGCCGTATCTCCATTGATCTTTACCGTTCACGAACGTGGATACCATTATGGATGGATTGGAAGCCGACGGATATTGATAGTTTGTGATGGGGTATTGATTGTATCTTGTATAAAAAGAGCTTAAAAAGTTACCTTTTTCAAAAATGTAGTTATAATTTATTTCTCCGATGTTTACGAATTCCGGACGGAGTTCGGCATTTCCGATTCGGTAGTTACGGTTATCCGAAAAGAAAATAAAGGGCATGGACTGAAAAAAATTCGGACGGTCGATTTTTCGGCTTACGTTGAATTGGATTTCGTGTTTGGTGCCGATTTTTTTAGATAGATAAAACGAAGGGAACCAGGCATACATGAAAGTTCCCGGTGCCAGCGGATAATTATATTCAAACTTTCTGTTTTTGTCAAGCAAGGTGCCGGCATAATACGTTTGCTCAAAGCGCAGACCGGCATTATAACCTATATTCCAGGGAAGCTTTCCTGTGTGGGTTACATAGGCCGCATTCACCATATCGTCAATCAAATAATTGTTGCTTTGAAAGGTATCTTTTACAAATATATCCTGAGCGATGTCTTTGTTAAATACGTTATTAAGAAATGTGCTTTGTTTGTAAAAGAGCCGAACGCCGGCTTCCAATTTTTTACCGTCGGCATAAGGGTCGGTGAAATCCATTTGGAAAGTCCACATGTTGTTTTTTGAACCGCCGTTGTTGGTAGTGGTAAGAGGAGCCAAGTAAACCGAATTTCCGTTGGACCCCACCCAGGTTTGAGTGAGAAATTCAAAGCCCGTATTACCTTTACCCTGATTGAAGTTCAGGTCGGCACTTATTTCTTTTCCCTCGCGAGGATATGTTTTTTTCCAGGTGAGTTGATAAGTAAGATTCTCAAAATCGTTCCATTGTTTGTTGGTTCTTTTTCCGTAATTGTCAATCAAATTACTGCCCGATCGGTTGGTGAAATATTGGTTATCGGTTCCGCCCATTTTCCCTTTTACGATATTGAAAGATGCTCCGATGGTATTTCGAATATTCAAATTGTAATCCACCTGAAAACGCCCTACATTAAACATGGATTTCCCGACATTATCATTTTCCTGGGTAAAATTGAGATAATCGCCAGCAGTGGGAATGTTGTAATCCGTTCTTTTGGTAAATCCGAAGGTTTTATTGTTATTGGTGATGTTTGAGGTGAAAAAAGTAGTAAAAGCCCACGGGTTTTCGCGTATGTTCAGATTAGCCGTTAGTCCGTAACGGTCTTGCGTTCCGATGTTGCCCATCAACATTCCGTTATATCCGGGTTTTTTGTTTTTTTTAAGTACGATATTGATTATGCCTCCGCTGGCCGCCGCTTCAAATTTTGCACCCGGATTGGATATGACTTCAATTCGCTCGATTTGGTCGGCGGGAATCTGGCTGATGTTCAACGTGGTGGGGCGTCCGTCTATGTATATCATGGCGTTACGCTCTCTGAGCGTGGCATTTCCTTCGCCATCCACAGATATGGTGGGAACATTTTTCAAAGCATCCAGTGCCGTTCCCCCTCTGACGGATAAATCTTTATCCACATTGTAAATTTTTCTATCCACAGCCAATTGAACGGTGCTTTTTTCTGCTTTTACTTCAACTTCCTGTAAAAGTTTTTCATCGGGTTCAATATAAATGTTGCCTAAATCGACTTCCAGTTTTTTGGGAGCCTGAATAAAAAATTTGTTGATATAAGTTTTATAAGTAAGCGGAGCAATTTTAATTCTAAATGTACCCATTGGCGGTAATCCTTCAATACTGAAATCTCCGTTTTCTTTGGTAAGCACACCGCCTATGATGCTGTCTTTATTAAACCACAATACCACCACGGAAGCATATTCAATCGGTTTTTTTGTTTTGGCATCCAAAACTTTACCATAAACGCGTCCTTTGATGTCTTTCATTAATTTGGCAAAGTCCTGACTGTTCCCTTGTGGTTTATTTCCGCCTCCGCCACCCATCCCCGGGAATTGAGCAAATAATGAATCAAATGTTAAAAAAATGAATAAAAGAAGTAAGATAAGTTTTTTCATCTGCCTAAAAGTATTTTAATTTTCAATGTCGTTAACAACAAATTTTTCCAAAAAAAGTTAATGATTCTTTGGAATTGATGACGAGCGGAACAAAAGGTTTAAATACGGCTTAAAATATTTTTGATACTCCGGTTTTATCGTATAAAACCAAGTGGGTGGCCAAAATCAATTGGGAATAATTTTGAGAGGCATTACCGAACGCCCCGACTTCCGTATTCCATAATTTTAAAATAAGGGTTATGTCTGATTTAGGATTATCAATTTTTTTTATCGCTTTAAATATATTTCCATAACCGGCATGATAGATGTGCATTACCAGTAAACGAAACCAAAGGTCGGTTTCATTATATGCACAAAATCCAAGGAAATCACAAATTTCGCGGGCTTTGGGGATGCAAACTTCCTTAATAAGCCGCGAAGCGGCATAGGCGGAACGGGAGAAATCGGCACGCTCATCTTCATTTCGGTCAACTCTTAAACCGTACATACGCGCAACTTTTTTCATGAGTTGAAAAGGTCCGTAAGCCCCTGCATTCGATTTTTGAAGTTTGTTCGGACTCTCAATCAGAAGGATGGCCTGGGCATACCAGGGATCTACATCGTTTATATAAAATTCATAAAGACCTTTTTCCAGTAATGGAACCGATTTGTTAAAATCATAGAAGTAATTTTTGCCGCTTGTTATCAATAATCGGTAGGCGGTGTCGAGATTATGGAATTTCAATAAACTGTCTTTTGACATTTTTCTTTCTTCATCGGATAGGATTTTCCAGGATTTTTGAGTGCACGTATGTAATATTTTTCGCCCGGGTAAACATGAGAAAAACATGGTATCTTCTGATGACTGAATAACTCTTTTCCAAAAAAGGACTTGCGGAAGGGTATCTAATCCCAAATTGTATAAATCAGATAAATAGTAAATGTCCACTGCCTGATTATTAAATGTAACAGGAATTAAATATTCGCAAAAAGAACCCGGATTAACTTTAGGAGGGAATGGAATTTTTTTAAATGGTTTATGAAAGGAAAATGCGGTCGTGTCGTTGTAAGATAATAATGGAAAAATTAGAAATAACAATATTAACCGCTTCATATTCCAAAGTTATAAATTTATTGCCAAAAAAACAATTTTACGTAATGGTATATTCTTTTTTTCAATCATTCATTGTTTATTTTTCAATATTATACATCAATTTGTTTTTTAAGCGGAGTATTTTTTTCATCTTTTGCGGTGAGGTAGTAAGTACCTTTCGGCCAATGCGTGATTTTTAATCTGAGGTCTATTTTATTTTTACCGGTAGTTACCGGATTTGTTTGAGCAAAAAACACTTCGTTCCCTTTTTCATCGGTGATGATAAAGGTTTCGTAACCGGTTTTATTGGATATAGCTTCAAAATTTGCAATAAGTGAGTCGTTAATGATATGAATTCTACCGTCATTCAATATGAATTTTTTTTGTTTTATTATGTACCACGGAAGCGGAATTTTTTTTGCCTCGCAAATCCACTTTTTATATTTGAAGAGGTTTTCTGCATTTACGGGAATTCCGGCCGGATTTTGATTATCCGACAAACACCATACCATGGTTTGAATATCGGAATGACTGATGGAATCGTTGAATTGATTGAAAAAAACAGCAAAATTTTTCAATAAATTGTTAGGTGTTTCATTCAGGAAAATGAATTTATTTTTGCTTACAGGACTTTTTCCTCTTAATTTACAACAATATGCATCAACCGGAAATGAAAGAGTTTGGTAGGGATTAAGATGCCTGACTATAGGTTTTAATATTAACAAATCCTGGAAATTCGTATCAAGATTTTTCACCATAGAACCCGGGGCTATGGAAAATGTTTGTGGTGAACCGGAATGGTTTTTAACTATGATAGATGCAATTTTTCCGGAATGTCCCGTACCGTGTGCCACGCACTGAACTTCAAGATGATTATTTGAAAGGAATGCCGGAGAGGAGGCATGTTGTTTATCTTTGAATGCTGTAAGCGAAATCATAATTGTCAATATTGGTAAAAAATAATGTTTCATTGTTTTTGGCTTTAATGAATAAATGAGTATTTTGGCATTTTGTTACATTTTATGGAAAAGTTTCAGGGAATTTTAGGCATACTTACGATTTTGGGAATTGCCTTTTTGCTTTCCAACAATAAAAAGAGAATAAATTACCGGTTGGTAATCAGCGGGCTTAGTTTGCAATGGTTGATAGGTATATTGATTATGAAGGTTAGTTGGGTATCCGCTTTTTTTTCCTTTTTAGGCAGGGTGATAGGTAAGATTGAATTGTTTGCATCCAAGGCGGCCTCGTTTGTTTATGGGAATTTACTGGTTACCGGCCCCGACGGTAGTCCCATTCCTTTCGGGCTGCCTCATACTTTTGTTTTTGCATTTAACATTACGGCCACCATCATTTTTGTATGCGTATTGGTTGCCATTTTATATCATGTGGGCATTATGCAAAAAATAGTGGAGGTAATTGCCCGCGGCATTCATTTCATCATGGGAGCCAGCGGAGCCGAGACGCTGAGCAATGTGGCCAGTGCTTTTGTGGGGCAGGTGGAGGCCCAGGTGATGATTCGGCCTTATTTGAGCACCATGACCATGAGCGAACTTCTTACCTCCATGGCCGGAAGCATGGCCTGCATAGCCGGAGGCATTTTGGTGGTTTATGTAAACATGGGAGCCAAAGCGGAATATTTGCTGGCAGCCAGTTTAATGGCCGCTCCGGCAGCCATAGTTATTTCCAAAATCATTATGCCGGAGGTTAATGAACCCGTTACGGCCGGTAAAGTAAAACTGGAAATCAAAAAAGAACATAACAACCTTATAGATGCCATTTCACATGGCGCCTCCGATGGTATGAAAATTTCCATCAACGTTATTGCTATGCTTTTGGGCTTTCTCGCACTGATTTATTTCATCAACTATTTATTGCATTTCATTCACCACGACTTAAGTTTGGACTGGATTTTTGGTAAATTGTTTTATCCGCTGGCATGGCTCATGGGAGTTCCTGCCTCGGAGGCCGACAAAGTTGCCATGCTGATGGGTCAAAAGTTGGCCATCAATGAATTTGTGGCTTTTAAAACGCTTACCGGTGAATTAAAAGGACTTTTGTCGGAAAAAGCCCTGGCAATAGCCAGTTTTGCCATTTGCGGTTTTGCTAACTTTGCCAGCGTGGGCATTCAGATTGGCGGCATTGGGGCCTTGGTTCCCGAAAGGCGTTCCGATTTATCCAAACTGGGAATCAAAGCATTAATAGCCGGAACACTCTCTTCCTATTTGTCTGCCAGCATTGCCGGAATATTGGTTTAGGATCATGAATCCGGTCGATAATATTTTTCTTGCTTTTCATGCTTTAAGCTATCAGAAAAAACGAGCCGTTATAACGATGCTGATTATTGCCATTGGATTAACGGCCCTGGTGGGCATTTTTTCGGCCATTGAGGCCCTGAGGCGAAGCGTGGAAGTGAATTTTTCGGAGGCCGGAGCAAATACGTTTAATATTGAACCTAAATGGCAGGGCAGAAGCCGGTTCAGAACCAATCGGGTCATCCGTTATAATGAAGCGTTGGAATTTAAAAGAAAATTCTCGGCAAAAACCCTGGTCAGCATCAAAGCGTCTGTAAGTGGAAATGCTGTTGTGCGATACAAAAACAAAAAAAGCAATCCGAATACGGAAATATTGGGGGTTGATGAAAATTATCTTTTGGTAAGCGGGAATAATCTTTCCGAAGGCCGGATGTTTTCAACCGAAGAAGTGCAAAGTGGTAAAGCCGTAGCGATAATTGGAGAGGAAATCAGGAAATTATTATTTCCAAATCAAAATCCCATACATAAAAATATTTTGGTTGGAAATCTTAAATTTAAAATTGTGGGTGTTTTGAAATCTAAAGGAGCGGGGTTGGGCTTTGGTGGAGACCGATTGGTATTAATTCCTTTGCAAACAGCCAGGCAATACTATGTTTCGGGCAATCAGAATTTCGAAATATCTTGCTTTGTGAGCGATATAAAAAAAATGGAAATGTTAATGGAAGAAGCCACGGGTTATTTTCGAAAAATCAGAAAATTAAGGGTTAAAGATGAAAATGACTTCGAAATAACAAGGTCGGATAATTTGGTTAATCTGGTCATGAAAGATATTTCCATGATTACGGGCGGAGCTTCGTTCATCGGAGCCATTACACTTTTTGGGGCAGGCATCGGGTTAATGAACATCATGTTAATATCCGTTCAGGAACGAACCCGGGAAATAGGCATCAGAAAAGCACTGGGCGCCACGCGTCGGGATATCTCGCTTCAATTTCTGACCGAGAGTGTTGTTATAGGTTTGATGGGCGGAATTATCGGAATTTTATTGGGGGTAATTATAGGAAATGTGGTTTCAATATTATTAAGTTCAGGTTTATTTATTCCATGGAAATGGGTTTTTGGAGGAGCTTTTATATGCATCATGGTAGGCATATTAAGCGGATGGATACCGGCTCGGAAAGCTGCCGCCGTTGACCCGATTGAAAGCTTGCGTTATGAATAAGCTCGAGGTATTTTAAAAACTCCTTTCTTCATCGGGTTCTGAATTTTAACTCTTATCTTAGCAACCTGAATAAATGGCAGAAAAAGAATTTAAAAGAACATTGGTTACGGCCGCTTTGCCTTATGCCAACGGCCCTTTACATATCGGTCATATTGCCGGTTGTTATTTGCCGGCCGATATTTATGTCCGTTTTTTGAAGCTTACCGGACATGATGTTAAGTTCATTTGCGGAAGTGATGAACATGGCGTTCCCATTACCATTCAGGCAAAAAAAGAAGGTGTTAGTCCGAAAGAAATCGTGGACAGATACCACCATTTAATGAAAAAAACCTTTGAAGATCTGGGCATACATTTTGACATTTATTCCCGAACCACGCAACCGGTTCATTATCAAACGGCATCTGATTTTTTTAAAAAACTGAATGAAAAAAATGTTTTTCAGGTAATTGAAACGGAACAGTATTATGATGAAGAATCTGGCCAATTTTTAGCCGACCGATATATAGCCGGCGAATGTCCGAAATGCGGAAATCCGGATGCGTATGGCGACCAGTGTGAAAAATGCGGAACGTCTTTAAGCCCGCTTGAATTAAAAAATCCGCGTTCCCTTTTAAGCGGAAAGCCGCCCGTATTAAGGAAAACCAAAAATTGGTATCTGCCGTTGAACTTAATGCAAAAAGATATAGCGCATTTTATAGATACCCGAAAAAATTGGAAACCGAATGTCATCGGGCAATGCAAAAGCTGGCTCGAGTCGGGCGACGGCCTACAACCCCGTGCCATGACCCGCGATTTAAACTGGGGAGTTCCCGTTCCACTGGAGGAAGCAAAAGGAAAAGTGTTGTATGTGTGGTTCGATGCCCCGATAGGGTACATATCGGCTACCAAAGAACTTTTACCCGATGCCTGGGAAAAATATTGGAAAGATCCGGAAACCCGATTAATCCATTTCATCGGTAAAGACAATATTGTTTTCCATTGCATCATTTTTCC
>FQKF010108635.1_pt1 | contig 11253 bp, 11 predicted proteins | sample 1504521 | NCBI WGS metagenome assembly FQKF01 (sample SAMEA4475357, study PRJEB15587) | soil metagenome | biome: Soil; feature: Field | place: India | collected 2015-03-11 | depth 0 m
AGTCAAATCGACGGCGATGGTTATGGCGGATATAATAAACCAGGCATAACTGCTGGTGTATTTGTAAATCGCAGCATTAATTATTTTTGGAGTTATCAGGCCGAATTAAAATACATCATGAAAGGTGCTGCTAACAAACTAAACCCCGAAACCAATGACTTTTATCGTAAAACTTTACATTATGTTGAATTACCCGTATTAATAAAATACAGAACTTCTTCAAAAGTATTTTTTGAAACAGGTTTATCGGCTGGTTATCTGGGTTATGCTACTGTAAATGTCGGAAACGGAATCCAGAATGTAACTCAAACTACCAGAAAATTCGATCTTAACGCATTATTTGGTATAAATTACCAAATTAGCGATTATGCTTTTATTAATTTAAAGTTTGCTTATTCCATTATTCCCATAAGTTTCTTTTCGGTAAACCGTACCATCTGGAATACTTATGCGCAGTATAATAATTTGCTTATTCTTGCGCTTTATTTTCAAATTCAATAATTTTTAAATTCTTTATTTTATAGTGTTAAATAAATTTATTCAGTTTTATTTTACAGATTGTTAAAAGTTTATTTATACATTTGGCAAGAAAAATTTACGTCCTATGATTCTGGAATATATTCAATGGAACGTTAATCCCGAAATACTTAAATTAGGTCCTTTAGCCATTCGGTGGTATGGATTGCTTTTTGCAACAGCTTTTATCTGCGGATATTATATTTTCAAGAAATTTTTTAAAAAAGAAGGCTTTTCAGTTGAAATGCTCGATCAGTTAACTGTATATGTAGCAATAGGTATTATTATCGGAGCCCGATTGGGTCATGTCATTTTTTACGACCCAGCTTATTATTTCTCGGGTAGCTTTTTTGAAATTCTGGGTAAAGTTATTGCTATCTGGGAAGGTGGTCTTGCCAGTCATGGTGCCGCTATTGGACTTTTAATTACTCTTTATTTATGGACTAAAAAATACAATCAAAATATTTGGTGGTTACTTGACCGAATTGCAGTAGTTGTTGCTTTAGGTGGTATGTTTGTTCGTTTCGGTAATCTGATGAATTCCGAAATTTACGGGGTCGAAACAAATTTACCCTGGGGTTTCATTTTTGTTCGTGAAGGTGAAATTGTACCAAAACATCCAACTCAAATTTATGAAGCACTGGCGTATTTAAGTATTTTTATTTTCTTATTTTACTGCTATAATAAAAATAAACTGTTTCCTAAACGGGGTTTAGCCTTTGGATGGTTTTTGATTTTATTATTTGGAGCTCGTTTTTTAATTGAGTTTGTTAAAAATCCACAGGTCGATTTTGAACTTAGTTTACCGCTTTACATGGGACAAATATTAAGTATTCCTTTTATAGTTGCTGGTATTGTTATAGTTATTACTATCTTGTTGAGAAAAAATAAGATTAGTTCATAAACAAATCAGCTGTAATTTTGTCTGATATAAACCAGCCTTTTGTATTCATCCGAATTTTTGAATCATGGATTATAAGATGTCCGGATTCAATATATTTTTGTGCATGATTATAAATGCTTTCAGCTACCTGCCGACCAAATTGTTGTGTTATATTTTCAAGGTCTAAACCTTCTACCCTTCTTAAATGTATAAGTATTTGCTCGTTAATTTTTTCTTTGGTTGATAAGTTTTCTTTTTGAGTAATTTGGCCTATGTCGTCAATATTTTCTATGTATTTTTTCAAATCAGATATATTGTAATATCTGGCACTTCCATCAAATGAATGAGCCGAAGGGCCAAATCCAATATAAGGTATGCCTAACCAATAATTACTATTATGTTTCGAACGATAACCTGGTTTAGCAAAATTCGAAATTTCGTAATGTTCAAATCCATTCGTTTCTGCTATTTCATGAACTACGTTAAATTGATGTAGGCTATCTTCTTCATCAATTTCTTGAAATTTTCCTTTATCTTTTAAGTAGCTAAAAGTAGTTTTTGGCTCAATGGTTAAATGGTAAGCCGAAAAGTGTTTTATTGGTAAACTTAATGCAGTATGTATAGTTTCTAACCATTGATCATTACTTAAAACAGGAATCCCATATATCAAATCAATACTTATATTCTCAATTCCACTGTTAAAGGAATTATAAACGCATTCAATAGCCTGCTGTGGATTATGTTTTCGATTCAAATAATTTAGAATGTAAAGATTAAATGACTGAGATCCTATACTTAAACGATTAACTCCCAGTTCTTTAAGTTCTTTTATTTTAAGTTTCGTTAAATCTTCAGGATTGGCTTCAATGGTAAACTCTATATTGCTTTTTAAATTATAATACTTCGATATAATTGTTAGTATTTTATCATAATGTGCTTTTGTTAATAGTGAAGGAGTGCCTCCACCAAAATAAAGAGTTTCTATCTCTTCAGTATATAAAAGAAAATTTTTTCGATTTATGATTTCTTTTACAAGAGCATCAATGAAAATATCAATATTCAATACGTTTACAGTTGTATAAAAGTCGCAATAAAAACATCGGCGTTTACAGAAAGGTATGTGGATATAAATACCTGCCAATTTTTGTTTATATTATAATCTTTTTACCTGTTTTTTCAATATCAGAAGTCAATTTTGAAATATTTGTACTAACAAATAAGTTTTTTAATTGTTCGCGTATAGGACTATAATATGGATGAATAGGACAATGGTCTTCATGATCGCTACAGTCCGCCACACCTATGGCACACGATTCAAAAAAATCTTTACCATCAATTATTTCTACAATATCCATTAAAGTTATCTTATCAGGCGATTTACCTAGCATAAACCCACCATTAGGACCTTTTGTAGATGATAAAATTTTATTTTTTGCTAATGTTTGTAATATTTTACCTAAAAATGGCATAGGTATTTTTAAATCATCGGCTATTTTTTTTATACCTATTCGTTTGTTTAAATTTTCATTAAGAGCTAAATATATACATGCTCTTATTGCATATTTACAAGTATTAGATAACATATCTAAATATTTTAACAGTTTTTAATTGGTATTTTTTTTATTCTTGTAAGATGTCGTCCACCATCAAATGGAGTATTTAAAAATACTTTAACAATTTCAATGGCTTCTTCAATTGTAATAAATCTTCCTGGTAACGAGCATATATTTGCATCGTTATGTGCTCTAGCTAATCTCGATATTTCAGAATTCCAACACAAAGCTGCTCTAATACCCTGATGTTTATTTACTGTCATGTTAATTCCATTTCCACTACCGCATATGGATATACCTACATCAACTTCTCCTTTTTCAACAGAGTTTGCAAGTTTATGTGCATAATCGGCATAATCAGTACTTTCTTCACTATCGGTGCCAAAATCAACTACTTCATAACCATTATCCTGTAACCATTTTTTTACTGCTACCTTTGTCGAATATCCTGCATGATCACAAGCTAAGCCAACTTTTCTATAATTCATATTCAATTAAAGTTTTAATTGCTACAAAATTAATTGTATTTTATATTTAAGAAAGAGTTATTTGAAACTTAAATTATGTTATTTTAAAAGTTGATTTATTGTTAATAAATTAATAAAACTATTCAAATTTATATATTCTGTTGTTTAAAATGAAATATATATATGATTTTTTCTTTAATTGACAAATATCTTTTTTATTTTATTTAAACACTCTTGAACCGACTTTTTCAACAAATAATGAAAATAAAAGTTATCAAAATTTATGAAATTATGAAATTTTCAACAATTGTTCATTATTTTAAAATTTACCATGAATATCAAATATATACAAAAAACAATACTGTTAAATAATTGTTGATATCTGAAAAAAATTGTTAATTGAAATAAATTTGCAAAAAAAATATGAACAAAATTAACAGGCATTATACTTCTTATTATTGTTATTTTTAAAATTTTAATAAAAGAAAATGAATAAGGAATTGTTAATAACTGAAATAAATCGTTTACGAAAAGAAAAAAATGCTGTTATTCTAGCTCATTATTATCAAATACCTGAAATACAAGATATAGCCGATTTTATTGGAGATAGTCTTGCACTTGCACAGTATGCTCAACATGTTAAGGAGGATGTTATTATATTAGCTGGAGTTTATTTTATGGCTGAAACAGCAAAAATTATTAATCCAAAGAAAAAAGTAATTATACCTGATATTAATGCTGGATGCTCCTTAGCCGATTCATGTAATGCGTCTGATTTTGAAAAATTTATAAAAAATTATCCCGATGCTATTGTGGTATCTTATGTGAATACATCTGCTGAAGTTAAAGCACTAACTGACATAGTTTGTACATCATCAAATGCCGAAAAAGTCATTAATTCAATACCTAAAAATCGAAGAATAATTTTTGGTCCTGACAAGAATTTAGGTAATTATTTAGCTTCAAAAACTAATCGTGAGTTAATTATATGGAATGGTGCTTGTCATGTTCATGAAGATTTTTCATTGGAAAGAATATTAGAATTAAAAAAAGAAAATCCGGATGCTAAAATTATTGCACATCCAGAATGTAAAAAACCAATATTAATTGTTGCTGATCATATTGGTTCTACTTCATCATTATTAAATTATGTAATTCATGATACATCACAAAAATATATTGTGGCTACTGAATCAGGAATCATTCATCAAATGAGAAAAGCTTGTCCAAATAAAACTTTTATAGCTGCACCACCAACAGATAGTACATGTGGATGTAATGATTGTAAGTTTATGAAATTAATTACACTTGAAAAAATATATAATTCTTTGTTAACTTTATCACCTGAAGTATTAGTTGATGAAAAAATTATTGAAAAGGCAAAAAAGAGTATTTTTAATATGTTAGAAATATCAAAATAGTAAAATGGATTTCAATATTCATGATGAAAATCTAAAACGTGATTTAGAATACGATAATAAAATTAGGCCTTCAAATTTTGATGAATTTAAAGGACAAGAAAATATTACTGAGAATTTAAAGATTTTTGTAAAAGCTGCTTTATTACGTAATGAACCACTTGATCATGTATTATTATATGGACCTCCTGGTCTGGGAAAAACAACATTAGCCTCTATTATTGCTAATGAATTAAATACAGAGTTAAAAATTACCTCTGGACCAGTTCTTGATAAACCTGGTGATTTAGCTGGTATACTTACAAACTTAAATAAAGGAGATGTTCTATTTATTGATGAAATTCATAGGCTATCTCCAATTGTGGAAGAGTATTTGTATTCTGCAATGGAAGATTTTTTTATTGACATTGTTATTGATAAAGGAGCTAGTGCAAGAAGTATTAAAATAAAGTTGAATCCATTTACACTTATTGGAGCTACAACAAGAGCAGGATTATTAACAAGTCCTTTGCGTGCAAGGTTTGGAATATCATTACATCTTGATTATTATAGCATTGAACATCTTAAATATATTGTACTAAGAACTGCTAATATTTTAAATATTAAAATTGATATTGATTCAGCTAATGAAATAGCACTTAGAAGTCGTGGAACTCCTCGAATAGCTAATGCTTTATTACGTAGAATTAGAGACTTTGCACAAATTATTGGAAATGGTAATATTGATTTAAATATTACAAAATATGCTCTAGAAGCTCTAAAAATAAATAATTATGGTCTTGACGAAACTGATGTTAAAATTTTAAGCACTATAATTACCAAATTTAAAGGTGGTCCTGTTGGTTTATCTACTATTTCTACTTCAATTAGTGAAGATCCAGGAACTATTGAAGAAGTTTATGAACCCTTTTTAATAAAAGAAGGTTATATTATTAGAACACCTAGGGGAAGAGAAGCTACTGAAAAAGCTTACAAAGTTCTTGGTTTTTACGATAGATATGTGAAATTTAATAAGTTATTTTAAAATTATATGTACATGGAAGCAAAAGTTGTATTAACATGGAAGGAAAATTTAGCTTTCGAAGCAAACATTGATGAACATCGAATTATTATTGATTCGCATGAGGGAAATACTGGTCCCAGTCCTAAAAAGTTATTAATGGTTTCTTTAGGTGGTTGTACTGGTATGGACGTTGTTTCTATTATAAAAAAAATGAAAGTTGAATTTTCTAAGTTTTACATTGAACTGCTTGGCGAAATTAATGATGAACATCCAAAGAAATATAATCATATTAAAATACGTTATTTTATTGATGCAAATGAAAATGAAAAAGAAAAAATAGAAAAAGCAATTTTATTATCGAAAGATAAATATTGCGGTGTATGGAATACGTTATATCCTGCACTCAGTATTGAGTATGAGATTCATTTCATAAAATAGAGACTTTTAGAATGTAAATTGTTCAAGGAATCGAATATCGTTCTCAAAAAATAATCTTAAGTCTTTAATTGAATATTTTAGCATAGTAATTCTTTCTATTCCCATACCAAAAGCAAATCCTGAATAAACCTCAGGATCAATATTAGTATTTTTAAGTACATTTGGATGTACCATTCCGCATCCTAGAATCTCTAGCCATCCTGTATATTTACATACATTACAACCTCTACCATGACAAATGCTGCAGGAAACGTCCATTTCTGCTGATGGTTCTGTAAAAGGGAAAAAAGAAGGTCGTAGCCGAATTTGAGTATCGTTGCCAAAAAATTCTTTAGCAAAATGTAATAATGTTTGTTTTAAGTCGGCAAATGAAACATTTTTATCAATGTAAAGACCTTCTATTTGATGAAAAATACAATGTGCTCTTGCTGATATAGCTTCATTTCGGAAAACTCTTCCTGGCATTATAATTTTTAACGGTGGTTGTTTTTTTTCCATTGCACGTATTTGTACTGACGATGTATGTGTGCGTAATAGTATATCAGGTTGTTTTTCTATAAAAAATGTATCTTGCATATCTCTGGCTGGATGCTCAAATGGAAAATTTAAAGCTGTAAATACATGCCAGTCATCTTCAATTTCAGGGCCCTGCTCAATTTTAAAACCTAGGTACTCAAAGATGTCACAAATCTCTTTTCTAACTATTGAAATAGGATGTCTATTTCCAAAATTGTTATTTATCGATGGTAAAGAATAATCCAGTGTTTTACCAGATATTTGTTGTTCTTCAAATTTGTTTTTATTTTCTTTATATATTTTCTCAGCTAAAAGTTTTAAGTCATTTAAAGGTTTTCCAATTTGTTTTTTATCTGACGCAGGAATATTTTTAAATTCTTCGAACAATAATGAAATAATACCTTTTTTACTTAAATATTCAAGGCGAAATAATTCTAATTCATCTAATGAGGTTATTTGAATACCTTCAATTTTTTTGTATAATGCGTTTATTTTTTCAATCATAATTATCAATGTTAAATTTTGTAAAATAAAAATATATCTGTTGCAAATGTATAAAGTCTTTTTTTTACTTTGTACAGATATTATAAATTTATTAAAATCAAGTTTATTTAATGAATGAGTAATCCAATTAAAAGTTTATTTAATCAGAGTATTATTTACGGATTAAGTAGTATTATACCACGGTTCCTAAATTTTTTGTTGGTACCATTATATACAAATTATTATTCACCACTCGAATATGGTATCGTTGCTGATTTATATAGTTGGACAGTTTTATTAAATATTATTGTTACATATGGAATGGAAACTTCTTTAATGAGGTTTTTTAATTATGAATACGAAAATAAAAAAGTTTATTCTACTGCATTTTATTCAATATTTTTTAGTTCATTAATTTTTTTAACTATTACTATTTATTTTAAAAATAAAATCGCTGATTTGTTAGGGTATACTTTTAATAGTGAATACATAATATATTTTTCATTGATTATATTTTTTGATGCAGTTTGTGCTTTGCCATTTGTAAAACTTAGAATCGAAAATAAACCTTTAGCTTTTGCAGGTATTAAAATAACAAATGTTTTAATAAATATATTTTTGAACATTTTATTGATAGTTTTTTTACCTAAACTTTTATTGAATTGGTTTAATATAAATATAAAATTAGATGTAGGTTTTATTTTTATTTCGAATTTAATAGCAAGTTGTATAACTGCAATTTTATTGATAAGAAAGTTCCCGCCTATAAAATTTGTTAGTTTGAGTTTATTAAAAAAAATGTTACTTTATGGACTACCTTTAATGTTAAGCGGATTAGCTGGTTCTATAAACGATGTTATTGATAGGCAATTTATAAAATATTTTTCACCGAATAATACAAATGCACTGGAAGATTTAGGAATATATTTCGCAAATGTTAAAATTGCCGTTATCTTAATACTTTTTATTCAAACATTTAGATATGCTGCCGAACCGTTTTTTTTCTCAAATCGTGAAAAAAAAGACTCAAGGGAAAATATATCAAAAATTATGACTTTTTTTATTTTCATAAACTTTTTAGTTTTTCTGTTCACATATGGAAATCTATCAATTTTTAAATATTATATTGGCAGTGAATACTGGAGTGGTTTAAAAATTGTACCAGTTGTTCTATTTGCAAATATTTTAGTAGGAATTTTTCTAAATTTATCTGTATGGTATAAATTGTCTGATAAAACTTATTTTGGAATTTTAATTCTTGGAGTAGGTTTGATTTTTACTATTGTATTGGATTATTTACTAGTACCTAAGTTTGGTTATGTTGCAGCAGCTTATGTTAGAATGTTTAGTTACTTAATTATGATTATCATAAGTTATTTTCTAGGACAATATTTTTATCGTATAAATTATGAAATAATGAAAATAAGCCACTATTTTCTTATCTTTATAGTTTTGTATTTTGTAATGAAATTTTTGAATTATCATACAAATCATATTATAAGTTTAATAATAAATAATTTATTTGTTTTATTATTATTAGTTTATTTTATCAAAAAAGAAAAGTTAAATGTTCATAATTACGTACAAGAAATAAAGTTTAAAATAAGAAGTTTAATATAAATAAAACAATAATGGAAGTAAAAATCGTAAATAAATCAAAACATCCATTACCTGCTTATCAAACAGTTCATTCAGCAGGTGTTGATTTATATGCTAATTTAGCTGAAGATATTATTATTAAACCACTTCAAAGAGTTATAGTTCCAACCGGATTATACATTGAGTTACCAGTAGGTTATGAAGCTCAAATTCGACCACGTAGTGGACTGGCTATGAAATATGGAATAACTGTTTTAAACTCTCCTGGTACAATTGATTCGGATTACCGTGGTGAAATAAAGGTAATTCTGATTAATCTTTCTGACACAAATTATGTATTAAAAAATGGAGAAAGAATATGCCAAATGGTTATTGCTCCATTTGTTCAAGTAAATTGGAAATTAGTTGATGAATTATCAAATACAGCGCGTGGTGAAGGTGGTTTTGGTCATACGGGTAAATAATATGTTTTATGAAAAAAAGTTTATTGGTTTTTGTAATCTCTTTATTAATAAAAAATATTGGTTTTAGTTATCAAAATAAATATGATTTACAATATTTGTTTATTGAATCTTATTATCAAGAAAATTTTGGAAATATTTCGCAAGCTGTTTATATACTAAATCAAATTTTAAGTAAAGATACTAGTTGTGGAATTTGTTATTATCAATTAAGTAATATTTATGCAAATTATGATGATAATAAAAATGCACTGAGATTTGCATATAAAGCTTTATTAATTGATTCTACGAATTTGTGGTATTTAAAAAATTACATTAATCTTTTATTAAAAGAAAATAGAAATAAAAATATAATTTATCCATTGTTATATAAATTATATAATCACAAAAATTCCGGACTTCTGGATAAATTGTTCGTTATTAATACTTATATAGAAAATAATGATAGTATTTATGTGATTCCAAGATTAATTAATGAACTTGAGAATATATATGGTTTAAATAATGAAATATATTTTCAAAAATATTTGTATCACAAATATATTACTCAAAAAGAAGCTAATAAAATATTAATTGAAGGAATTAAAATTTTTCCTGATGATGAAAAATTTATAGATGAATACGTAAATTATTTAATTCATAAAAAAAAATATAACGAGGCATTAAGATTTATAAATAATTACCATTTAAACAATGATATAAGTTATAATTTGTATAGTAAAAAGTTAATTATTTTAAATTTAAAGTCAAAAGAGTTATTGAAGAATGAATTAAAAAATTTATTTGTTTGTGATGAAATAAGTGTTGAAGAAAAAAAGAAAATCATTATTGAATTTTTAAATAATACCGATTATAAAGTGTTTAAAGATTTTATAAATTTTAAAATAAACTCTTTAGAAAAAATTGAAAATGAAGATTTGTTTAATTATCTGTCTGATTTGGCTTTAAAATATAATGATGTTACAAATTATTTAAATATAACAGAATTGTTTAAAAATTTATTTCCTGAAAATAATATTGCCTGGGCAAAATACATTTATGGTTTATTTTTGAATTATAAGTATGATGATATATACAATTTATTAATTGAGAAAGAAGAATATTTTAAAGCGCCTTTAATTTCTTATATAGCTGGATTCGTTTTGAATTTAAAAGATCAAGGTAAAAAAGCTGTACCGTATTTAATTAGAAGCCTTAATGTTAATGAAAATTATGGATATAAAACATTTGCTGTAGAATTGCTGGCTCAATATTATCATAAAAATAACATCATTGATAGTGTCTTTTATTATTATGAAAAAAGTATACAGGAAAATTATGCAAATGATGTAATTTATAATAATTATGCATATTATCTTGCCGAAAATGATAAAGATCTTTTAAAAGCAGCAGGTTTATCTTTAAAATCATTGGCTGAAAATAAAAAAAATGCTTCTTTTTTAGATACTTATGCGTGGATAGCTTTTAAATTAAAAAATTATGAGACTGCATATAAATATATAAAACTTGCATACAAATATTCAAGTGAAAAGAACAATGAAATTATTGAACATTATGCAAAAATTTTATATTGTTATAAAAATGATAAAAAAAAGGCAGTAAAAATTTTAAAGAAAATTTACTCAGATAATGATACAATTGAATTAAAATTAATTCAAACAAAATGCAATTAGTAAAAAAAATAATTATTCTCATTTTATTTATTGTGTCAGGATGTAAGGCCTTAGATGTTAAAAATAAATATGGTAATCAATTTAAATATATTGCAACTTATAATGCAAATGACATTACATTATTAATAAATAAAAAGAGTGATTGTTCATTCAATTTTAAGATATATTCTGAATTTGGAATTAAAATTGCTGAGATAGAGTTAAAAGACTCGATAAATATAAAATATGTTATTGATGACTCAT
>FQKF010063588.1_pt1 | contig 11250 bp, 8 predicted proteins | sample 1504521 | NCBI WGS metagenome assembly FQKF01 (sample SAMEA4475357, study PRJEB15587) | soil metagenome | biome: Soil; feature: Field | place: India | collected 2015-03-11 | depth 0 m
TTTTTTTTATTGAAAATGAGATTTTTGCAGCAAAAATAGGCGGTGCCGCCGGCAGTGGTGGTTTTTTCAAAAAGGGCGCTTCTGAAGGCGCTGTGGCGTGGGTCAGTGCTTTTAAAAACAGAACTCGGCATTAACGCCTCGTTGGCGTTTTTGTGATGTGCGCTGACGCGGGGGCTGTTCGGCGGACGCTACCCGTTCAAACATCGTACTTTTCCGCCCGAAAATGAGACAGCGATTTCGCTCACGAGGGCTCTGGCTATGCGCGCTGCTGTGGCTGTGTGCCGCGGGTGCATTCCATGCTCAGACGGTAGCCGACTCGTTGGCCCGCCTGCTTCAGCGTGCGCCGGCGGATACGAACCGCGTGTTGCTGCTGGTGGACTATGCCTGGGAAATCAACGAAACCCGGCCCGAACAGGCCGAGCACTTTTTGCGCGAAGCCATTGCCCTGGCCCGCCGGCTGCGCTATTTGCGCGGCGAAGCCAAAGCCTGGAACGGCCTGGGCGTGCTCGAAGAAATTCGCCAGAACAAAAACGCCGCCCAGCAGCATTACCTCAAAGCCCTCCAAATCCGCCAGCAATTGGGCGATAAGGCGGAAATTGCCAGCACGCTCAACAACCTTGGCGTCCTGTACGAAAACTTCGGACAGCCCGATAGTGCCCTGGCCTACCACAAGCAGAGCCTTGCCATCCTCGAGTCCCTTCAGGATACGCTTCGCATTGCCCGCGCCCGTTTCAACATTGCCGCTGTCTTGCAAGAGTCTGGCGACTATACCGAAGCCCGAAGCCAGCTCTACGAAGCCCGCACCATTCTCGAACAGATCGGCGACCTCGATGGCATTGCCAAAGTCTATGCCCAACTTGGGCACATTTACTTAGAACTCGACCGATACCGCGAGGCCCTCCGATGGTACCGACAGGCCCTCGACTTGCGCCAGCAACTCGGCGAACCCCAGGGGCTGGCCATGGCCCTGAGCGACTATGCCAATGCTTTAGACGAATATCAGGCCCGAGGAACCGACTCGCTCATCGACGTCTTCGCCATCCTCGAACGAGCCGGCGCCCCGCGACGCACCGTCGAAAGTAGCAGCGCCGACACGGTGCTCCACTACTACCAGCGCGCCTTAGATATCTGGAACCAGCTGGACAATGCCGCCGGCAAAGCCCAGGTCTTCACCAACATGGCCGACGTGTACAAACGCTTGGGCCAGTACGACAAGGGCCTCAACCTGCTCCGACAGGCCGAAGCTATCGCCACCGAACTCGAAGACCCGCTCTTGCTCATGGAAATCTATAACGTACAGAGCGATATCTACGACCGCATGGGCCAGTACGCCCGTGCGCTGGAGTGCGTGCAGAAATACTACGCCCTGGCGTGCGACGCCAAAAACCAGAAGTTTGTCCAGAGCGCCCTGAAAGACTTCTCGGAGGTCTATTCCGCTATGGGCGACTACCGGCGCGCCTACGCCTATCGCGTCAAGTATGACGAGTTTCGCTACGCCCGCCTGCGCGAAAAGGAGCGCTCCGACTTTGCCCGCAAAGAAGTGCTCTACGAAGCCGAACGCCGCGAGCGCTTGCTCAAAGAACAGGAAACCGCCCTCAAGTTGCAAGCCGCCGAATTGGCTCGTTCGCGGCTGGAACTGTATGCCTCGCTGGCCGGAGTCCTGGCTCTGCTCGTGCTGGCGGCGCTGCTGTTTAGCCAAAACCGCCTGCGTGCCCGCGTCAACCGCGAATTAGCCGACAAAAACGAGGAAATCGAGAAGGCTCGCCAACGCGCCGACGACCTGCTGAACAACATTCTGCCCGCCACCATCGCCACCGAACTCAAAGCCAAAGGTGAGGTTGACTCTGTCCGATTCGAGTCCGTAACCGTCATGTTTACTGACTTCAAGGACTTCACCCGCATCGCCGAAAGCGTCTCTCCCGAAGTGCTTATTAAAGAATTGGGTGAATGCTTCTCCCTCTTTGACAGCATTGTGCGCCGGCACGGCTTAGAAAAAATCAAAACCATCGGCGATGCCTATATGTGTGCCGGAGGGCTACCCGTGTCTAACGATACCCACCCGACCGACGTCGTACGCGCTGCCGTCGCCATGCAGTGCCGGCTGCAGACCCTCATGGCCCGCAAAAGGGCCGAGGGTAAGCCCGTCTTCGAGATGCGCATCGGCATCCATACCGGCCCAGTGATAGCCGGCGTGGTGGGCCAACACAAATTCGCCTACGACATCTGGGGCGACACTGTCAACACTGCCGCCCGATTAGAGCAAACCAGTGAGCCGGGCAAAATCAACATCTCTGAAACCACCTATCAGGCCGTCAAGCACCTCTTCCCCTGCACCTATCGCGGTCGCCTAAGCGCTAAAAATAAGGGCGAGGTGGCTATGTACTTCGTAGAGTACACCTGCGTCGAAGACCAATAGCAGCGAACAGTGGCACAAAGGCGCCTTTTCTCTAGCGTCACGGTGTTGCCTCGGCCCGCGTCCATACCCGTACCATGTCGTATCCCACGCGATAGGTCTCGCGCAGTACAGCGCCTATTGGGACACGCGGTGCTTCCACTCCGCCGTACAGGTAGTGCGGGCTTTGCAGCAGGCGAATTTCATCCCAGCAGTCCAGGTCAATAAACTGCTGCAGCACATCGGCACCGCCTTCGACGAGGAGAATGCCTTTTTCGGCCTCACGCAGTTTTTCTAAAAGGAAAGAAACCCACCAGCGGCGGCCATTGGCTTCGCAAGAGGGCAAGGGCCAGAAGCGCGTGTGTCGCCGGTGCACTGGGCGTTCGGGGCCCAGTATCCATGTGGGCGTGCTGTCGTCGAGCAGGTGGGCCGAAAGCGGCAGTTTGCCTGCAAAGTCTAAGGCGATGCGCAGCGGCGGGGGGCCGAAGTACAGGCGATTGTCCAAGCGCGGATTGTCCACTAAGGCCGTGCGCGTTCCCACTAAGATGGCATCGGCCTCGGTGCGCCAGCGATGCGCCAGGCGTTGAGTAAGAGGCCCGGTAATGGGTGTGCGTTCGCCCATGCGGCCCAAGAAACCGTCGGCGCTTTGCGCCCATTTCAGAATGACGTGTGGGCGTCGCTGCTGGATGTTAGTGAAGAAGGCGCGGTTGAGGTAGCGACCTTCGGCCTCCAGCACGCCAGTGCGTACGCGCACGCCGGCAGCGCGCAGGCGGGCGATGCTTTTGCCGGCCACCAACGGGTTTGGGTCGGTGTTGGCGATGACCACCTCCGGAATGCCTTCGCGCACGATGAGGTCCACGCACGGTGGCGTCTTGCCGTGGTGGGCGCAGGGTTCCAGCGAGCAGTACAGCGTGGCCTGACGGATAAGCGAACGCTCTGCGGGCGCCACATTCGCCACAGCATTCACCTCCGCGTGGGCTTCGCCGTAGCGTTGGTGCCAGCCCTCGCCCAAGATGCGGTCGTTGTGCACCAGCATGGCGCCAACCATTGGGTTGGGCGAGACCTGGCTTGCGCCCAGTCGAGCTAGGGCAAAACAGCGGCGCATGTAGTCTTCGGGTGTGGGCATCATTTGCTCAGGTGTTTTGCGCGTTTTTTGGGTTTAATCACCATCCAGCAGGTTGCCCAGGCCGCCTAAGATGCTGCCCTCTTCGCGCCGTGCGCCGCTCCCGTACTGCAGGATGCGCGAGGCCAGGCGGCTCACCGGCAGCGACTGTAGCCACACCTTACCCGGGCCGCGCAGCACGGCGTAGAAGAAGCCCTCTCCACCAAAAAGTATGTTTCGAATGCCGCGCACCATCTGGATGTCGAAGTCCACCTCATGCGTGTAAGCCACAATGCAGCCGGTGTCGATGCGTAGCAGCTCGCCCGGCGCCAGCGTGCGCTCTAAGATGTGGCCGCCGGCGTGCAAGAAGGCCAGACCGTCGCCTTCGAGTTTCTGCATGATGAACCCTTCGCCGCCAAAAAGGCCGGTGCCTAAGCGGCGTTGCAAGGCAATATCAATAGCCACGCCTTTGGCTGCGCACAGAAAAGCGTCTTTCTGGCAGATGACGCGACTACCCAGTTGCGATAGGTTGAGCGGCACAATCTTGCCTGCGTACGGCGCGGCAAACGTTACGCGGCGCTTGCCCGTAGAGGTATTGGTGAACGCCGCCAAAAACAGGCTCTCACCCGTCAATACACGCTTGCCCACCGACATTAGCTTACCCCAGAGGCCCTGCTGCCGACCGTCGCCTATGATAGTATCCATCTGAATACCGTCGTCCATGAACATGAAACTGCCCGTTTCGGCCAGTACCGTCTCCTGTGGGTCTAATTCGATTTCGACGCATTGCATCTCCTCGCCATAGATGCGAAAATCTACTTCGTGCGTAAATGGCATAATTAGCTGTCTTTTTGAGTTTTATGAAATGGTTCTGCGCTTGTCTAACCACCAGATCAACGCCAGCGCGAGCGCCGCTGAAAGTGCAGCAATGTGGAGGGGCACGGTGATATCGTCCTCCAGGTTGAGCGACGACATCTCTTCGTGGTAGAGGTACTGCGCCAATACTTGCACGGCATTGTTGGCAAAATGCGCCGCTACCGGAACCCAAAAGTTCTGGAAGCGCCAATAGAGCCAGCCCAGGATCACACCCAGCAGCATGCGTGGTAAAAAGCCCTCAAACTGAAAATGAGCGAAGCTGAATATCGCACCTGCCAGTACAATGGCGGCCCAAGGCGAGTGCACCAGGCGCAGGATTTGCTGCTGCACTACGCCGCGGAAGACCAGCTCTTCGCCTACGGCGGGAATAAGGGCAATGAGCATTAGGTTGGCCGCCAGCTCCCAGCCATCGTCCATTTGCAGGAGGGCTTTGAGCATTTCGTTGGCCTGTCCTTCAGCCTGGCGCAGCGCCTCCGGTATGGGCAGCTCGCGGTTGAGCTGATACACATACAACACAAGCGGCATGGAAACCAGCAGCAACCATACACCGCCCCAGGTGGCTTGTGCCGGTGGCTCGCGGCGGGCCTGCAGGTAGTCCAGTGCGCGCAGGGTAGGCGGATAGAAGAGGCGCACAACTACCCAGCCGGCCAATACAAACGTGAGCAGATGGCTCAGGGCCAGAAAGGTGCGCATCTGCCAGCGCTCCGGTGCCGAGGCGTCGGCCTGCAAGCCGCTGTAAATAAGCCCGCTATCCCAGCCCACGGCGGTGGCTAAGGCCTGGTAGAACAGTGCTCCTGCACCGCCCAGCATCAGTGCGGCCAGCAGCTGCACGCTCAGAATGAGAAAAGGAGAATGCTCCTGAAAAGCAGGGGGCGCGGGGGCCTCCGCTAAAGGCTCCTGTGCAGGTATTTGCTGTTCTTCGTCCATAAGCGCTGTTTGGCAATAGTGGCCAGGTAAACCAGCCAGACGAGCCGTGGTTTTACTTTTGGCCCGAAAAATACGCCGCTGTCATGACTCGCCTTTCCGTAAACATCAACAAAGTCGCTCTGCTGCGCAATGCACGCGGCGGCAATCTGCCCGACCTCATCCAGTTTGCCCGCGATTGCGAGGCTTATGGAGCCGAGGGCATCACCGTGCACCCGCGCCCTGACCAGCGCCACGTCCGATACAGCGATATCCCGGCCTTATGTGAGGTGGTTACTACAGAACTCAACATCGAAGGCAATCCTACGCCCGACTTCCTCCACCTGGTGCAGACCTACCCCCCGCACCAGTGCACGCTGGTGCCCGACACCGTACACCAGCTGACCAGCGACCACGGCTGGGATACCCACGAGCATGCCGATTTCCTGCGCGATGTCATCGCCCGCTTGCACCATCAGGGTATCCGCGTATCGCTCTTCGTAGACGCAGACCCGCACATGGTTGAGGGCGCCAAAGCCGTCGGTGCCGACCGTGTAGAACTCTATACCGGACCCTACGCCCACGACTTTCCGAAAGACCCCGCCGCCGCTATGGCACCTTACATAGCCGCCGCCGAAACAGCTCATCAGTGCGGTCTGGGCTTGAATGCTGGACACGACCTCAACTTGGACAACCTGCCCTACTTCCAACAGCATTGCCCACATCTGCTGGAGGTCAGCATCGGGCATGCGCTCATCAGCGACGCGCTCTATTTTGGCATTGCCAATACTATTCGGCTGTATCGGAGGGCACTCGGGCCAATAGCTTAAGGCAAAAAAGGGCAACCAACCTTACGCACGCGAGGCAGCACACCCTCCCTATGAACCGGTGCGGTTGTGTTATGGCTGCCACATTTACCCTTCTGTAACTGCTCAACTTACAGGATGAGATGGGCAAAAACAACACATCTATTATCTTTCTTTATTCTGACGTAACTGGCTAGCCTTCGGCGAGCCGGCACTGCGGAATACTGCCGAATAGCACGGTGTAGAGTTCACTGAAAGGCTTGAGGTGGCGTTTTCGGACGATGGATATGAAGGAGTGGATACGGGCACAGTTCTGTGCGCCGTACTGCGTGCGAAGACATTCACTGGCCCTCACCTTGGTTTTGGTCGGCCTGATGTCCAGTTCTGCCTGATTGTCGGTGAAGGGCAATTCCGCACGGAGGGCAAAAGCCGGTACCCCTTCCCGGATGAGCCGATGGCAACTTGATATATCGTCAGGCAAGTCCGTTGAAACACAAAAATAAACTTTTTCAATCGCCCAGTAAAATTAGAATCTAAGCTAACCAGCTGCATTCCGGCAAACATCACATCGTCCTAAAAGTTATCTACTTAATAGAAGGCTCGTTCGAAGAGTGGAACCTCGGTTAGACTAAACTTTCACGAAGCGGCTTAGGCGCTGATGAAGCCTTTCATTTCAGCTGTGCACAACGCCGGATAATTCTTGCTCAATAGTGGATGTCTCGGATTATTCTGCAGGAAGTTATCCCATGAGCACACGCACCAACAATACGCCTCCTGACGCCAGCAACGCCAGCCCAATAGCGCGTTGGAGACGCAACAGGTGCCGCGCCTGCAACAGCATGCGTACCCGCTTGGCCGCATACGCCTTGAGTGTGTCGATAGCTATGAGCGCACCCAGCATGCCGCCAAAAAACGCCAACACTTCGGATGGCGTCAGCTGGTTGGACACCACGAACGCGCTGGCCAGACCCAGCCAGAAAAACACCGTGAACGGATTGACGGCATTGAGCAAAAAACCGCGCAACACGTAGCCCGGGTATCCCCACCGCGTCCAGTTGTGCTCCACACCAGGTGGCTCCGGGCCGTCAATGACGTCCAGCAGGCGGTCGGCGGTGGTGCTTTGTGCGCCGGCCGTTCCTACCGGTTTTTTCATCAGCGTAACGCCGCCGAAGATCATGAGCACGAAACTGCCGGTCAGCCCTGCCCACAGGCGGAAATGCGGCAGCTCGGTGATTTGCGTCAGCACATCCACCCAGCGATAGACGATGAGCATGTACAGTAGGTCGCTCACCCAAACGCCAAAGGCCAGGGCCAGCCCGGCCCGAAAGCCGCGGTCGAGGCTGGCTTCCACGATGGCGAACAACAGCGGCCCTACCAGAAAACTCAGCGAAAGTCCCAACAATATCCCTTGCCAAAGCATGGCGCGAAGGTAGGGCGCCACACCTAACGGCGCGGCTGTTTACCGACCTAAATGGATGAGCAGCACGCTGATGTCGGCCGGGCTAACGCCCGAAATGCGGCTGGCCTGCCCCAGGGTGCGCGGCTTTTGGCGGCTCAATTTATCGCGTGCCTCAGCACTCAGGGCTGCCAGCGCCTGGTAGTCGAAGTCCGGGTGCAAATGCAGGTCTTCGAGCCGGCTCATTTTTTTTACCATCTCTTCCTCGCGGCGGATGTAGCCTTCGTATTTCATGTTGATTTCGGCTTGCTCCACAAATTCCGCCTCGAACGGCGCCAGAAAGTCGCGCACGAATGGCACGGCTTCAGCCAGCGCCCGGATGTCCACTTGCGGGCGCGAGAGGATGCCGAACAGTTTGACTTTTTGCGTTATTGGGCTGGAGTTAACCGAGACCAGATACCCGTTAATTTGGTCAGGTGCTACGGCCGTTTCACGGAAGAAGCGCTCGATGTTGGCAGCGGCCTGTTGTTTGACGCACACGCGCTCCATGCGTTCGTCGGCTCCGCGCAGGCCTAAGCGGTGGGCAATGGGCGTCAGGCGCAGGTCGGCGTTGTCCTGCCGCAGCAGGATGCGATATTCGGCCCGGCTGGTAAACATGCGGTACGGCTCCTGTGTGCCCTTGTTGACTAAGTCGTCAATCAGTACGCCGATGTAGGCTTCCGAGCGCTTGAGCACAAAGGGTTCATTGCGCTCGTGCACTGCCAAAGCGGCGTTGATGCCCGCTATCAGTCCCTGGCAGGCTGCTTCTTCATAGCCGGTGGTGCCGTTTATCTGGCCGGCGAAGAAAAGGTTTTTGACCAAATGCGTCTCTAGCGTTGGCTGCAGTTGCGTGGGCGGGAAGTAGTCGTATTCGATGGCATAGCCCGGGCGAAACATGCGAGCGCTCTCCAGCCCCGGAATGAGACGCAGTGCTTTGTACTGCACATCTTCGGGTAACGATGAGGAGAAGCCATTGAGATAAATTTCACAGGTGTGGCGGCCTTCCGGCTCAATGAATAGTTGGTGGGCCGGCTTTTCGCTGAAACGGTCAATCTTGTCTTCGATGCTGGGACAATAACGCGGCCCGACGCCCCGGATTCGCCCGGTGAACATGGGCGACTTATCGAAGCCGCCGCGCAGTACCTCGTGGACGCGCTCGTTGGTGTAGGTGATGTAGCAGGGTAGCTGATCGGTTAGCGGCGGTGTGTCGGTGTAGGAGAATTTGCCGGGCGGGTCGTCGCCGGGTTGCACTTCCATGCATGCATAGTCCAGGGTGCGTCCGTCTAAGCGCGGCGGTGTACCCGTCTTCATGCGACCGGCCTCGAAGCCCAGCTCGATGAGCTGTTCCGTGATGCCGCGAGCGGCGCCTTCGCCGGCGCGCCCGCCGCCGAATTGTTTTTCGCCGATGTGGATAATACCATTGAGGAAGGTGCCATTGGTCAGCACGACGCTTTTGCCCGGTATTTCCAAGCCCAGCCCGGTACGCACGCCGTGCACGCGGCCGTCTTTGACGATCAGGCCGGAGACCATTTCCTGCCAGAAGTCAATGTTCGGATGCGCTTCCAGCATCTGCCGCCATTTAGCGGCAAAGGCCATGCGGTCGCTTTGTGCGCGCGGGCTCCACATCGCCGGGCCTTTGGAGCGGTTGAGCATCCGAAACTGCACCATCGTGTGGTCAGTAACGATACCTGAATAGCCACACAGGGCATCTATCTCGCGCACAATCTGCCCTTTGGCCACACCACCCATGGCCGGGTTGCAACTCATCTGGCCAATAGTCTGCATGTTCATGGTGGCCAGCAGCACCCGACAACCCAAATTAGCCGCCGCCACCGCCGCCTCACAACCCGCATGGCCGGCGCCCACCACAATCACATCGTAGGTCGGAAACATGGTCTTAAATGCTGTCAAAGGTCCGTAAAAAACAAAAGCAGCCGAAAAAGTTCAAACCGCTCTGACGGCGGCACCTGCGGCATTTTACAGCCCAACAGGCGCCAAAACGCCCACGAAGGTACCAAAAGTTCGGGATATTCACCGATAAAATGCCTCGACTACGGGCCGGTGCGACGGCTGAGGTTGCTCACGGGCGCGATACCTTTGCACTCTTCTTAGGGCAGGTTATGGCAGAGCAGAATTTTGTGGACTATGTGAAAATCCTATTTCGCTCGGGCAGGGGCGGAGCGGGCAGCGTGCACTTTTATCGCGGTCCGGGCATTCCGAAGGGCGGCCCGGATGGCGGCGATGGCGGTCGTGGCGGTTCCATCATTTTGAAGGCCGACCCAAATGAGTGGACGCTGCTGTCGCTCCGATACACCAAACACGTGTACGCCGAAGACGGCAAGTCCGGCAGCGGCGGCCTCAAAACGGGTGCCGATGGCGAGGATGTTATCATCAAAGTGCCGCTGGGCACGGTGGCCAAAGACGCCGAAACGGGCGAGGTGCTGTTGGAAATCACCGAACCTGACGACGAAAAAGTCCTGCTCTCGGGTGGTCGAGGCGGCAAGGGCAACAATTTCTTCAAGACCGCCACGCGCCAGACGCCGCGCTTTGCCCAGCCGGGTGAGCCGGGGATTGAAAAATGGGTCATCCTGGAACTCAAAGTCCTGGCCGATGTTGGGCTGGTGGGCTTTCCCAATGCCGGCAAAAGCACGTTGCTCAGCGTCGTCAGTGCCGCCAAGCCCAAGATAGCCGACTATCCATTCACTACGCTGACGCCGCAGCTGGGCATCGTGGAAGTGCGCCCGGGGTGCTCCTTCGTCATGGCCGACATTCCGGGCATTATCGAGGGCGCACACGAGGGCCGCGGGCTGGGGCATCGCTTTTTGCGCCACATCGAGCGCAACAGCGTTCTGCTCTTCCTCATCCCTTGCGATACGCCTCGCAGGCTGCAGGAAGAATATGCTATTCTACTCAATGAGTTGGAGCAGTTCAACCCCGAACTCTTAGACAAGCCGCGGGTGTTGGCCATCACAAAAGCGGACCTCATAGATGCCGAAATGGAAGCCCTGCTGCGCGAAACGCTGCCTGCCGGCGTGCCGACGCTGTTTATCTCGTCGGTAACGGGCAAAAACATTCAGGCCCTCAAAGACCTGTTGTGGAAGATACTCAACGAGTAGGCACATGGGCTAATACAACGCTTTGGCTAAGTTTACTGCGGCTTTGGCCGCATTGAGCGCCATTCTATACCTTTGCGCGGCTCGAAAACCTTGCTTTTATCACTTGTTATTCAATTGCTGTAGTCCAATGATCTTCGACCTGAAAATGCTCCGGGAGTTTTACAAAAACTACCCTGCCCGCGTGGATGCTGCCCGGGCATCCCTGAAGCGACCTTTGACGCTGGCAGAGAAAATCCTGTACGCTCACCTGCATGCCGATAGCCCGATGGCCGACTACAAACGCGGCTCGGACTACGTGTTCTTCCAGGTGGACCGCGTGGCCATGCAAGATGCTACGGCCCAAATGGCCTTGCTGCAGTTCATGACCTGCGGCCGCAAGAAAGTGGCGGTGCCCACCACTGTGCACTGCGACCACCTCATCACTGCCGAAACCGGCGCCGCCAAAGACCTGGAGGTGGCCCTAGATAAGAATAGAGAGGTGTTCGACTTTCTCAGCACCGTCTCTCAAAAGTACGGCATTGGCTTTTGGAAGCCTGGGGCAGGCATTATTCACCAGATTATTCTGGAAAACTACGCCTTCCCGGGCGGCCTGATGATAGGTACCGACTCGCATACGGTGA
>FQKF010059664.1_pt1 | contig 11246 bp, 8 predicted proteins | sample 1504521 | NCBI WGS metagenome assembly FQKF01 (sample SAMEA4475357, study PRJEB15587) | soil metagenome | biome: Soil; feature: Field | place: India | collected 2015-03-11 | depth 0 m
GCGAAATTCAAGCAGTAAGCTGTCATTGGAGGTGGTAAATGGCCCGGGTATGACGGTTCCTGCATGCTTGGATAATAGTGTGGAGTTTACGCTTCCTCCGTCATAGACAAAAATATAATCATAATTTGCTTCCGTGTTAAAAGTATTGAATTGAATGGTAATGTTGGTAGCCGTAGGATTTTTGAATAACCAGAAAACTCTTTCATCATTTCCGTAATTACCCGAAGGCCCTCCGGTGTCGAAGAAATTTCCGGAAGCGGCCGTGAAGGTAGCCGTTATGGAGTAGGTATTATTGATGAGTTTGTAGTATTTTTCCCAGTTCCAGTTTGGACCCGGATCGGTGTGCGTTTGGTTGGGGTAATGCTGATGGCCTTTTACTTTAATACAATTTCCAAGCAAACATTGGCTGGAAGAACCGCTGCAGGAAGGACCAAAATAGGTTCGAAGCGGATTGATGTTATGGCTTTGGCAGATATCTTTGGAAAGGGCAGCCGATGAGTTATACATGGCATTCGTAAACCATGAAATCTGATTGATGTAACCTTCATGCTCTATGCCCACCGTATAGGGGTTTTCGGTTCCCACATGCCATGCTTTGTTGGCTTCCAATACCATTTGCGTAACTTGTCCGTCGCTGCTGCGAATAACATAGTGTGCCGAAACGCCGGCTGCACAATTCTGAAACCACGAAATACAACCGGCATAGGAACCCTGAACAAAATGGATGGTTACCGCCGAAACCTGAACGCCGTTGCGCGAACTGAAATTACATGAAGCGGCCGGATTCCATAAAGCCGGCGGATAATCGGGCGAACTGACGGATGCTGCAGCATTGAATTTATGATGGTGCATATTGTCGGAAATTTCATAATCGGAGATGTTCACTTTTCCGGCAGATAAAACGTAATAATTCTCTCCGAACACCTCTTTAAGGTTGATATTGTATGGTTGAATTCCGGCAATTTGGGTAATGTAATCGGTACTGAGAACCATTAATATCTGATACAGATGACTGTTCAATGCAAAAGCGTTAACCGGATTCCCGTCCATAGGTAATTCCGAAAGCTCGGTTAATATACCCAAATAATCTTCCGGCTTATTGGAAAACACGTTTTTAATGGATTGTAATTTGTGAAATGCCTTGGCATAAGCCAATATATGGATTTCGGGATTGGATTTAATCTCGTCAACTCTGAAACCGCTTAAAGTTGCCACCGTTAGTAAATTATTTCGAAAATAGTTTTGACCGTTTTCCACCAGTCCGAAATAACCAAAGGTTTGCGGATATCCGATGCAACTTCTTTCGGTTTCGGCAGGATTTATAAAATCCAAACGGCTTTGGGTCCACGCAACAGCTTCCAGCATACCTGCCGGAATGGTGGGGTAAAATTGGTAGGCCTTTCGGAAAGAAGCATTCGAAAAAAGAAATTGAGAAATTAATACCAAAACTAACAAACAGATTTTTTTCATGGCAAGCAATCGATTTTAGTGCGAATATAATAAAATAATGATAAGTCGGAATTATTTTTTTTAAAATTCTGATACGCTATAATTTTAATTTTTTTCTCCAATGTTCGTAAAAAAATAATCGTGAAACATAAACAAAATTTTCATGGGTGATGCGTTGTGGAAATTTATTTTTATGAATCAAATCAGAGTTTTCGAAAATAAAATTTAAAACCTCTTTTTCATTTATCCTGAACCAATCAAAAGCAGGAACGCTGAAGGCAATTTTATTTTTGTTTTCCAGAATATATTCGGGTAATAATTCCTTCAAAGCTTTCCTTAGGATGTATTTTCCGGTTTTTTTGCGTACTTTAAGTTCGGGTTTGATGGCTTGGGCCAGATTAATCCATTCCCTGTCGTCACTGAAAAGCGGACGGCTTTCTACGCCAAACCACATGGAAGTCCGGTCTTCGCATCTTAAGAAGCCGGGTAATCTTCTATCGGTGAGGTCTTTTAATAAACTGTCGTTCAAATCTTTATCGGGTATCAAACTTTGAAGAAAATCATCATTCCTGAACACATCCTCATGAATAAAAGGAAAGCGATGATTCTTTTTTAATTGAAAAACCCATTTCGGATAGAATACGTGCATGTATTCGGAAAAAAACTTTCCCGGATGTTTGGTGATATCGCTCCAAAATAATAGCCATCCTTTGAAGAAATTATTTAAATGATGAACATAGACATGATGCAGGTATCCGGCATTCCACTCATCGCTGCCTTGCCCGCCCAGAATAACCCTGATGCCGGTGGCGGCTGCTTTTTCCATGACCAGAAATTGTGCAAAGGTGCTTCCGTCAAACAACGGAAAATCCAAGGCTTTCTGAAGTTCACTCAGTCGATGGAAAAAATCTTCTCCCTTTGGTTCTACAGAATAAAGCTCCGATGGATATTGTCTGGTGATTTTTATTATGGTTTCCGACTCGTCTTTCTCAAACCCTGTCATGAATGCGGAAAAGCAAGGAATGGCATTTCCCTGAATTTCAGATGCAAGGGCTAAAATGGCTGAGCTGTCGATGCCTCCGCTCAACGATATGCCGACGGGAATATCCGAGCGCAAATGTCGTTGAACCGATTCGTGTAAGGTTTGGCGTATTTTTTGTTCCGGATGTTCAATTTCGTCTTCACGAAAATGTATCTGAAAATAATGTTCGGTTTTCTCAATTCGGTGCAGGGAAATGTCGAAGTTTAACCAACTGCCCGCAGGAACGGGATGAATATTTTTAAAAAATGTTTTCTCTTTAAAATCGCATTGCCCGTGATATAAGTAAAATGGAAGACGCGTGCAATCAATTTCTGAATCCGCAAGCCCGGAAGCAAGAAGGGATTTCACTTCCGATGAAAAAATAAAATAATCCGGCGATTGGAAATAATACAAGGGCTTTACTCCCAAACGGTCGCGGCAAAGCGTGAGTTTTTTATTTCTTAAATCCAAGCAAGCAAAGGCCCACATGCCGTTCAGTTCTTCAATCCCCTCGATACCTTTTTTTTCCAATAATTTTAACAGAATTTCCGTATCCGATTGGGAATAAAAGGAATCTCCAACAAAATATTTTTCACGGAGTTCCGGATGGTTATAGATTTCACCGTTGTAGGTAATCCATAATGTTTGCTCTTTGTTTGTCATGGGTTGATGTCCCAGTGGGGAAAGGTCTATGACCGACAAACGATTATGGCATAGAATGATTTTGATGCGTGAATGGATTTCGGTTTTTTTTTTGAATTCCAAATAAGGGATCTCCGTATGGTTGTTTTGGGGAGATTGATCGGTTCTTAGGGGAAATACATTCCAGTTTTCGTCTGCAACGATCATTCCGCTCCCGTCGGGCCCCCGGTGTTGTTGACTTTTTAATAAGGTGATTCCGATTTGTTCAGCTTCATCTGCGGATACTCCCTGTCTGAAAACAATGCCTGAAATGCCGCACATATATACTTCAGGGCGTTGGTTGTGAAGATATTTGCGGATGCCCCTCGGGATCTATCCACATAAAAAGACGTGGATTGTTAAAATAACGTTCGGGTTTTTTATCCAGCACCAGAATACAAAAATCGATGAAAGGAAGAACGCCGAATGCTCCTCCGAAGGTGGCAATGTAAATTACCGGAATATGCGGCTTTGTTCCCATGTAAATACGGTGTAAACCTATAATCCCGAAAGGAAAGGGAAATGCCAAAACGGCCGCGACAATTCTTTGTCGGGAGGAAATGTTTTTTTTGTACAAAAAGCGCAGGGGGTGGGGTTTAAAATTGGATGTGTTTTCATTTGCAAGTTTGTATTCTATTTCAATAAACTCCTCAGAACAAGCAATATTGTCGGTATTTAATAATTCAATGGTTAAGGCATGACTTTTAAATGAAAAGAAAAATAAATACAAAAAAAATATTTTCAGTTTAATCATGGATTTTATATTTATTTTTCCTAACAACGCCCAGGCACTTGCCTTTCATTTTTTTTCCGAAATAATGACTGTTGTCCGATAAGGATGGGTTCTGTTCTTTTTCCAGAATGAATTCTCTTTCCGTATCGAATATACTCAGAAGCGCTTCCTGATCATTAGAAATTACGGGTATGGGGGTATGGCTTAAATGATATGGGCCGGTGGTAATTTTATCCAGGAACTGAAAATTCCATTCGATAGCATTCATCATAAGGGGAACAAAAAAAGGGAGCGTGCAATGACCTTCAATGGCAAAATCAAATTCTTTGTTTTTTGATTCTATATCCTGAGGCGTGTGATTGCTGATTACGGTATCGATGGTTCCGTCTTCCAATCCTTTTTTCAGGGCATTGATATCTTTGGAAGTACGCAAAGGAGGCAATACTTTCAGGTTCGTATCGAAACCGAGCAGGGCTTCATCTTTTTCAATAAGGTTCAGAACAGGTACCGAACAGGTTAACGATATCCCTCTTTTTTTTGCCTTTCTGACAATGTTAACCGATTCGGCCGTGCTGATGCATGATAAATGGGCTCTGCCGTTGCAATATTCCAGAATACGGATGAGCTTTTCGATGAAAATTTCTTCTACCATAGCCGGTATGCCTTTCATGCCCAATTTTACCGATGTTGCTCCTTCATTCATTAAACCGGCAATACTAAGGGAGGGGGTGTCGGGATAAAAGCAGGGTATTCCGCCAATGTTATTGGCATACTGAACTATTCTGAGCATTGTGCCTTCATCCGGGATGGCTTGATGCCCGTCGCTGAAAAAGCGGGAGCCGTGCAACAGCATATCATACATTTCGGGAATATTTTTTCCCTGATATTTTTCGGTGAGGCATCCGGCCGGGTGTAATTGAACAAAAGAATGTTCGTGTTTTTTTATTTTTTGAACAATCGATTGGTTATGTAAGGGTGCTTCCGGGTATCCGTGAACCATAACATGTCCGAAACCGGAAAATACTGCAGCGTCGGAACCGGTTTTTAAGGTCTCTTTATATTCCTCACCGGGTTCACAAAAAAAAGCCATCAAATCAAACCATGGAGGAGAAACCAGCAATTTCTTGCCTTCTATTATGTCTTCATACGTTCCGTCGTTTTTAATGGTTCCTATATTTTCAATAATACCGTCCCGGATGGCGATATCTCTGGTTTGTAGATGGAAACTGCTTCCGGGTGAATATATAAAAGCATCTTTAATAAGGAGTTTCATGTGAGTTTAGCGTAATAAACGTGAAGTAAAATTTCCATGAAAATACAAAAAATGGCACAAACCAGCATCCATTTCCAGAGTGACTTATCGGTAATTCCTTCTAAAACCTTATTTTCAGCCACATCGCCCGACATGATAGACTTGTTCCAGTAAATGGTGCTGTTTTTTAACTTGGGAAATATCTTTTTAAACGTTGTCTCATCCATAAAATTTAGTTCCGACTCGCGGGAATGTCCGTTAACGGAAAATTCCATCAATTTGTTTGTTTGATTCCACACGGCATATGTTCCGTTGTCTTTCACATAATGAAAAGGATAGAATTTCAGGCCTCCGGGCTCCGATATGGGGTCAATGATGAAGAATTTTTTTTCTTCCGATTCCTCTGCGGTTGAAAGTTTGAATGGCTGAATATTTTCCGTTATGGGTAAATAAATGGAATTCCGTTTGTCCGGCCGGTAAAAAATCGGTGACTGGCCTGCGGAAAGAAAACCCATATTAAGAAAAAAAGGAACAGCAGCCGGATGTTTTAAAAAGGAATTTTCGGTGGAATTTAAAGGACACGTAAAAAAATAAATTTCTTTATTATTATCTGTTACGGTTTTGGCATAAAAAGCATTTCCGTTTTTTAATTTCCACAAGGAAAAAAAAGGTTTGTTTGGTTCGTATTTATATTTGATGACGGGCATTTTCCAATCCTTTTTGTCTTTTTCAAAAACACCGAAGAAATAGAGATTAGCGGCATCCGGAGGGGTAATTTCAATGGATGCCGTGTCGAACTTTACTTGGGTGAATGTACTTTTTAATATTTCAGGATAAGAGGTGAAATTTGACAAAACCGCTTTGGGTATAAAAACCACATGTTTTCCTGCATTTACGGATTTTGCAATCATTTCATTCATACCCGGCGTATATTGTCCGATTTCATTTAAAATAATCAGCGATGCCTTGCTCACTCTGTCCCAAAGTATGTACTTTTCAGAATAGGATTGTACCTTGAATATGGAGTCGGTTCTGAAAATGGATGGAATAAGTATCGTATCCTTCAAATGTTGCCCATGAATGATGCTGACTTCAATGTTAGGATAACTGCTGATGGTGACAAAAAATTGGTTATCAAAAAATAAACCGTTGTCCTCCATGGATATTTTTCCGGAGACATATCCGTTTTCTTTCATCATAAACGGAATGGGAATTGTTGAATGCGTTTGGGGTTCCAAGGATACGGTTTGAACGGCCAATTCTTTTTTTCCTAGTTCAAACCTTACCAGAACATTTTCTAACCTTTCCTGCGTGGGGTTTGAAATCCTGACCGAAAGTTCGGCTTTTTCGTCTACCCTCAGAACGGGTTTTGAAATAAAAGCGGTGTCGAAAAATGCGTTGCGTTGGATATTCCCCTCCAGAGGATAACAGTACATTCGTGCGATGGCGCTTAAGGTATCTTGTATTTCTTTGAATTCGGCGTTTTTTTGAAAATCGCTGAATATGTAATAAATCATGTTTTGATGATCGGATGAGGTTTTATCGTAAACTTTTTGAATCCATTCATCGACACTGAGTGATTGATTAACCGGAAGAATTTGTCGGATGAGTTCTTTACTTTTTTTGCTTCCCGAGGGTTTGGAATTTAAGAGTTTGCCGCTTGCGTCCGCCACCAGGAATTTGCTTCCCGAAGGAAGCTTGTCCATGATTTTTTCGGCCCATTTTTTTGCTTGTTCCAATAGATTGCCACCGGCATTTTCATTCAGCATGCTCAGGGAATTATCTATTAAAAAAACATGAACGGTATTTTCAGAATCGGGTGGATTAAGCGCCATATCCTTTTTTTTAAAAGGCATGGCAAAAGTGAGTACCAAAAACAATATGAATAATATGCGGAAAAGTAAAATCAGCCAACGAACGATGTTCTTTACCGACTTTTTTTCTTCCTGAATTTCTTTTAAAAGTTGAATATCGGGGAACTGAACGGATTTTATTTTAAAAAAGCGAATGAAATGAATGATAACCGGAATACCGATAAGCAAACTGGCCCACAAAAATGCCGGATAAAGAAAAAACATCAGGTAAAGTTAAGGGTAATTACCCGACAAATTAAAATTTGAAAATCAATACTTTAGGAATAAGTTAATAGAGGGATTAGGCCCCGGCTATTTCTGAATTATCCACATCATTCGAGCGTTCCGAATGCTTGGTTCCGGTGGCCACCTGTACGGTAATCGTTCGGTCCATTTGGGTAGAACCATTCAAGGCCTCAATGGCTTTTCGGGCTTCTTCTTCGTTGGGCATTTCCACAAAGCCGTAGCCCTTGCTTTTTTTGGTTTCGCGGTCTTTAATAATTCTCACTTTAGTAACCTCGCCGTAGGGTTTAAATAATTCGGCCAATGCACGCTCACGGATTCTGAAGTTCAGATTACTGACAAAGATATTCATGGATAGAAAAATTGGTAATGTAAAATTAATAAAAAAAATTTAAAAAACAAGAAAAAATATTGAAAACAAATTTTGAGTTAAAATATTTTGGCCACAACACTTATTTCCACATTGGCATCTTTCGGAAGACGGGCGGCTTGAATGGTGGCACGGGTAGGGTAATCCGATTTGAAATAGGAGGCATACACTTCGTTAACATGAACGAAATTGTTCATGTCTAGCAAAAAAATATTGGTTTTCACCACATTATCAAACGTGCAACCCGCGGCTTTAAGAATTTCTCCTATGTAGTCCATCACTATGCGGGTTTCTTCCTTAATATTGCTGGTTTTGATGAGCTGTTTGCTTTGCAGGTCCATGGCGATGGTTCCGCTTACATATACGGTATCCCCCACCACAATGGCCTGGTTGTATGGGCCGATGGGAGCAGGCGCATTCGGCGTGTTAATCACTTTTTTCATACCCGGCAAATTTTGTGTAAAAGTATAAATTATTTTTGTAATTCCTTACGGGTGATAAAGGCATTTTTCATACAGTTTTCCGAATTAACAGCCATGGCTCTGCAATGTATTTTTTTGAACCGCACGCGTTCTCTTTTGAGTTTGCTGGGCATAGGCATCGGTATATTTTCCATTATTTTAGTTTTCACCATCACCGACAGTTTGGAAAAAGGCATTCGAAAGTCAATTCAATCATTAGGTTCGGATGTTATTTACGTTCAGAAATGGCCCTGGATATTCGGCGGAGAATATCCGTGGTGGAAATACATTGCCCGGCCTTATCCGGGTTATGAGGAATATTTATTTATTGAAAAAAACGCAGAAAATGTCCAGTCGGCCGGATTTATTTTTACGGCCCGCCGGAAAATTAAAGCCGGAAACAAAGTAACCGGCCCGCTTACGATTTGCGGAATTTCTTATCAATATCCCGTCATTCGCAATATGGAACTTTCCGAAGGCCGTTTTTTTACAAAAATGGAAAGCGACAATGGAATTAGGGCTGTGGTGGTGGGATATGAGGTTGCCGAAGTTTTGTTTCCTTCCGGAAATGCCCTGGGAAATTTTCTTTCGGTAAGCGGCATACGTTGTAAAATCATCGGAATACTGAAAAAAGAAGGAAAAAGCATCTTCGGAATGAGTACCGACCGTCAGGTTTTTATGCCCTATACCTTGCTGAGTAAATTCGTGAATCCGAAGTCGGAATTTGCCGACCCCCTGATTATTTGTAAACTGAAAGAAGGCATTTCCATAGAAGAGGGTATGGATGAACTGGAAAAATTATTGCGGTCAAGAAGAAGAATAAAACCCCTGACGGAAAGCAATTTTGCTTTAAATAAAATAACTCTGTTGGAAAAAGAGTTTGAGGATTTGTTTGTATTGGTGAATTTAGTGGGGTGGATAATTGGCGGATTTTCCATTTTGGTGGGTGGGTTCGGGATTGCCAACATCATGTATGTTTCGGTTTCGGAGCGTATTCAGCAAATCGGGATACAGATGAGTTTGGGAGCCACGCGTTATTTTATTCTGATGCAATTTTTGATGGAGGGAGTTTTTTTATGCCTGGTGGGCGGATTGTTTGGTTTGACACTGACGGCTGCTTTGGTTTTTTCCATGAAAGATTTTTCGGGCCTGGAACTGACCTTGAGTTTGCAAAATGTTTGGATGGGGATTCAATTATCCGTTTTGGTGGGGGTGGTGAGCAGTTTTGTTCCGTCCTACGAGGCCTGCCAGTTAGACCCCGTGGAAGCCATGCGGAGGTGATGGAGAGAAAATAAATGAATGGCACGGAATATTTACTTTTTTAAATAAAACGAGGTTTAAATGCTATTTTTTTTATTTCCTGCATCTGTGTGTTCAAAAATGAAGGTTTTATTTAATATTTTTTCAAAAAAATCTTTTGCGTTGTTTGCATTTTCTTTAGTTACAACATTATTTGACAATTCTGCATGTAATCTTTTACAAATATCTACTTTGAGTAAATCTTTGGCCACTGAAATAATTTTTTGATTTTTATTGAGGCGTAGCGAGTCGGAAAGCACCCCGTTGATGTGTTCGTCATAAAAACTGTAACCAACGGAAATAATTAGTTTAGATTCAAAAACCTTTCTGCGAAATTCTGAAAATAAGAACAAAAACGGATCTACATATTGCATTTTATATTGTGTACCAAAGATAAGCACAGGATTGTTCGATTCACCTTCGCAATATGTAATTTTTTGTGTTGAAGAATCTCGCTCCCAGTCGATCGATCCGTGCAGTTTGTAAAGATAGATATCCGGTTGTTCTTCACTATTTAATTCCATAAATCTTCTAAAATTCCAAAAGCCATCACCTCCATTTTCAGTTTTATCGAATCCTCTTTCAATTCTACTATTTTCATTTGCCTTTTCAATGCCTAAATCATAATTTAAGGTGAAAATATGTAGAGGAAAATCAAAACCACCTTCTTTACGAAGTTTTGTAAAACTACTCAAGTAGCTTAATTTCTTTCTTTTTTCGTTATCAATTTTCACCCACTCGTATAACTTTTTCCTAATTTGCTTATCAAAATCGTCAATAATTTTAAAGTTGTTTTTGACTACTTCATCAAATTTTACATTCCACGAACCAATAAAAGGATACAATGGATGTTCTTCTTTTTTTCTTAGCTCCTGTAAAATATTCAACAATACTTCCAGATTAAAATGTGCCTGCTTACTTTGTATGCCATACGAATATTCATAACTTGCACGAATTAAATAATACAAATCCTTGAATTTTTTCCAACTTTCATCCGTGTCTAACAATTTTATGATTTCTTCATCCATTTGTTTAAGGGTAGGGATACCCATGTCGGCACTGGCGCCAGCACCTAACAAAAAGATTATTTCGTTTTCCTTTATCATTAATTTTTAATTATAAAAACCAAGGCTTTTTATTTTCGGAATAAATTTGTTCTATGCCAATTTCTTCAAAATGCTTGTTAAAGTTTGAGATGAGTTTTGGATAAAATAGTGATACAGGCAATGCTTTAGCATTAAAACCTCTATAATTTGCACCTGAAAGATTAAGCACTTCTTGTAAATATTCTTTGTGGTTTATATTGACTTTGTTTGAGTAGTAAAATTCAATGTAAATGGGATTTGCATATCTTTTTTTGGCATCGGGCTGATGATAATTCAAGCCTTCTGTCCAAAGCAAATATTCTTTATGGCTTAATTGTGCAAATGTGCTTTCGAATGGATATAAACTGTTTCTATCCATGTGAAATCCTAATAATTTCGAATTATCATTTATTCGCAAAATAGAAATTTCTATACTTCTATTAACTTGAGTGATGGTATCTTTAATTTTTTCGATTTCTTGGTATTTTATTTTTTGTGGAATATGAAATACGATTCGTTGGTATCTTTGGGCGTTTTCTGTGATAATTTGAGAAATACTATAGCCTATCTCGGTAAGAAACTCTTCCCTTGTTACTGTATCAGCAATAGGTTTTAAAGATAAAAATTTGCCTGATGATTCTACCAAAACAGAATATGCATAAAAGCGTTTGATTAGATTATTTGCTCTGCTTAGCGATTGTCCAATTCCAACAATTAAAGAATTGTTTTGGTTAGTTTTAACTAACCAAGGAGTACCGCCTAATTTTGTGAAAATCTGTAATGCAATGCTCGAAACGGA
>FQKF010118113.1_pt1 | contig 11236 bp, 11 predicted proteins | sample 1504521 | NCBI WGS metagenome assembly FQKF01 (sample SAMEA4475357, study PRJEB15587) | soil metagenome | biome: Soil; feature: Field | place: India | collected 2015-03-11 | depth 0 m
TTCCGTCATGGTATCGGAAAGCTTGGGCATGGTTACGATTTCAGCCATATTAAAATATTTTTAATCTTTTATAAACGGATAATCAGGTACGGAATACACATCATTATATAAATCGTCAGGATCGGGATACGGACTTTCCTCTGCAAATTTCACCGACTCATCCACCAGGGCTTTCACTTTGTTTTCCATTTCTTCGATGCCGGCATCGTCAATCCATTTGTTTTCTTTCATGGTAAGAAGTACTTTTTCTATCGGGTCATGTTTTTGATATTCTTTCACCTCATCTTTGGTTCTGTAGGTTTGTGCATCGCTCATACTGTGGCCGCGATAGCGATAGGTTTTCATTTCAAGTAATGTGGGCCCGTCGCCGCGGCGGGCACGGTCGGCGGCTTCTTCAATGGCTTCATGTACGGCTTCCACCGTCAGGCCATCCACCGGCTTAGACGGCATATCATAAGCCAATCCGATTTTCCACAGATCGGTTACGTTACTGGTTCGCTCCACCGAAGTTCCCATGGCATACAGATTGTTTTCAATCACAAACACCACAGGCAACTTCCAGGTCATGGCCATATTGAACGTTTCGTGCAGAGCTCCCTGACGGACGGCTCCATCGCCCATGGAACAAATACATATATTGTCGGTTCCCAGATATTGTTCGGCCAAAGCAATACCAGCTCCCAACGGAATTTGGCCACCCACAATGCCATGTCCGCCCAGAAAATTTACCTCTTTGGAAAACAAATGCATGCTCCCGCCTTTTCCACGGCTGCAACCCGTTACTTTGGCAAACATTTCCGCCATCACATATTTCGGATGTAACCCAAGCCCGATCGGATGGGCATGGTCCCGATAAGCCGTAATATGTTTATCGGTTTTACGTGTGGCGCTCACCGTGCCCGCCACAATGGCCTCCTGGCCTATATATAAATGACAGAAACCTCTGATTTTCTGTTGAAGATACATTTGAGCGGTTTTTTCTTCAAAACGCCGCATCAAAAGCATGCTTTCATACCACTGAAAATATTGCTCTTTTGAAAACTTGGTTTTCTTTTTTGACAGGGTTTTTCCCATACCGTTTGAGTTTCATCACAAATATAACCAATTTTTAATTCCTGTTACAATGCCCCGAACGTATAAGGTTCTCAGCGGGCGGATAGCGCAAAGCTGCCGCTTTCAGATAATCTGAACAAGGATCCTTACCAATGGCTTTCAGTGCTTCGCCCTTCCAATAATAATATTCTCCCACATCCCCGTTCAGGGAAATGGCCCGGTTCATGTAAATAATGCCTTGGTCATACTCTTTTTTCTTACAAAGCACAATGCCCAATCGAAAATGGAAATCGGGGATTGTTGGTAACAGTTCTATCGCCTTCTGATAGGCTCTGACACTCTCATCCAATCGGCTTAATCCGGAAAGGGCATTACCCATTACATACCATGCCCTGGGCTGATTCACTTGTGCCTTTAATGATCGGGTGACGAGCTCCAGGGCTTTTTCATATTCCCCTTCCTGATTATAAAATTCAGCCATTAACACATAGGTCTTTCGGTGAAAAGCAAGATTTCGGACGCTGTATTCCAACAATTTCCGAGCCGCTTCAGCTCTGTTTTTCTTAATGTAATAAAGCGCAAGATTGTAACGTAAATCCGGAGATAGCGGAGCAATTTTAACGGCTTCCGTCAGGTATTTTTCGCCCAACTCGTCCAGATTTCTTCGCATATATTCCACGCCCAGCGAACTGTAAATGATATGCGAACGCGGATATTTTTTATCGCCGTCCTGCAAAATAAGCAAGGAATCGGACCACAAGTGAATGCGTTGCCAGGTGAGGATGCTTAATAAAATGCTCCATCCGATAAGCAAACCGTATTTTATCATATTATTCAGATATTTTTCCGTAAGCGTAAATACCGCCCCGGTAAAAAAAGGAACAAACAAATAGGCATAACGGTCGGCAATGGGAACCTGCCCAAAAGTTACCAACTGCAAAACCGGAAGCATCACCGCCGCCGACAATGACAACAACAGAAAAGCCACGGGTTGAAATGAACGGATTTTCCACCAGGCATAAGGTATTATTAACATCAAGGCAGCGCCTCCCAACAACATCCATTTTAAATACTTGGAATAAGGATACAATATCGACAACCAAAAAGGTAAAAACGTATTCCAGGCATAGCGGGCGTAAATAAAAAAAGCATGCGGAATCCGATAGGCGTAGGGCAAATATTTGGACTCCTGGACAAACCCCTGTTCTTTTTGAATAAAATACGTGAAGACCGAAAAGGTAAGCGATACGATTAGTGTGGCGATAATATTCGGATAAAACCATCGAGATGGTTTTCCCATTCGGATAAAGAAAAAAAGCAACGGATAAACAACGCCGGTGGGCTTTGACAAAAGAGCCAACAAAAACAAGGCATTGGAAAATACGAGCTGCTTGAATCCGAATACATCTGCGCCTGCTACGGCCAGGGCTGCAAGAAGAAAGAAATTACCCAACGTGGTTCGGGCTTCCGATGCCCAACAGGTGGACTCGGTTTGAACGGGATGTAATAAAAAAAACATAGTACTTAACAACGTAACCCAATCGGATACTTTTAATTTTTTGAAAATGTAAACAAGCAGGCCTCCGTTTAACAAGTGTATTAAGAGCGAAGCCAGATGAATAAACATGATGTTCCCTTTGATATGATAAAGCAGAGTAATGAAAAACATAAAAACAGGCATATAGTTTCCCAGGAAGCCCTGCATGAACATTTCCTTCCATTTTTTCTGCTGCAGGACGGTATTCTCTAATATCAGTTCCGGATCATCGTAAATAAAGGGCTTATAGAAAATCACTTTGAAATATAAAATCCAAAATACAATAAGTAATACACCGTAAGCTATATATAATGCTCTTTTATTCATCAGAACATTACTCCGTATAATTTAAATCCTTATGGAATGTTTCGTCCAAGGTCAATGCCGAAAGAATAGCCAATACAAAAACCACCATTCCCACAATTACAGATGACATGAAAAAACCAAACTGCGACTGAAGGACAGCGTTGGCCATAGTCATTAAGGTTACGGTTCCGCGCACCATGTTAGGAACCGATGTGGTTACGGTGGCCCTTATGTTGGTTCCGAACAATTCCGATGCGCTGCTCATAAAGACAGCCCAATAACCTGTGGCAAAACCAATAAGAAATACCATGATATAAAAGACCGTTTTGTTTGCCGGTGCAAGTGCATAGTAAGCTGCTGAAAGAAATAATGTCAGTAAAATAAACAACAACAGAACTTTTTTTCTGGATTTTAAATATTGACTCAGCATTCCGCTGGCCACATCTCCTATGGTAATGCCCATATAGGCCACCATGATGGGAATGCGCGCTTCTTTGGGCGGGTTTTCCATGCCCAATGCCCGCATCATTTCAGGCGAAAACTGAACCAGAAAATACATCACAAACCAAACCGGTACGGCTATGCAGATTATCTGTAAATATTTACGCAAACGAACCGGCGACTTCAATATGTACCACAAATTTCCTCTTACCACATCTTTTTCGTTTTTCATTTCATCGAACATGGAACTCTCGAAAACCCCTATACGCAAAAGCAGCAGCAGCAATCCTATGCCGCCGCCGATAAAATAACTGGCGCGCCAGTTGTTAATCCAAAGCGTAGTAACTCCCGCCACCACGGCTCCGAATAATCCCACCGAGGCCACAATGGTGGTGCCTATGCCCCGAAATTCCTTCTTCATGGTTTCGGCCACAAGAGTTACTCCCGCACCAAGCTCCCCAGCCAATCCAAAACCTGAAATAAATCGCAGCACCGCATACCAAAACGTATCATTTACAAAACCGTTGGCAATATTGGCCAGTGAATACGTGATAATGCTTCCGAAAAGCACCGAGAGCCTACCGAACTTGTCTCCCAATATCCCCCAAACCACTCCGCCAATCAACATACCCCCCATTTGCCAACTCAACAAATTCGCTCCCACCATTGCAATTTGCTTTTTTAATTCTTCTTCGTCGGAAATTTGCGCAGATAATATATTCCTCAAACTGGCCACTCGCTCCATGCCAAACAAAACCAAATCGTAGATATCCACAAAATCCCCCAAAGCCGCCACAATGACGATGCGGTTCAAAATTCCCTTACTCATAATGCTTTAAAATTTCCGTTAAGGACTCAGAAATTGCGCAAGAAGGCTTACCCGTCCCCAAAAGCGAGGAAAGCGTAGGCGCGATTTGCGTAATGTATTTTTTAGAAAACACTTTGCCTTTCTTGATTTTATGCCCGTACCAAAGCATGGGCACATGGGTATCACCCGAATAACATACGCCATGTGTAGTCCCCTTAATATCGTAATCTAACCAACCGGGAACCGGTGTATAAATCAAATCGGCTTTTAAGCGCGGTGCATACCCCGCCTTATTCATTTGTTCGGGAAAGTCATGACCCGGACAAACTTCCTCCAACTTCGAACACTCCGCAACTTCCTGAATTCCTTCCAACGAGAGCATAAAACGCTTAACTTTTGAAATGACGGCATCGTAAAGCCCTCTATCGGAAATGTTTAGGTATAAAAGGAAATTGCTTACTTTTTCCATCCACTCCGGATGCTGAAATTCTTTTTGCAAGAATGCACGCAACGTATCTTCCAGTTTTTTTTCGGTAAGCGTTCCTGCCGGAATATTATTTTTTTTCAGATACCCTACATTTTCCGAACAACCGTGATCGGCCGTGAGAAACACAAGGTATTGTCCGGCTCCTACTTTTTTGTCAAGATAAGCAAACAGCGTATCCAGATCCCTGTCGAGGCGAATATAGGTATCTTCCAGTTCCACCGAGCGGGGCCCGAACAAATGGCCTACATAATCGGGCGCTGAAAAACTTATTAAAAGAAAATCCGTAACCTCATCGCTGCCCATCTGCTCATATTCAACGGCTTTCACGGCCAATTGCCGCAGTATCGTATTTCCGAACGGAGAAAATTTCAGAAATTTCGGTTTGAAGCCGGATGCTTTGAAATCATAGGGAAAAACGCTTTTACCGCCAAAAGGCGATCGTTCGAAAGGGGAATCGTCTTCAACGGAAGCCGTATAGGTTTGAATGGGAAAGCAGGTGTTCCATCCGTTTTTCAGGTATTGTTCGGCCGAAAAATTTTTATTGAACTCTTGTACCCAAACGGGTAATTTTTCGGAATAAAAGTCCGATGTAATGAAATGTCCGGAAGAGTCGTCCATCCAAAAAGCACCATCAGCCATGTGCCCGGCCGGCAAAATGGCGCTACGGTCTTTTAACGATAAGGAAAATATTCTGGCATTTTTATTGCGCATTTTCAATTCGTCGGAAATATTGGTACATAAATACCGATGCGGCGATTTACGACCATCTTTATATCCGGGCGGTACGGACGACGTTTTTTCGTCATCCACACAATAGACCACTTTATTCATGTCGCGTATGTACCAATCGTTCGCCACAATTCCATGAAAACGCGGCGTAGATCCCGAATAAATGGAAGCATGGCCGGGGCCCGTGAATGTGGGCACATAATCGTAGTGCATGTTTTCAAACATCATGCCTTGTTCCATCAATCTACGAAAACCGTTTTTCACAAAACGATGCTGAAACCTATAGAGGTATTCCTGTCGCATCTGGTCCACTACAATACCCACCACCAGTCGCGGATAACTGGAAACAGACGGAACCGATTTCTGAGCAAAAGTTACAGGCAGGCAAATAAAGATAAATATGTTAACGATCCATTTTTTCATACACCGAAGCATTACTTTTATATTCCGGAACCAACTCTTTCATTTTTCTTACGATTCGCTCATTATCCTGAATGGCAAACAAATCAATCAGTTCACGAATTCCTTTATCCACATCTTCAAACGAACTCGGCCGGGTTTTTCCGATAAGTATTTTGGGATGATGGGTGGGTAAGGTGTTCTCGGAATCGGCTAATAGTTCTTCATAGAGTTTTTCTCCCGGACGCAAACCGGTATATACAATCTGAATATCTTTTCCTTCTTCCAGTCCGGCCAAACGAATCATTTTTTTTGCCAGGTCAGCTATCCGAACGGGCTTGCCCATATCAAAAACATAAATTTCGCCTCCTTTTCCCATGGAAGCTGCTTCCAGCACCAACTGGCAGGCCTCGGGGATGGTCATGAAATAGCGCGTAATATCGGGATGTGTAACCGTAACGGGTTCCAGATTTTCAATTTGCTTGTAAAAACGCGAAATCACTGAACCGTTGGAACCCAAAACGTTTCCGAAGCGAGTAGTAATGAAACGTGTTTTTCCAAGGGCGTTTAAGCTTTGTACATACATTTCGGCTATGCGTTTGCTGGCCCCCATTACGCCCGTCGGATTAACGGCTTTATCGGTACTGATGAAAATGAATTTTTCCACGCCGTGTCGCAAAGCCGCATCGGCTATAACCTTCGTGCCGAATATATTGGTATATACGGATTCCGACGGATTGTTTTCCATCATGGGAACATGCTTGTAGGCCGCGGCATGAAAAACAATCTGCGGTTTGAAAACGGAAAACGCTTTTTCCATGCGGTCGGGGTTGCGGATATCGGTCAGGGCCACCTCCACATGCGTATCGGAATTTTTGACGGATTGGAATTCCAGTTCCAGTTCATAGAGCGGCGTCTCGGCCAGGTCGAGCAAGTATAATTTAGCCGGACGAAACGCATAACACTGTCGTGCCAGTTCGCTGCCGATGGAGCCCGCAGCGCCGGTAATCATGATGACTTTTCCCCTGATCATTTCCTCCACCTGGCGGTTATTCAACCGAATGGGCTCACGGTCCAGTAAATCTTCGATGCGAATGCTGCGCAGCTGTCGCGGTGTGAGTTCCCCCCTGAGCCACCTGTTGGCCGGCGGAACGCTTTGCAATTCCACATGACGGGGCAAACACACATCACTTAAAAATAATTTTCTTTCGGGACTTATTTTCAGCGAACTGATAATAACGGAATGAACGTTATACTTATGAATAAGATGCTCCAATTCCTCAAACGGATATACATGCACTCCTTCAAATTTTTTGCCTTGCTTTTGCACATCATCATCCAAAAAACCCACTACATTAAATTTTAACGATGCATCCCGTTCCAACGACTGCTTGACAATTACCCCTGCCTCGCCGGCACCTGCAATCAGGACGTTTTTCTTTTCGGAAGAAGGATTAATGCTTTCCAGATAGACAGCTTTCACGGCAAGGCGCGAACTTATAAGAAAAAAAGAAGAACACAGGGCATCGGCTATGATAACGGAATTCGGAATGAAAAAACGTCCGCCCGAAAATCCATACCACATTACATTCAGCAGGAACACCGTCATGCTGCCCGTCAGAATGGTCAGTAAAATACGGCCCGCATCGCGGGTGCTGGTGAAGCGAACCACCCCTTTGTATATGCCCGATATCAAAAAACTAAATAAGCGTATGCCTAAAACAATCATAAAATCCAAAGGCATGTTATGTTTGTCGGCCTCCGGAATGTTTTCAAAATCGAACCTGATGAGAAATGCCAGCAAAAGCGAAAAGGAGCATATAATCAGGTCTATCATCAAAATGACCGAACGGGGAATTTGATATTTCCAAAAAAGCCGAAGAAGTTCCAACACTCACCCAAAAATAATTATTTTTTCCCTGCCATGAGGGTTAACGTAAAAACCCGATCATTGGCCGGCTTGAATCATGTATATAAATAAAATGAATTTTTTATTTTAAAAGAATTTTTTGCATTTCACTGGAGCAGATTAATTATCTTTAAGTTCACTTTCGTTCAGCGGAGGATTTTTTCGGGTAATTTCCATGTATAAACCGATTACAAAAAAATCACGCCCCGTTTCGTCGTTAATTCTGTAATCGAACTGATGGATGTAGCCCCCTTGTATCCCAAGGTTTTTTATTAGCTTATAATTTAATGCCAAAAACAAACGATTGCGTTCAAAGTAGGGTTCCCGTTCCGAAAAAAACAATTCATTACTCAGCATCAGCTGAAAAGGCTTAAATTCTTTATCCGATCTTCCAAAAGGGATGGAAAATCCGAAGCGATACCGGTAACGTGTCCTATAACCGTTTGAAGTCCAGCGGAATTCGGTGCGATAGCGCTGCTCCATTTTAAATTTTCCCAGGGATTGGAATAAAATGATTTGAGGCCACAAGCGGAATTCATCGTTGTTTTTTGGAGTAACAAAATCCCCGCCTTCGGCATAGGTTTGATAACTTCCGGCAGCCAGGGTTAATTTTAATTGATCGAGCACGCGATAGTTAACTCCGCCTTTATATTCATAATAATGGTAGTGATTATAAAACCTGAGCGAGCGCAACTGCCCTTCGGCAAATAAGCTCCATTTTTCACTCAGATTATATCGGACATTGAGAATGTTCCAACTTCCAAGTTCATCGGATTGGGAAAACACAATATCGGACAAAAATGCAAACAACCATATCAAACTCCCCAAACGCAAAAACATTGGAATTAAAGTTATGGGAAATTAATTTCATGTAAACTAACCCCGTTTTTTTTTATACTTTAAGTATTGTAAAACATATCGGCAAACATCTTGAATTATCACAAAAAAGCCTTTTGTTTAAAATTATTCAGAATCAAAAAGCATCTGAAATGAAAGAACTTTTAAAAACTAACGAGTCAAAAATTTTGGCTATAATAAAGAAAAAATGAATAAGAATGAGGTCTTGAGTAAGTACATTTGCAAAATAAATTTAAAGATCAGAGCCGGATTTTATGTTTTAACTTTATTTTTTGAAAAATTAAGTTCAGTTATATATTCTGCTTTTGGCTCTTCAACTAAAAGTAATTTTAGTTCTTCCTTATGGTTGAAACCGTCTAACTTTTGTCTGAAAATATCTGCCACCTTTGGGTTTTGAATTTCATGTTTTCTGTTTTTGCTGATTATCAAAAATTCTTCTTCCTGGTCAATTCCTAAAAAACGCCTGATAACCAAATTAGAGGCAATTCCGGTTGTAGAGCTTCCCGTGAATGGGTCTAATATCCAAGCATTTGGTTTTGTAGATGCTAAGATTATTCTTGTCAAAACCGAAAGTGGCTTTTGTGTCGGGTGTTTTCCACACGATTTTTCCCAAGGTGCAATTGCCGGTAGTCTCCAAACATCTTTCATTTGCTTTCCTCCGTTTAGTTGCTTCATCAGTTCATAATTGAAATAATGAGGCACTTTCTCGTATTTTCTTGCCCAAATGATTTGTTCTGTAGAGTAAGTAAAATAGCGGCAAGAAAAATTCGGTGGAGGATTTGTCTTTTCCCAAGTTATTATATTCAAAATTTTAAAGCCCAATTCTGTCAAAATTTGTCCAACCGAAAAAATATTGTGCATTGTGCCGCTGATCCAAATAGTGGCATCATCTTTCATTTTGTCGCGAACCAATGAAAGCCATTTTCGATTGAACTCGTTTACATATTTAAATCCGCGAGATTTGTCCCAAATTCCTTTATTAACGCTTGCAATTTTTCCGCTTTGTAAAGTAAGTCCATTGTTGGATAAAAAATAGGGGGGGCGGCAAAAACCATATCAAACTTGTGGTAAAATTGAGGCAATAGTTCCAACGCATCACCTTTGAGGAGATAAAAGTTTTTGTCTTCAGATTTGAAATAAGGCACAAGCATTTATCTTCTATTATGTGTTGCTACTGCAACTATTTTGTATATATCCTTATGTTCTTCTAAAGTTTTCAATAGTCTTCTGAACATATATGCACTAGATAAGTTTGTTTTTTCTTGTATCATTAAGAGTTTAGCAATAAGAAATAGAAATTTAATGCTGTATTCGCCCTTTATTTGCAAGTCCTGGATAATTTGCAGCTTCAATATTGGCTTCGTTTTTTAGTAGTTCTACATTTAACAGAGTATTTCTATCTTTATCATATTTCAATGGTTTAATTTGATTATCCCATTGGTGAATTAAAAAGTTTAGAAACTTTTTGGTTTCGGCACTATTATGATTCATTTTGATTATTGCATCAACTGCCCAATGAATGTGCTTGGGTGTTCTTATTCTTGACCAACCTGATTTACTTGAACTCTCTTTTTGTCTGTATCGAAGCAATAAATCATATTTTGACAATGTCCCTTGATAAACTCCAAGAATATAGGTGTCATTAATTTCTATTGTAATCAAAGGTTCTGTCCCTTTAACCTTCATATGTGGTAATTTTTTCACCATTCGCTTATGATATTTTCACATTTTATTTTTTCAATAAAATTCTTTAAAGTAGTAAGGTTATACATACTAGGAATAATATTGAAAGCTTCTTCCAACTTGTTCTTGGCTGAGAGCCAACCTTGACCATCTGTAATCCAAACAAATTCATAGTTTTTGTATTGATTTATTTTAGGCGCAACATCTGAATAAGCTCTTGCAGTTTCGTTTAGTTTTGACCCACCACCATTGTAGAAATTGGTTTCAATCAGATACGTTTTCTTTTTTGTTTTAATCACAAAATCAAAGCGTTTTACGTCTGCTCCCAAACTCACTATATCGGGAAATATCGTATTGCTTACTTCCTTTTTGTAAAATATTTTAGCTTTATCAAAGAATAGCGAAACTGTTTTTGACATATTTTCACCAACCCTATTTTTTCTTGCATTTGTGTCTAATCCGACTTCAATGCCAAAAACGTAATCCACTAAATTTTTAACATCTTTGTTTCGGAAAATTTCGCCTAAGCCGGTTTCTTCGATATATTCACAAATGCTTTCAGGTGAAGTGAAATAGGTGTCAAGCATCACAATTTCTCCTTTATTATTGAAGGTTTTAGCATTTTTGTTTTTGCGAACAGCAATTAGAATATCCTAAACTCCAAACGTCTTTGGATTTTCTTCGTAAAGTTCGTTTACTGCTGTTTCTATATCAGTTTTACCAATTAAATAATTAACTTGATTTAGCTTGATTGCAATTTTGTTTACGTTGCCTTTAATTTTCTTGAAGTCTGTGAAATAATCAAGAGTAGCGTTTGTTTCTGATAGCTGCGATAAAAAAATTTTAAATTGCTCTGACATATCCTTGACTTGTTGCTTGGTTTGTAATTAACAACTCTTTCAATGCACCTCTTTTTTCCGGATTAGCATTGATACTGCGCCTTGCATTTACTCTTTGTATGTTGAAGTTAGAATATAAAGAATCAAAAAAATTGTCGTTTTCATCTTTGCCTTTAACGTCTGAATT
>FQKF010005866.1_pt1 | contig 11229 bp, 10 predicted proteins | sample 1504521 | NCBI WGS metagenome assembly FQKF01 (sample SAMEA4475357, study PRJEB15587) | soil metagenome | biome: Soil; feature: Field | place: India | collected 2015-03-11 | depth 0 m
TCCAAAATCCAGAAAACTGATCGCAAGTGCATCAGTCCTGGAACTATTCCAACTCTACCGACACAGGTGGGGCTGCGGAATCGTCGGGCTGGGTCGGGCTGCTGGAGTCGCGCATGAGTTGGGCGATCGCCCCAATGAGTTGACTCAGCTTGCCTTCGTCTAGCAGCGTGTTAATCAGCGACAGCCCGCTAGTAGACAGCAAGAGTTGGCTCACGTCGGGGCTTTTGCCGTTGCCGTTGCTGCCCGCGCCAGGGAAGGCGTAGATGCGGGCATCGCCCAAAACACCCGGCTGCGGAGCCAGCGCTTTGACAATTTCTGGCAGCTTTTCGGAGAGTTCTGGCCAGAGCGTGACCAGCGTTTGCGCCGTCAGGTTGGGCGTGCTGATCAGGTTGCGGGCGGTGAGTTCTGCTTGCAAGCCTTCGGCTTCGGCCAGCAGCTTGTCGCGCTGGGCGGCGGCCAGGGTGCGGATGGATTCGGCCTCTAGCTCTGCCGCCTGACGGGCGATTTCGGCCTGACGACGACGGCGGAACACGTCGATTTCCACCACGTTTTGTTCTGAAATGCGCTTTTCCTGGGCGGCGCGTTCAGCCGCGATGACGGCCAACTGGCGCTGCCGTTCGGCGACTTCCAGTTCGGTCGCGGTGGTTACGCCCGCTTCGGCACGGGCCCGCTCTGCGTCGGCCTCCAGGCTTTCCTTGCGCTTGGTAGCAATGGCGATCGCCGCATCCTCCTGGGCAATCCGCGCCAGCCGCTCGGACTCTGCCACCTGCACCTGCGCCTCCAGCCGCTGCGATTCCACCGTTTTTTGGCGGGTGATTTCTGCCAGGTCTGCCTCCTGCTGCTGCAACGCCTGAGCCACTTTCAGCTTTTTCTGCTGTTCCTCTAGAGCAATGTCCGCCTGAATTTGGCTCTGCTGCACGCCCAACTGCTTGCGGATTTGCTCCTCTTCCACCGTTTTTTCCTGGAGGATCTTGGCCCGCTGGGTGGCGGCCAGTTCCTTCACTTTGGATTCTTCAATTTCTCGCTCCCGCTGTGCCTTCAGGCTTTCTACCTGCAACTGCTGTTCCAGACGAGCGGTTTCCTTTTCTTGCAAAATTTGGAGCGATCGCTTCTCAGCATCCAGTTCTTTTTGCTCGATGGCGACCTGCGTAGCCAGTTCCACTTCCCGCTTTTGCTGAATGGATTTTTGAATCGTCTCTGTCCGCAGCCGCACCCCCTGCGCGTCAAAGAAGTTGTTGGTGTCGTAGGTGTCGCTTTCCTGAATTTCCGATACGGCAATGTTGTTCAGCGTTAGCCCAACTTTCGCCAAGTCGGGCTGCATCAGGTTTAGCACTTCCTGGGCAAAGCCCAGCTTGTCGGAGTCGATTTCCGCCAGACTCTTTGTTTTTGCAGCGGCCCGAATCGCGTCGTCTGCCCGCTTTTCCAGCGCATTTTTGATGTCCTCTGGCGTAATCTTGTTGCCCTGCGATAGCCGCGCAGCAGCCGTTAGCACATCCTCCTCAGAGGCCGTGATGCAGACATAGAAAGTAGCCCGCATGTCGGCACGCAGATAATCTTTCGTGCGAACGGCAAGTTTACCGGCCCGCTCCACGTCGATAGAGATTTCGCGCAAGGGCACGCGAGTCAGTTCATGAAAGCCAGGAAGAACGACGCAGCCCCCATTCAAAATCACGGTTTTGCGCTTAAAAAAGACCCCGCCCGTTCGCACAAATGCCTCGTTGTTGGGCGTAATTTTGTAAACACGGGTGTACGCAAAAACTGCTACTAGGAGCAACAGAACCAGACTGCCGATTAACGCTGGGAATACGAGCAGTCCGCTTACAGGAAGCTGAGCCAGCGGAGAGGGAGCAGGCGCAGGGTCGAGCGGGGCGATCGCCACAATTTCGGAATACTCAGCATCACGCGCCTGAAACTCGTCCAGTTCATAAACCGGAACCGTGGGCAAAGACTGAATGAACGTTAGCCAGAACAGCATTGGAATATCCCTAAGATGAATTAAAGTAGCTCAACGAGAATCTTTGAGAGCATGAGAACCGTTCAGCCAGTGATCCTGGTCGGGACTGTCCTTCGCAATGACCAGATAGCCCGCTCCCGATCGCTCGATCACCAGCACTGTGTCTCCCCGCTGGGGCAACACGCTGGCCCAGTCTGGCAGCATAGCGTTCACCGTCACCCGATTGCGGGCTACATCCAGCACGTCTACCTGGCCGATGCGCCCTTCTGCCACGCTGGGAATGTGCCCCGTGCTGACAATCCCCAGACAACCCACGAGGCGATCGCCACTGGCATCTTCTCCAAAGGAGGCAAAAATTCGCCCTAGCGGCCGCGCAATTTGCCCACCTAGCACCAGCGCCAGCCCAAACGACCCCAGCAGCACAGAGCCATTTGCCAGACTCCCCAGCAGCGTTTCCAGGGTTCCCCCCAGAAACACATTACCCATCCAGCCCAGCAGCCCCCACAGGCTGAAGTCTGTCGCCAGCAGCAGCATTAGCGGCGCACGACCCAACCCAAACCACCGCAGCACGTCTAGCGGACTGAATTCGCTGCCAGAATCGACATCAGTATCCAGGTCGAGCGGCGCAGAAACCTCGAAGTCTACGTCCAACTCTGCGTCCAGATCTACATCCAGATCGGCATCCAAGTCCAGATCAGCGTCTAAATCTGCATCATCGCCGCCGCCAGAAAAAATGACTACCAGAAACAGCGCCACTCCAATTCCAAGCAGCACCCAGTAAGGTAAGTTAGCAGCGGCAAAGACAGGCATGATGACGGCAGACTGAAGAAGGGGCTGAAACCTGCTGCGATCGCCCCGTCGTGCTGGCTTAGCAGCGGGGGCAAATGTGCCAGCGAAAAAATCGTCTACTCAGAATCCACTACAGCAAAGTCAGGCAGCATTCCCGAAACCGGAGTTCTATGCGCCCATCCTAGCGGCCCTAGAATAGAAGTACGGCAAACGTGACTGTTTCTTAACGTCTAAAGGCTATGAAACTAAAGCGCATTGGGCATGTGGCGATCCGCGTCGAGGATCTAGATCGGGCGGCGCAGTTCTATCAGAACTTGGGCATGGATCTGGTTTGGAAAGACCCAGACTGGGCATATCTGAAAGCGGGGGACGATGGGCTGGCGTTGCTGAGTGCCGCCTACGAGCAGGCGGGGCCCCACTTTGGCTTTGTGTTTGGCGATCGCGCTGAGGTGGACGCTGCCTACGAGCAACTTAAAGCCGAAGGGGTTCACGTCACGCCCGTCCACGAACACCGCGACGGCACGGCTTCGTTCTATGGCCGCGACCCCGACGGCAACTGGTTTGAATACCTTTACGAGCCAGTCGCCGTGCCTGCCTAGTGGTTTGTCAACTTTCGTTTTGTCAACTTTCGTTTTACGGTTAACCCCTCAGTTCGTAGTTGGCGCTGTAGCGCTAAAGCGCTGACTACAAACCCTAATTTCTAATGTTTACGCTGCACTGGTCTGGCGACATAGGCGAGCAGGCGGGCGCAATAGCTTACGGAGTAAGCGCAAAGGTTGGCTGACTGCACCTTAATCTCTGTCGATTTTCCCCGGAGCCTGTCGCCATGACAAAAAGCAAAGATCTGACGGTTTTGATCATTTCGCTGCTGGTTACCGTCGGCTCGATCGGTCTGCTGTCTGCCTGGATTTTTCCTCGCCTTCAGCCAGGACGAATGTCGCCGACGGTTGTGAGCACGTCCTCCTCCCCAACCGTAGGTGAGGTGCCGCCAGACCTAAGCAGCCTGCCAGACCGAATCAGCCTTGGCAATCGGCACTTAATCGCGTCAGTCACCACGCCTGCCAAGCGGGAGGGCATTGCCGCGTTTGACGCGCAAGACTACGACAAGGCGGTGGAGTGGTTTGAGCTATCGCTGAAGGCCCTGCCCAACGACCCGGAGACGCTAATTTATCTGAACAATGCGCGGCTGTCGCGGCAGCAGACCCCTTACAAAATTGCCACCAGCGTTCCCATTGGCAAAAATCTCAACGTGGCGCAGGAGATTTTGCGGGGCGTGGCCCAGGCACAGGATGAGGTCAACCGCAGCGGCGGCATCAACGGTGCGGGTCTAGAAGTCACCATCATCAACGACGACAATGACCCGGCAGTCACACGAGAAATGGCGAAGCTGCTGGTGGAAAACGAGAGCCTGCTGGCAATAGTAGGACATAACACCTCGGATGCGTCGATGGCCGCAGCGCCGATCTATCAACAGCATGGGCTGGTGATGATTTCTCCCACGACCTTTGATGCCGATGTCGCGAAAGTAGGTAACTTCGTTTTTCGAGCGGTGCCCACCCCCCAGTCGATGGTGACCCCGCTGGTGGACGACATTCTGGCGCGATCGCCCCGTCCTGCCAAAATCCTGGTCTGCTACGATTCCACAGCGCCCGACAACAATCAGTTTCGGAATGCGTTTGTGGATGTGCTGACGGGGCGCGGCGGCGAGATTGTAAAAGTGATCAACGAGCGGGGCGAAGACTTGTGCGATTTTGCGTCTGAGGGGTTTGATCCGGAAGCGGCGATCGCCCAGGCGCTTCAGCAGCAAGCGACAGGGCTTTACCTCGGCCCCAGCATCAACTATCTCGACCCGGCAATTGCGGTAGCGCGGGCGAATAGCGGACGGCTGTCGCTATACAGCAGCCCGTCGCTCTACACTCACAAAATCTTGCAGGACGGGCAACAGGCCGTCGCAGGGATGATCTTGCCAACGCCCTGGAGTCCCGATGCCTATCCAGATTTTGCCCGCAAAGCACAGCAACTTTGGGGAGCTACAGTAAACTGGCGCACTGCCACCGCCTACGACGCGACGCAGGCGATCGCCGAAGGATTACTGCGTGCGGGCAATAGCCGCAGCACCTTGCAGCAAGCCCTGACCTCTCCTGACTTTGCCGCCACCAGTGCTGGCAAGGGCGCAGTGCGGTTTCTGGACACGGGCGATCGCCGCCTCACGCCCGTCCTGGTGCAAGTTCAACGAATCGAGTCAGGCAGCTACCGATTCAAAGCCATTGATTAGCGGCCAGCAAAGGTTGGACGATCCATTTCATTGAGCGCCAAAGTTACTATTGGATTACCGCCCAGGCAGGCAAGAAGCAGCCTCACCCAGTTTTCCATTACGCTAAAGCCAGGACTTACGCACCTGAAATCGTTTCCTGGATTTTGAATGATTTCTCGTGGGTTGCGCCCTCAAGAAGTCGTCCAACTGCGTAAGCCCTATGCATAACTCCTGGAAATCAAGCGCAACGATCCGCAAAAGTGGGAACGCATCGTAGATTGGCTCAGCGTTTTGTTTGCAGGCGGCACTGAAGCCGTCAAAGCGTTCTATCCGCTGGCAGGTATCCCAATTGAAGTGGCTCGAAAGCTGTACGAGATTTACACCAAAAATCGTAAACCACTGCCAGAGGGATAGATTGCGCTGTCATTGATGCAGCGAAGTTGGTTTGGTTGGTTGCATAGAGGGCGATCGCCCCTTTTCGGTCACTCTGTCTGCATCCTGCCGATGGCGCTGGGTTTCCGCATTGAACACAATCACAAACTGCGCCTGGGGCAATAGCCGCCGCACGGCTTGCAAATAGCCCTCCGCATCAGCGCGTTTGCAGAAGGCGGCCACCGTGATCCGCTGCATTTTGGGCAGCAGGCGCACGACAAGCCACCGATTCAACGAGTCTCGGTAAGGCATAATGGTTCTGTTCCGTTGAGTGTGGATGATTCCGCAGCAAGGGAAGCTAAGCCAGTGCAGAAAGGTTGGTCGCCGGGATGCACTGGCTTTATGTCATGTCCGGGAATTATGCCCAATATATGACAGTTCTTTTAATTAAGTCAACTTAGTCAAGATTGACAAAGCTTGGATGGAGTCTCTAGGGGAAAAGCTGAAAAAGTGCCGTGAGGCGGTTGGTGTAACTCAGCGCCAAGTTGCGGCGGCGCTGGACGTGACTGTGACCACTGTGCAAAATTGGGAGTCTGGCAGGCACATTCCTAAACTGACGCTTCATCAGACCAAGGCGCTGTGTGATTTATTAAAAGTTACTCTGGAAGACTTGGTTGGTTAATCTGCCAGTAACGCTAGAGCGCTGTTTGCTAGAGCAGTATTTAGATGACGTTAAAGCAAGTCTTGCGAGCAAGAAGGAGAGAGCTTGGGGCTAACCCGTATACAGGTAGCGAGGGCTTGTGGTGTGGTGGAATCGACCGTGATCAACTGGGAGAGCGATCGCTACAAACCGAAGCTTTACGCGACCCAGATAAAAGCAGGCTGCGACTTGTTGGGCTTTATGCTGGAGGAACTATCAGCCGCAGAGGTTGACGAATGATGCACCTACTTAAACCGGCGATCGCCTATTTTGCCTGTCTATTTGCCACCGGTTTTTTGTTAGGAACAATCCGGGTTTTATTAATCGTGCCGCGCCTCGGAGAGCGTACCGCAGAGCTATTAGAGATGCCCTTTATGCTGGTTGCGATTCTAATCGCAGCCCGGTGGATAAATCAGCAATATCTCAGCAGCGCAGAGCCATTTCAAAGATTAGGAGTCGGGTTTATTGCGCTGTTGTTTATGCTAATTGCCGACTTTGGAGTTGGCGTGTTTTTGCGAGGAATGCAGCCGCTAGAAGTAATCACGTCACGCGATGCGATTTCTGGCATAGTTTATTATGGAATGCTGCTTTTGTTTGCGCTCATGCCCTGGATTTTGGGTCGCAAACATTAGGGGAAAGTCTGGAATGGAAAGTCTGAAATGAAAAGTCTGGAATTATCGGCCTAGCCAGTCGGATAAAACTGGAAATTGAAACAGGTTGACCACCGACTGCCACGCCGGGCCTGCGCCCTGGAGCCAAAGGGCGATCGCAAATCCCAGCAGCGGCAGCAGCGCGTAATAAGCCAGTCCACGCCAAAACCAGCGGTCGAGCGATCGCCCCTGAACGCGCAGCAGCAGCGCCAGCCCCACCAGCAGCGCCGCCGCCGCCAAATGAGCGATCAGCACCAACTCTAGGCTGAGAAACCAGGCAAAAAAGCCCGCCCAGCCCGGTGCAAACAGATTGAAAAAAACGTAGAGCGCTCCCAGCAGCAGCGCCAGTGGGCCAAGCCAGGTAAGATAAAAAAAGTAACTTTGGCGATGACTAGGGCGATCGCCGCTAGGGCCTGACCTGCTTTCCTGCCGCATTTTGTCCTACTTCTTGCTAAATGGTTACCTCTCTAGCAGACGAAATTCAATCTGCAAAAGTTTCTCCTATTGCGTCAGGAAACTTGCGATGCGGTCTACGGCGGTTTCCAAAATAGCGGGGTCGTGAACCAAGGCAAAGCGGACATAGCCCTCGCCGGATTTGCCAAAGCCTGCGCCAGGAGACACCGCAACGCCCGTGGCTTCGACCAACTGAGTGCAAAAATCGACGGAGCGATCGCCCCAGGGTTGCGGCAGCTTTGCCCAAACGTACATGGCGGTGTGGGGAATGGGCACGGCCCAGCCGATGCGGTTCAGGGCGCTGAGGAACACATCGCGCCGCTGCCGGAAGGTGTCTACCACAGTTTGCACGGTGTCTTGGGGTCCCGTCAGCGCGGCGATCGCCCCATTCAAAATGCCGCGATATTGGTTGAAATCCACCGCTGCTTTTACCTGCCGCAGCGCCAAAATCAGTTCCGTGTTGCCAATCGCATAGCCCACGCGAAAGCCGCCCATGTTGTAAGACTTGGACATGGTGAAAAACTCGATAGAGCAGCGCTTTTGCGGATCGGCTTGCAGCACCGAGGGCGGCGGCGTGGCGCTAAAGTGCAAATCTGCGTAGGGAAAATCGTGAACCAGCACCAGGTCATGCCGCAGGCAAAACTCGACCGCCTGCTGGAAAAACGAGAGCGGGGCGATCGCCGCTGTGGGATTATGCGGATAGCTCAGCACCATCATCCGCGCCTGCGCCAGCACGGGCGGAGGCACATCGTCAAACACAGGCAGGAATCCATTTTCCGCCCGCAGCGGCATGGGATAAATCTGCCCGCCTGCCAAATACACGCCGCCCGCATGGGATGGATAGCCCGGATCGAGCAGTAGGGCAAAATCGCCCGGATTTAGCACTGCTAGCGGCAAATGCGCTGTGCCCTCCTGAGAACCAACCAGCGGCAGCACCTCCGTTTCGGGGTCTACTGCAACGCCAAATTTCTGCGTATACCACTGCGCCGCTGCTTCTCGAAAGGCTCGCGTGCCGTGAAACAGCAGGTAGCCGTGGGTGCTGGGGTCGGGCAGCGATTGGGCGATCGCCTCTAGCACATGGGGCGGCGTGGGCAAATCCGACGATCCCAGCGACAGGTCTATCACATCGCGGCCCAGCGCCCAGGCCCGCGCCTTGGCCCGATCCATATCGGCAAAGACATTGGTACGAAGCGGTTGGAGACGATTGGCGAGTTGCATTTTAGGCTTGAGAGACGAGGGGGCTTGGGGTATTGGGGTAACGGGTGATGAGATTGGACATCGCGCCACACTCCCTCCAAAAAATTGGGTGAGGACGGCAACTCCATCCCCACCCTAACGCACCGAGCGCACCTTAAACGCAACCTCCAGCGCAACCTCAAGCGCTAGTTTTCACACAAGTTTCCAAGTGTCGATTTTCAGGAAAACCTCCGGGTTTCTAACCTTGACGCAGAACCGTAGCCTACGGTTCCCGCTGTGGGCAGACTTCTCCGTTGCCAGGTGGGGGCGATCGCCCACCGCCAGACATTCGAGCCAAGCGTCCTAAATCATCCTCTTTAAATCATCCTCCTCAATCGGGTGACGTTGAGACGACTGCCCAGTTCTGCGCTAGTTCCGCACGCTAGTTCTGCACGCTAGTTCTGCACAATTGTCAGGCTGAAGGGATGGCGGCTGCCTCGCTCTAGATCGCCGACGAATACCGAGTAATTGCCACGCTCCCAGGCCCCCGACGCTTCGATCACGCCATTAGACAAGTTGGTGGCGCGGGCACAGCCCTTGACGCTGCCATCGGCTCCCAAAATCAGCAGCGTGGGGCGGCCACCACCCTCGACGCGAAACCGCAGCGAGGTAAAGGCCTCGGTGACGCGCACGGTCTGCACGGGGCGATCGCTCACAAAGCCGCAACTGCTGGCCTGCGACCCGCCAGAGGTGCCGCTAATCACCTGCTCTCCTTGCAGCGGTGTGGTGACCTGGGCCATCGCCGCCAGCGACATAGCCAGCACGCCCAGCGCGGCCGTGGGCACAATCTGCCAGTTGATATGAAATTTGCTCTTTTGAAAAGCTGCTTTACGTGTCATGTTCCTCTCTACTCCCCATACGCTCAGCGAGAGGGGCGATCGCCACTGAATTAATTTCGGGATTGATTTCGGGATGTCTTTCGGGATTTGTTTCGAGATGCATTTCGAGATGCATTTCGGGGCCACCCTGCTTCCGAGCTTTCTTCCAAACCCGTCCGAAATCCGTCATCCTCTGCCCAAAGCCCAACGGGTGAATCATGGGTAAATCATGATCGATCCGTCGCTTCGGCAATTCCAGTAACCAGCGCGATCCCACCTGCTCGATGATTTGATCGTGTCATTTATTTTTGAGGACTAGCCAAATCCTATGACAGTTCCTCAAGTGCCCGGTGGGATAGGCCACTTCTTCAACTGACCTGTGCAAATGACCGATCCGGCAATCGGGAATATGAAGCTGAATGGCTCAACTTGCTTAAAACAGGAAATAGCGCTGGGCCATCGGCAGCACGGTGGCAGGTTCGCAGGTCAGCAGTTCCCCATCGGCGCGGACTTCGTAGGTTTCGGGATCGACCTCAATGCGCGGCGTGTAGTCATTCAGCTTCAGATCTTTTTTGGTCACCTGGCGAATGTTGGACACGGGCAACACTTCGCGCTGGAGCTTCAGCATTTCGGGGATGCCGTTTTGCACGCCAGCCTTAGACAGAAAGGTAAAGGACGTGTTGGCGATCGCCCCGCCATAGCTGGCAAACATCGGCCGCATGTGGACGGGCTGCGGCGTGGGGATGCTGGCGTTAGCATCGCCCATCTGCGCCCAGGCAATCAGCCCACCCTTGATGACTAGCTCTGGCTTCACGCCAAAGAAAGCGGGTCGCCACAGGCAGAGGTCGGCAATTTTGCCCACTTCCACCGAGCCGACGTAATCAGAAATGCCGTGAACAATCGCCGGATTAATCGTGTACTTTGCCACGTAGCGCTTGGCGCGGAAGTTGTCGTTGCGCTCGGAATCTTGCGACAGCGGACCCCGCTGCACCTTCATTTTGTGCCCCGTTTGCCAGGTGCGGGTGATCACTTCGCCGATGCGGCCCATGGCCTGCGAGTCGGACGAGATAATGCTGAATGCGCCCAGGTCGTGCAAAATATCCTCAGCGGCAATGGTTTCCCGACGGATGCGCGACTCGGCGAAGGCCACGTCTTCGGGGATGCCGCGATCGAGGTGGTGGCAAACCATCAGCATATCCAGGTGTTCCTCCAGCGTGTTCACCGTGTAGGGGCGGGTGGGGTTGGTAGAGGAGGGCAGTACGTTCAGTTCGCCGCACACCCTGATAATATCTGGCGCGTGGCCGCCGCCTGCGCCCTCGGTGTGGTAGGTGTGGATGCAGCGTCCCTTGAAGGCGGCGAGGGTGTCTTCTACGAAACCTGCTTCGTTGAGCGTGTCCGTATGAATCGCCACCTGCACGTCATATTGCTCTGCCACATCCAGGCAGGTGTCGATGGCCGCTGGCGTGGTGCCCCAGTCTTCGTGCAGCTTTAGCCCAATGGCTCCGGCTTCCACCTGTTCCCGCAGTCCTTCTGGCTTGGCGCTGTTGCCTTTGCCCAAGAAGCCCAGGTTCATGGGAAAGGCTTCTGCTGCTTCTAGCATTCGGTGAATATTCCACGGCCCGGGAGTGCAAGTCGTGGCGTTGGTGCCGGAGGCCGGGCCCGTGCCGCCGCCGATCATGGTGGTAATGCCAGAGGCGATCGCCACTTCGATCTGCTGCGGACAGATGAAGTGAATGTGCGAGTCGATGCCGCCCGCCGTCAGGATCATGCCTTCTCCGGCGATCGCCTCCGTTGAGGGCCCAATCACAATCGTCACGTTGTCCTGAATGTAGGGATTGCCCGCCTTGCCAATGCCAACGATGCGCCCGTCCTTAATGCCTACATCGGCTTTGACAATGCCCCACCAGTCCAAGATCAGCGCGTTGGTAATTACCGCATCCACTGCGCCATCTTCGCGGGAAATGGGCGATTGCCCCATGCCGTCGCGGATCACCTTGCCGCCG
>FQKF010151892.1_pt1 | contig 11210 bp, 9 predicted proteins | sample 1504521 | NCBI WGS metagenome assembly FQKF01 (sample SAMEA4475357, study PRJEB15587) | soil metagenome | biome: Soil; feature: Field | place: India | collected 2015-03-11 | depth 0 m
TTATTATTTTTTTCAATGGTCTTAAAATTTTATAATTATTTTAAATATGTTAGTTATTAAACTGTTGCAAAACACAGATTGTTATATAACCTGAAAATATTTATCTTTTAAAATTTTTTATTTCCGCGACTTTAGAAAATAAAAATATTATTATTACGTATTAAGATGGTTTTACAACGGTCTTATCAGATGATTAATTAGAATGAGTATAAATGAGCATAAAAAAGAAGGAATATTTTTGTTAGAGAAAATATCATACGTTTTTTTGAAAAAAAGGTCTTGTGAAGGATAATTACAAGAGATTTTGTGCAAAGGAATTTCCATCATTATATGATATTAACATGATGTTTATAGGTATTAACAGTATGTTAAAAAAAAAATTTAAATAAACAAACTAAAAAAATTTGATTTAAAAAAATTTACCATTAACATTGCTTTGTGAAAAAAATAAGGTATTTATCCGTTCGTTTTAAGCAGGAACTCGAACCATGGGAGTTGCCGGCATGGAGAAGTGCGGTTATTGAGAAAGCCGGCAGAGAGCACATTCTTTTTCATCAGCACCTGGAGGATGGATATCTATATAAGTATCCTTTAATTCAATATAAGGTGATAAACAAGAAGCCGGTATTGCTTTGTCTGGAAAAGGGAATAGAAGAGGTTTATCATTTTTTTAATAAACGAAGCTGGGATTTGATGGTTGGGGATAAGGCTTATCATGCTGAGGTGGATGATTTACGTTTAAATAATGTGGTGCTTCAGGTATGGCAAAGCGACTTCAAATACGGTATCAGGAACTGGATTCCGTTGAATGAGGAAAATTACAAAAAATTCAGAGAGATAAAAGAAGAAAATGAAAAGAAGTTGTTTTTAGAAAAAATTTTATGCGGGAATATATTAAGTTTGGCAAAGGGTTTGGGATGGCAGGTGGACAAGCAAATTGGGTGCAAGATACTTGATATTAAAAAAGAGCGTTGGATGGCATACAAGAAGGTTAAGTTATGGAGCATGGATGTGGATTTTGAAAGCAATGTGAGTTTGCCGATGTATGTGGGTTTGGGGAAAGGTGCAAGTAAGGGTTTTGGAGTGGTTAGTAAGTACAGGGAAAAAATGAAGGATCAGCGTGAAGAAGATATTATTGAAAAAGCGGCAATAGTTTAATGAAGCATGGAGCATAATAGTATGAGGCATAAGGTATACCTTGCCGGGCTTTTACACGATATAGGGAAGTTTTGGCAAAGGGCGGATGAAAAGGATAATGCATTTGATTCGAGGATAATTAGCGAACATTTGAAAAAAATAGCGAAGGAGGAGCGTTTGGGAAAATTAAGTGCCGGCGGGTTTCCTATTTATGGACATGTTTTATATACAGGAACATTTTTGGAAAAATATGAAGACAGGTTAAAAGAATATTTATTTGAAATAAATAATACGGACGAGAATAATTTTGTTAATTTGGCAATATATCATCATCATCCAAACACCATACTTCAATCCGTGATTCAGGTTGCTGACCATTGGGTTAGCGGGATGGAACGTGTGGAAAGGAAAGAAGATAATCCGGAAATACCTTCAAATTACAGGGATAGGATATGCGAAAATATTTTTGACTTTGTAAATCAAAGCGAAAAGAATGAAGGAGAACAAACCAAAAGAAGGTATTACCTAAGTCCGCTTAACATATCGTCTTCCTTGTTCACAAAAGAGGCGGGGAAATATAGTTATTCCGATTTGTGGGTTAAATTTGAACAAGAATGGCAATCGATTTTAACTCAAAATTTAAGAGATACTAAGTATTTCACAGAGACGTTGGTTTATTTGTTGAAAAAGTATGCATGGTGTATTCCTGCAACAACAAGAAAAATGATTATCACGACGTAAGTTTATACGACCACAGCAGAATGGTTGGAGCAATAGCCGTGTGTTTGTTTGATTGGTTAAATGAGAAATTTGTTGAAAAAAGCGAAAAGGGTAAAACTTCAGATTTTTGGTTGAAGAATGAAATATTGTCTTTTGGAAAGGAAGATTATCCGGTGATGATATTGTGTGTGGATATAGTGGGAATACAGGATTTTATATTCAACATTATTGACACAAAGGCATCAAGGAATTTAAAAGCCAAATCGCTATACGTTCAGTTGTTGTCTGAAACTGTTGTTTATGAGTTGTTGGAAAAAGCAGAACTGACCTACGGGCAGGTAATATATAACGGAGGCGGGAAGGCATACCTGTTACTTCCAAATACAGAAAGAATAAGAAAGATTATTGAAGAATACAGGATTGATATTGAAAGGTGGTTATTGAGTGAACATGAATTGGATTTATATGTGGGTATTGATCACATAGCATTTAGATATGAGAATGGTAAATATATCATAGAGGGGGATACAGATGCCTTTTCATTGGGGGAAGTATGGAATAAGCTGATCGAAAAGGTTTCCAATTGGAAAACGGCACGTTATTCATCATTGCCAAGCGAGGAATACGAAGAAATATTTAATCCCTATGGCGAAGGTGGCATTGCGGCATACAGCGATTTAAGCGGAAAAGAAATTAAAAGAAATAGTTTTTCTTTTTCATCAAAATACCAATTAAGCCAAAGGGAAGTAGAATTCGATGATTTAATTGTTACAAGGGAAGAATCTCAGATGCTTGATTTTGCGCGGGGTTTTCACAACGCACGTTATTTATTATCAGCAAGAAACGAACAAAATATAAGAAATTTTGTAAGAGATGTGCCGATATTGAAGATTCATAATACATACTGGGGAGTATATGGGGGAGTTAGTAGTACAACAGGATCGTCTTTTGACGATGGAAGAATATTGCATTTAATTAAAGACGGAGAGGTTATACTTTCAAAGGTTAAAGGTAATTCGGTTAAGGGTTTTAGGTTCTATGGAGGGTTGAATGTACCAACAAAAGATGACCGAATAAAAACGTTTGAAGAATTGTGTGCAAGTGAAGAAGTAAAGAAGATTGGTGTGTTGCGAATGGATGTTGATAATTTGGGAAAGGCCTTTCAGTATGGATTTGGAAAATTTGCCAATTTTGCCCGGATTTCTACTCTTTCTTTTGCACTAGATTGGTTTTTTAGCGGATATATAAATCATTTACAAAATAATAATGAGAAGTATAAAGAACATTTAATAATTGTTTATTCCGGAGGGGATGATATGTTTGTTGTTGGGGATTGGGAGTTTTTATTGGATTTTGCGGTAGAAATAAGAAAAGATTTCCATGAACTTACAAAGGAAAAGATGAGTTTATCGGGAGGAGTGTCGATTGTGGATGCAAAGTTTCCTATACGAAAAGCAGGTATAATGAGCGGAGAGGCGGAAGAAAAAGCAAAGAAAAAAGAGATTTATGGAAAGAAAAAAGATGCTATATGTTTGTTTGATGAAGTTATAAAATGGGATGAATTGTGTGAAGAAAGTAATAGTATACAAGAAATAAAAGATAATTTGTTGAGTTATATAAATGAAGGGCAATTAGGGACGTCGTTTTTGCACCGTTTGCAATATTACTATTTAAGAGATAAGGATTATCGTGTCGGCAAGGGGGATTTGTCGTATAGATGGGAATGCGCATACTGGCTAAGCCGTAATATGACGAAATATTCAAAGTCGAAGAATGTGGTTGACCACATAGTAAGAGATTGGGATGTTTTCTTAACTCAGATTCAAAAAGATTCAATTATTGAAGAGCGAACTTACGTAAAGTATGGAATAGCTGCTAAATGGGCGGAATTAGTATACAGAAAAACGCGAAAAATAGAAACTAAACAAAAAACATAAAATTATGAAACCAAATTTTCATAATCAATCAAAAAAAGAAGAAAAAAAAGATGTTCAATTAAAAAAAGAAGAAAGAGGGAATCTTGACACGTCTCAATTAAAAGAGGCATTAAAAAAGGCAATTGAAACTGGTAATATTACTCAGCAGACTGTTGAAAAATGTAAGGATTTTGCTGAGAGGTACAAGAATATTACGACAAGCCAATTACGACTGTTTTTTGGTGAGCTAAGAAGATTGGAAATGAAGGGGCTTAAGGATAATAAGGATAATAAATCGTCTTTTGCACTTTTAAAGGCGAAGTTGGCCTATTCAGCAGCTAAAAGTAAAAGTGACAAAAAAAAGGGTAAAATAATGCATAATTTTTATCTTGATATGGAAGAGATTTTAAACGCTGTAGGTGGAGATGATGATAAATTTAGCAATTTCATGAAAATAATAGAAGCCATAGTGGCTTATCATAAATATTTTGAAGCTTTTAATAGTAAAGAATCCATTAATGAAGAATCTACTAATGATTAATGAAGAATCTAAAAATCAAGCTATATGAGCAACGTAAATAACAGAACAATGAATGAACAAAACAAAAAAGGTATTACGAAATTGGAAAAAAAAATATCCATTAAAGGGAAAATCAAATTATTAACGGGATTACACATTGGTGGTTCGAACGCGGCAGTTCAGATTGGTGGGATTGATTCGCCCGTTATCCGTAATCCTATCAACCAGCAACCTTATATACCGGGTAGTTCATTAAAAGGTAAAATAAGGTGTTTGTTAGAGCAATCGGAGGGGATTTTTGGTCCAGAAGTTGGTTCAAATGTACAATACGGACCTTCTGTCGATCCGACAAATCCTATTTCATTGTTATTTGGATTTACGCAAAGAAAAAAAGAAAAGGGAGAACAAGAAGAACAGAAAGAACAAAATGAACAAAATGAACAAAAAGAAAATACCTATCCTTCCTTATTGATTTTCAGGGATTCATACCTTTTAAATGCAGAAAGTTTATGGAAGAATAAAAATACGGATTTGCCTTATACTGAAGCAAAAACGGAAGTTGTTATAGATAGAATAAAAGGAACTGCCACTCCCCGCCAAATTGAACGTGTACCTGCGGGGGTGGAATTTTCATTTGAAATAATATTTAACGTATGGAAAAGTGAGGAACACTTCGAAAGGTATGTGGATGAAGAAACGGGCTTGAGTATTCTCTCTAAAGGGATGAAACTATTAGAATGCGACTATTTGGGTGGAAAGGGATCAAGAGGATCGGGACAAGTTAAATTTAAAGTTGAAGAAGTTAATGTTATTGATTTAGCCAGTGGACAAACCTCGTTACATCAGGAGTATTTAAGTGAGTTCTTTAAAGGTTTTACATATTAGAAAAAAACGAAGATTACTAAAAGAATTTAAATATTTTTATGACGATGGAGATATCAACTCCTTATTATTACGAAATTAAATTTTTAGAACCTTATACGTTAAGCAATTTAAAGGGGGATTATTCTCATTCGGATAAAAATATCTTTTCGGATAGTGTTCACGCCGCCATTACACAAATTGCCATTGAAAATAATTTTATTAATAGTTCGTATGAGAATGTTTTGGATTTTTGCAACAAGATAGTTGTAAGTAATTTTTATCTCAAAGAATTAGAGGAAAGTCGGAATTTTTATTATTTCCCCTTCCCTATTCTATGGAAAAGACAACTTCTCGAACTCCCATCTGTAAGTGAAGCAAAGGATAGTTCTGTTGCTAAGAATATAAAGAAATTGGAATACATTGAATTGAGCGCTCTTAATACAATTAATGAAAAGGATATTCTCGATTTAAAGGATTTTTTAAATGATTTTTATTTTGGAAAAGACACATTATTTCTGAAATCACATAAACCAAACAGGTCCGATGAAAGCAAACTATTGATTAGCCATGAAGTAGGAAGAAACGTTCAATCGCGGGTTTATCAGGCATGTGACAAGGGAAGTGAATCTGATAGGATACAGCCCTATTTTGTAGAACGGGTTTACCTTCAACCTAGTGTGCATTTCTTTTTTTTAGTCCAAACAAAAGATGAAAAAGTTAAAAAAATTTTTGATGAATCGTTTAACGTCCTTTCTCAACAAGGCATTGGTAGTGATAAGAATGTGGGTAATGGTAAGTTCAGTATTGTAAAGTGTGGAGAACCCCTTCCAATGGAATTTCAAGGAATTTTTGGTCTGAAAAATGGTGGCTGCATAATGAATTTGTCGTTGTATAATCCTTCCGAGGAGGAAATAGATATGGTAAGGGGTGGGATGTATCAGTTAGTTAAAAGGGGAGGATGGATTACAACACCACCATTTCACACATTAAGAAAAAGAAGTGTGATAATGATAAGGGAAGGTAGCTGTTTTAAACTCAATGATAAAGGACTACCAGAAGGGCGTGTGCTGAACATAAGCCCATCTTGGAATGCAGAAATCAGACCCATAGTATTTAGAAGTGGAAAAAGTTTATTTATTAGAGTATCATCCTTAACTGGAAAAAAGTATAATATGTGTCCGGAGTATGAAAAGTAGAAAAAGCTTATTATTAGAGTATTATCCTTAAACAGGTTTAAAAAATGCCAAATTATATGAGTGTGCGTTATCTGGAAGTGGAAATACTAACTCCAACTCATATTGGGGCTGGAAAAGAAAAATTTTGGACTACATTAGATTATATTCAAGAAGGAAATGAGATTAAAGTAATAGATTGGGATGCCATTTTTGAAAGCTTAATCGATGATGCGCTAGGGGGATTTTCCCAAGACGTATTGAATGCCGTGAATAAAGATAATTTGGAGGATATTGAAAAGGGTTTGGAAAATATTAAAAGGAGGTATTTCCAATCAAATCAAAAAATTAAGGAATCTATCCCTTTTGCAAAAAGAACTTCTATTACAGGAGATATTCATACATCTTATCGATTCTGGCCCCGACAAGGGGAAAGTGTTGCAGAAGAAACTCCTATTACAGGAGATATTCATACTCATATTCGGGATGGAATAGGTAATGTCTATTTGCCGGGGTCCAGCATAAAAGGAGGTATCGTTAGTGTGTATTATTCAATTTTTGCCAGGCAGAATAGACAAACAATTGAGACAGATAAGACAGGCAAAATTGAAGAAGTTTTTGGCTCTCAGGAAAATAGTCCGCTTCGTTTAGTTGAAGTAACGGATGGGTATTTTTTACCAAATTCAACAAAGATTTACCCCACTAAGATATATTCATTAAGAGGAAATAATGAGGTTAATTTTTCGGGGGGGTGGAAGAACGGGAAAAAGGAAAGCGATAATTCAACGATTTCGCAAGGCACACACAATCTAAGTGGATGGAAGAACGAGAAAAAGGAAAACGATAATAAATTTTTTGATGAAAAAGGATTTGTAACATTTTATGAGTGTTTAGATATTGGAAAAAAAGGGTACTTCAGAATTAAGTTTAATGAAGAGTTGCTAAGGTTAAACGCCCAAAAAGGAATTAACCTTACAAACAGTAAAATTATCTTTAATAAAGAAAGCAACAATCTTTTCAGCTACTTATTTGAGCAGATAAATCTTCATACAAAAAATTATTTAAATAAAGAGCTAGAGTTTTTTGAGCGATTTGGGGGAGTTCACAGTAAAAACATACTTGAAACCATCAATAATCTGATAAATATTGTGAACAATTATATAGATAACGAAAATCAAAATGCACTTTTACATCTTGGCAGTGGGAGCGGATTTCACGGAATAACGGGGGATTGGCAATATGAAAATCATTTAATTGATAATATATTTAAATTAAAAAGGCGTGGAATAGTATACAAATTGGAAGCGTTTAAAAAATTAAGAGGTAAATTAGAAAGATTTTTAGAAAATAATAAAGAAAATCCTTATGATTTAAATGAATTAAATGTAAAAGATTTAATTCAGAAATCATCTGATTTATTTAATTTACTGGAGGAAACGGATAATATGCTGGACATGGCTGATGAGATAGTAGAAAATATTAATGAAATAATTGGAACCTGCATTAAGTTAAAAAAAGATATAACAATTAGCAATAAAAAAATACCTAAAGTATTACTATCTATTTTAAATGAATTTTTTGAATCACAATATAGTGCCAAAACTCGCCGGCTGGTATTTGAAAGCAGCGGAAATGGTTTTGTGTTTTATCCTATGGGTTTTGTAAAGTTAAGCGTTGTGGATGAAGCAACTTACACCGGGTTTCTGAATGAATTGAATATTCAAAGAGCCAATAAGTATCCAAATAATACCAACACATTAGTTAATAATAAAAGTCCTCAGGCAAATCCGGATGAGGGGAGCCAGATGGATAATAAGGATACAGCGACCAATCAATTTGAAATAACTCCTTATACCGGAAAAATTAAAAGTGGTCAGGGAGGCATACCGGCAGAAGTTGTGGAAAGCGGGAGGCCCAATAAAGTTCGTATATTCATAAAAGATTACAATAAAAATGATATTGTTCAACTCACAGGTTACTCCAGCCCAATAGAAAAAGGAAAGAAGCTATGGGTGAAAATTGGAAATATGAAAAAAGATGGTGAAATATTCCAGGTGGGATTTGAAAAATTTTTTGATGTGTGACCATTTTAGTATCCATAGTATCGGAACAAACGGTGCCGAATTATCTATTTATTAAAGAATTCCAACGACAAGTTGATAAATTTCTTTTCATTAGCACCGAGCAAATGGAAAAGCAGGAGAAAACCGATGCTATGTGTTCAATTTCTGGAATTCAAAAAGACAAAAGAATAAAGGTTTTAGTATCGGATAGTTATTTGCATGAAGTGAAGGAGAGATTAAAAAAAATTAATTTGCCGGAAGATGCAAATTACTTAGTGCATTTAACAGGAGGGACAAAAATGATGTCTATTGCCGTATGGCGGTATTTCCAATCGTTTAAAAACGTCCGGTTTTTTTATGTGCCTATTCGCTCAAATTCGTATGTAGAAGTTTTCGATGATAAGCCATCCTTAACTACTCCATTTAATTATAAAATTTCTGTTGAAGAACATCTTAGTATATACGGTATCCGATTTGAAAGTAAAGAATTAATGTTCGATGAAAATTTAGCTGATGATATTTTTGAAGGTCTAAAAGCTAATCAATTTAAACTCAATAATTTTCCCCAAGATATACTTGAAAAGCATAAAATACTTTCTAATGTACAACAAAATTATACAAAATGGTTTGAGGAATACTGTTATTATCTAATAAAAAGAGAATTAAACCTTAATGAAAATGAAATACTAACAGGAGTTAATCTATATGACCTTAAAAAAGAAAAAGAAATTAAAAATTATCAGAACGATAATGAATTGGATGTTGTTTTTATTTATAATAACATACCTTACATTATTGAATGTAAATATAGTGTGGGAAAAGAAAAAGTAAACACACTAACAATTAACCAAGTTATTTACAAACTTTCATCCATAAACAAACGTTTTGGTCTCAGTGCTCGTTCAACCATTTTTACGTTAAGTAATTTTGGTTTAATGAATGGTAATGCTAAAGAAAATCTAAGGCGAAGATGCGAGATTGCAGGAATTTATTATCCTTTATTTGATGTAACAAGAATTAATTCGGGGAATTTTAAAGAATATCTATTAAGTTTTTTAAAGTAGATACTTATGAAAAAGTTTATATCCATACTGGGTACTACCAATTATGAGATTACTAAGTATTTCTGGAAAGAAAAAAGCAATAATGTTGAAACCCGTTTCATTCAAAAAGCTACACTTGATTTAATTTGCACTGATTTTCAATCGAGCGATCAGTGTTTGATATTTGTTACTTCTAAATCCCTTGAAAAAAACTGGAATAAACTTGAAAATGAACTTAGTGATCTGAAAGGTAAGTTTGAGATAATACATACAGAAATCCCAAATGGTAATAATGAAGAAGAAATATGGAAAATTTTTCAAATTATTTATGACTCAATTAATAATGATGATGAATTATATGTGGATATTACACATTCTCTTCGATATCTACCAATGTTATTATTTGTTTTACTAAATTACTTAAAGGTATTGAAAAATGTGAAAGTTAATTCTCTAACTTATGGTAATTTTGTAGGGAGCGATGCCAACAATTTCTCTCCTATTATTGACCTGCTTCCTTTGATAGAATTACAAGATTGGACTATTGCTGCAAATAATTTTATCCAATATGGAAATGCCAACATGATCGTTGAACTAACAAAAAAAGAAATTAAGCCCATTTTAAGGGAGACAAAAGGTGGGAATATCGGAGCATCAAATTTGAGAGAATTTTCTGACATACTTAAAGAATTTACAGAAAGCATCAGTACCGCAAGAGGTAAATATGTTTATGAAAAAAATTTTGTTGATGATGTTAATAGGAAGTTAAACATTATAAAACCAAGCAATGGCGTCATACCTCAGCTTAATCCGATTTTGGATAAAATCAGTGAAAAAATTTCAACCTTTACTTCATCGCCGATCGAGCGTATTTTAAATGCAGTAAAGTGGTGCATTGACCACGAGTTATATCAACAGGCATATTCCTTTTTAATAGAAGGATTGATTACCAAATTTTGTGTGGATAATTGTTTGAATGTTGATGATGTTAAAGATAGAGAGCTAGTGAGCTGTGCTGGTCGTATAGTTATCCAAAAAATAGAATCACAAGAAGATAAATGGGAAGGAGGATGCCGGGAGCGAATTGAAATCACAAGGAAATTAATCCAATATTTTTCTAAGAGGAAAAATTATGTCAACGACTTAGCAAGAATCAGTGATTTACGAAATGACTTTATGCATGCCGGATTTAGGAAAAATTCAACGCATTCCAATAATTTAATACAAACCTTAAAGACCAGTTTTGAAAAATTAAAGCCATTATTCTATCAGCAAGAAGATGATCAAATACTCTACCAAGAAAGCTATCCAAAAAAAAATAAATTGCTTCTTAACCTTTCCAATCATCCATCCACGCAATGGCCCGAGAAGCAGTTAAGTGTTGCTCGGGAAATGTTTGGTGAGGTCATGGATCTATCCTTTCCCTTAATTCAGCCCGATGCCTCCCTGGAGGAGGTTTGCAATATTTCCAAACAGTATATCCTTCAAATTCTCGATTTAAAGAAAAAATATTCAAATATAGCCGTCCATATAATGGGAGAATTTACTTTTACTTACCGCATGGTAAGGGAACTGGAAAAGGAAGGCATTCCTTGTTATGCTTCCACCACGAGGCGTACTGCAGAAATAGTTATGGAAAACAACCAGGTTAGCAAAATTAGTAAGTTTGAATTTGTGGCTTTCCGGAAATATTTCTGAATTGGATTTTTAAAAGTATTTTTGTAAAATTTTAACCAAATTATGATAGCCGTTTTCTTACAGTATTTTAAAAAAAA
>FQKF010201301.1_pt1 | contig 11185 bp, 10 predicted proteins | sample 1504521 | NCBI WGS metagenome assembly FQKF01 (sample SAMEA4475357, study PRJEB15587) | soil metagenome | biome: Soil; feature: Field | place: India | collected 2015-03-11 | depth 0 m
TACCTCCTAAGGAAGAAGTATTTAGTGAACTTGAAAAAAGATTTCAGAAAATAACTGACAACCCGACTCTTCTTATAAAACAGGCCATAAAGGATCATTTAGAGGAAATGTATCAATGAATTCCCAAGAAGTTATTGAAAGAATTGAAAAAATTGAAAATCTCCCTACAATTCCTTCTATTCTGCGTAAAATTCTCGGAATTATTGAAGATCCTAACGTGTCACTACAAAAAATATCAGACTTCGTCGCATCAGATCCCACATTAACAGCAAGAATACTTAAAATGGTTAACTCCCCTGTTTATGGATTTCCAGGAAGAATTTCTTCAGTAAATCATGCCATGGTCATATTAGGACTAAATGCAGTTAAAGGTTTATTAATTGGTGTATCTGTTTTCGAGGTTATGAAAAAAAATATGGTAGGTCTATGGGAACATTCACTATCTTCAGCAATTTATGCCAGAATAGTTTCAAATAGAAAGGAACTTGAATCTCCAGAAGAAATATCTGTAGCCGCTCTTCTTCATGACATTGGTAAAGTTATTCTTTTGATAGCCTTTAAAGATGATTACACAAAAATTCTTGAAAACACTAATAAAAGAGAGAATTTTCTTTATGAACTGGAAAAGGAATATTTTGGAATAACTCACGCAGAAATAGGTGGAATAGTAGGCAAAAAATGGAATTTTCCATTGAAATTAATTGAACCTATCATGAATCATCATAGACCTCAACTTAGTAAAAGTTTTGAACTCGAAACATCTGTTGTTCATTTATCAAACATTTTGGCATTGTCAAGAGGCATAGGCTATTCGGGAGAAATTTATGTAAATCCTATTCATCCCACAAGCTGGAAACAGCTTGATTTTAAGTTTGAGGATATAAAAGATATTTTTATGGAAGCAGAAGAACCTATTTCTTCATCTCAGGAGATTTTTTCCTCCGATGAGTAAAAAATTAATAATTATTATTCAGGATAATAATCTAAGAAAAAAAATTAAAGATAAAATTTCTTTTCTTGATTATGAAATATACTATTTTGATGAAATAAAACAGTTTGTTGATATTCTTTATGAAGAAATCCCTGATTTAATAATTGTTGATAGTCTTAGTAATCCTTACATGGAAAACTCCTTTATAAATCAAATAAAAAATGATCCTCTGTTTGTTTCGATGGTTGTTATATCTATCGTACCTGATGATTTTAAATATGATTACTGGGATAAACTTTTAATAGACGATTATATTCGATTAGGAAACTTAGATAAAGACTTAAAAATGAGAATAGAACTCTCTTTGAAAAGAGTCGAAAGAATTATAGCCACCAATCCTTTAACGAAACTTCCTGGTAATCTCGTTATACAAAGAGAAATTCAAAAAAGACTAGACAGAGGCGAAATTTTTGCTTTAGCCTATGCAGACCTTGATAATTTCAAACCTTTTAATGATAAATACGGATTCTCAAGAGGCGACGACGTAATAAAAATATTGGGTAGAATCATAATGAACATCATAAAGTCGGAACAACCTACAGGGAGTTTCATCGGACATATCGGTGGAGATGATTTCGTTTATATTATGTCCCCAGAATTAATAGAGAATGCTACAATAAAAATAATTGATATCTTTGAAAATTTAATCAGAAACTTTTATGATGTGGAAGATTTAAGAAAAGGATTTATAGAATCCACTAATAGAAAAGGTGAAAAACAATTCTTCCCAATTATGAGTGTTTCTGTAGGGATTACTTCAAATAAATTTAGAAGAGTTAAACATTTCAGTGAAATGGCTGAAGTAGCTTCAGAGATGAAAGCAATTGCAAAAAAACAAAAAAATAAAAGATACGCCATTGATAGAAGAAAAGATATAGACTTAATCAAGCAAATTCATTAATTCATTCGTTTTTGCCTCTATTTCTTGAAGCTTCTTCATAGTTTCTTGGAGGTTTTTTTTTGTCTCTTCGAGTTCATCGACAACATAAAAACAGGCAAGAATGGCTGCCCTCAAGGGTGTAAGGTTTGGATTTTGTTCATAAACGCTCCTTAGTTTTTCATCTACATATGCAGCCAAATTCTGAATATAATCTGAAGGTTTCTCCCCTTTTATTGTATATCTCTGCCCCAATATGAATACTTCTGTCTTATGCATTTGAATCTAAATCAAGCTCTCTTAGCAATGCTTCAATTTGTTTCTTTATTAAATCGCGTTCAGATAATAGATTTTCTATTTCCTGATTTTTAGTTTTAATAATTTCTTCCAAACTCGTAACTCTTTTTTGAAGTTCTTCCTTTTCTACTTTCAAGGATTTAATTTTCTCAATTGCTGTTTGAATTTTTTGATCAATCATTTTTCACTCCCTCCCTTAGTTTTTATTATTTCTGAAATTCTCTCTGGAGATAAATTATAATACATTCTTAAATATTCAAAATAGGATGTTAAAACCCTTTTTACATAGGCACGTGTTTCACCATAGGGTATATCTTCTATGAACTCATCTATCTGCCTATACTTATTTTCATCAATCCAAGAATGAACAACCTTTTCTCCCGCATTATATGCAGCAATTGCAAATACAATATTGTCAAATTCATTAATCAGATTCTTTAAATAATAGCTACCAATTGAAATATTTTTTTCTATTTCAAATATTTCCCTTTCCTCTCTAATATTTATTCCTATTTTTTTTGCTTCTCTTTTTGCTGTAGATGGCATAAGCTGCATAAGACCAAGAGCTCCAGCAGGGGAAATTGCTTTTCTATCAAACCTTGATTCTTCCCTCATAATCGCCAAAATAAGAGCAGGCTCTATATCAATCTTTTTAGAAATCCTGCTAACAGTGTCAGTGAAAACTTTAGGATACAGTATTTCCTGATACTTAAAATTATTGGGGAATTTGGATATTAATCTTACTGATGTAGCATAATCACCGAGATTATTTAAAAGTATGCAATAAAAGGGAATATTTTCCATATCTCGATTATTTTTCAAAAGAAATTTTAATTCTTTTAACGCTTCTTCTTTAAAATCTGCCTGCATTAGAATTTGTAATCTTGTCGGAATAGTTTTATTATCGGGAATTGTTTTTTTCTCTGCAATAGGAGAAATTTTCCCTTTCATGTAGAGAAGGTATGAATAAAAGTCAGACTTTCGAAAATCTATAGAATATTCTTTTGCAGTAACTACACCTTCTATTTCCCTTGTCCTTTCAAACCAATAGAGATATTTTAAATTACCATATTTATTGTAAAGTTCCTTAAATATATTTCGTGCTTCATTGTAATTACCTGATAGATATTGATTCCAGCCCAAATACCACAAAGCTTCCTCTTTGGAAGAAGGATATCGGTTAATTACAGATTTTAGAATTTCTAAAGACTCATAGGAATTACCAGCTCTCCTTTTAATATTGGCATAATTTATTAATAGCTCTCCAATTCTCTGATCTCCCGATTTAACATAATTTGGAAGTTCCTTCTCAAAAGAATTAAAATCTTTAGCTCTTAATAAAGACCTACCTCTCCAATAGGAATCATTAATTTTTTTAAAAATCGACGCACTTTCTTCATATTTTTTTTGCATAAAAAGACTGTAACCAAGATTCCAAAGAATATCTTCATTTAATTTATTTTTTGATTTTGTCAAGGCTTCTCTAAGATATTTTTCTGCTTTTTTGAACATATAGGCATTATTGAGGACTTTAGCTTTCTTTACTAAATCTTCTAATATTATATCTTCATCTGAGAGTTCTGCTTCTGCTCTATCAGCAAAGGAGGAAGCTGTTAAAAAAATTTCCTTAAAAATTTTCTTCGCTTTATCCTTCTGTTCTCTTTCTTTTAAATATTCTGCATAATTAAATTTAGTCTCTAAATCATCGGGATAATCATTTATGTATGATTCATAGGCTAACATAAGATCAGGGCTATTAAGCTTTTTTAATATAAATATCTCTTGTTTCTTTGCCTCTTTAATTAGAGGAGAAGAGGAATAATTTTTCTTAATTTCATTTAAATCTATAAGAGCCCTATCATATTGAGTCATCTCTGTATAAGCCTTTGCACGCCAGAAAAGAATGTAATCTCCTATTTCCTTGAATTCTAACAAAGCTTTTGTTAGATTATTTTTTGCAGAAGTAAAATTACCCGAATCTAAATCTTTTTTACCAGTGATTAAATAATCCAAAGAAGAAAAATTAGATAGAGTAGAAGAAGGAAAACTTATTAATAGGAAGAATATTAGAAATAATAATTTTTTCATTTTTATCTTAACTTATTCTGATAAAAATCATAACTTGCCTTGATTTCCGTAACACTATCGCCACCGAATTTTTCAAGAAATGCCTGAGCTATACACCAGGCAAGCACAGACTCTCCGATAATACTGGCAGCTGGTACAGCGCAAATATCTGAACGTTCATAGGTTGCTTCAACAGCTTCTTTTGTAAAAATATCAACAGACTCAAGAGGTTTTCTTAAAGTAGGTATAGGTTTCATTGTTGCCTTTACAATAATTGGCATTCCATTTGACATTCCACCCTCTATACCGCCCATATGATTAGTTTTCCTAAAAAATTTTTTCTTATAGAATATTTCATCCATTAATTTTGAACCAAATTCATTACCAAGCTTTACACCATCACCAATTTCAACTGCTTTAATAGCCTGAATACTCATCATTGCTCCAGCTATTATCCCATCAAGCTTTCGATCCCAGTGAACATAACTTCCAAGGCCTATGGGTACATCAGTAGCAAAAACTAAAAAGCCTCCCCCTACGCTATCCCCAGTTTTTATTGCTTTATCAATAACTTTTATCATTTCTTTTTCTATGTCGGAAAAAGGACATCTTACAGATGAGCTATCAGCCATTTTTGAAAGCTTTATCAATTCTTTTTCATTTAACTTGAAAGTATTAACATCAAGTCCTGCAGAGCCTATCTTAATTACAAAACTACCAATGTAAATATTGAACTCCTTCAAAAATTGTTTGGCTAAAGCCCCTATAGCAACACGCATCGCTGTTTCTCTTGCTGAAGAACGTTCCAGCACATTTCTTATATCTGAATGATTGTATTTAATTATGCCTGGTAAATCAGCATGTCCAGGTCTTGGTTTTGTAACTGGTGGTATAGAAGCATCAAAAGCAGGATCATCATTCATGGCTTTTTCCCAATTTTGCCAATCTCTATTTTTTATGAAAAGAGTTATTGGAGATCCTAAGGTTTTTCCCCATCTTATTCCAGATAGAAATTCTACCTCATCGGATTCTATTTTCATTCTACCGCCTCTTCCATAACCCTGCTGCCTTCTTCTGAGTTCATCGTTTATAAATTCTTTAGAAATTGTTAAACCTGAGGGCATTCCTTCTATAATGCCAATAAGACCTTTTCCGTGAGATTCTCCAGCTGTTAGAAATCTTAACATAGCCCTATTTTATAAAATATCAGTCTTTTTTTTCATCTTGATTAGAAATAAACAATTTTTTTACCCCCAAGATGCATAGGTACAGAGTCTGATTTCCACAAGTTTTTTACAAAATATTTTTCTTCCACACTACAGTTTAATACATCTGCTAAATAAGCATAACACTCCCCAGCATCTATAGTTGATCCCACCTTGCACTCTAAAAATCCTATGCAACCTTCTATTAAAGGTGCAGAAATTTTTTCTCCTTTAAAAATTTTAAGTTCTGCCTCTTTGAATTTATCCGTTTTTCTTCCTGATTTAGAACCACAAATCCACAAGCACTTTTCCATGCCTTTTGGAGGGATATTAATGGCAAATTCACCAGTCTCTGAAATTAACTCTGCTGTGTAGTGTTCCTTTGACACACAAACAATAATCTTAGGTGGTTCCTCCGAGGCTGGAGTAGCCCAAGCACAGGACATTACATTTATTCTTCCATCTTTACCTATTGAAGTGAGTAAAAAAACCACCTTTGGATGTAATAACCTATAGAAATTCTCCTCTAATCTTTTCATATTAAACCTCCTTTATAGGCTTTATTTTACAATTATAACTATTTTAAGTTAAAATTGTTTTATGAATGGACAACCAAAAGGTTCGCTTAAGACGCTTTTAATATGGCTTATAATTGGTATAGCAATAATTGGTCTCTTTAATCTATTTACTGTACCTCAAAAAAATGAAAAAGAGATTATTTTTTCTGAATTTCTACTTAAACTCCAAAGAAATGAGATAGAAGAAGTTCAAATAAAAGATAATTCAATTAGTGGTAAATTCAAAGATGGAACTCAATTTAAAACTTACTATATTAGTTATCCTGACCTTGTAAAAGAACTTTCATCTCAAGGGGTTAAAGTTTCAGTAAAACCTCCAGAACAAACTCCTTGGTATGTTAATTTTCTCATTTCATGGGGACCGATTATTTTCCTAATTTTTTTATGGGTAATGTTTATGAAACAGATGCAAGCAGGAAGCTCTCGAGCAATGTCCTTTGGTAAGGCAAGGGCTCGAATGGTTTCCAATAAATCCATTAAAGTTACTTTCGCTGATGTAGCAGGAATTGAAGAAGTAAAAGAAGAGGTAAAAGAGGTTGTCGACTTCCTCACAAATCCTCAAAAATATACAAAAATTGGAGCAAAAATTCCAAAGGGAATTTTACTTGTAGGCTCACCTGGCACAGGCAAAACCCTTCTTGCAAAAGCAATTGCCGGAGAAGCTGGAGTTCCATTTTTTTCCATATCAGGTTCAGATTTTGTTGAAATGTTTGTCGGAGTTGGAGCAAGTAGGGTAAGAGACCTTTTTGATCAAGCCAAAAAAAATTCTCCCTGTATAATCTTCATAGATGAAATAGACGCAGTAGGCAGACAAAGAGGAGCTGGACTCGGGGGTGGGCATGATGAAAGAGAACAAACGCTTAACCAATTATTAGTAGAAATGGATGGTTTTGAGAGCAATGAAGGTATTATAGTTCTTGCAGCTACAAATAGACCTGATGTTCTTGATCCAGCCCTTTTAAGACCTGGAAGATTTGATAGACAAATAGTTGTTCCTCTTCCTGATGTAAAAGGTAGGCTTGAAATTCTAAAAGTACATAACAAAAAGGTCCCTCTTTCAGAAGATGTGGACCTTGAAAAAATTGCCAGAGGAACTCCAGGATTTTCTGGAGCAGATCTTGCTAATTTGGTTAATGAAGCAGCACTTATTGCAGCAAGAAGAAATAGTGAAAAAGTTCACATGAATGATTTTGAATCTGCAAAAGATAAAGTTTTAATGGGCGTTGAAAGAAAAAGTATGGTTTTAAGCGAAGAAGAAAGGAAAATTACTGCCTATCATGAGGCAGGGCATGCTCTTGTTGCAAAACTTACGCCTTCTACTGATCCAATTCACAAAGTAAGTATTATACCAAGAGGAAGAGCATTAGGCGTAACTCAACAACTCCCTCTTGATGACAGATATACCTACTCAAAGGATTACCTATATGGCACACTGAAAGTTCTCCTTGGCGGTAGGGTAGCAGAAGAAATCTCTCTTCAGACAATGACAACTGGAGCAGGTAATGATCTTGAGAGAGCTACTGAATTAGCAAGAAAAATGGTTACTGAATGGGGTATGAGTGAAAGAATGGGACCCCTTACCTTTGGTAAAAGAGAAGAACACGTATTCTTAGGTAGAGAAATTGCTAAACATAGAGATTACTCGGATAAAACCGCAGAGGAAATAGATGAAGAGACAAAACGCATCGTAACTGAAGCTTATCATCAGACAAAAGATTTGCTATTAAAAAATATGCAGTTGCTTGACGCTATTGCAAAAGCTCTTCTTGAAAGGGAAACCCTTGAAGCTAATGAGATAGATGAAATTATATTAGACATAAAGCAAGCTGCATGAAATTAAGCTTCCACTCCTTTAATTTTGACTTTTTAAAAAAAACCTACATTATGGGAATTCTAAATGTTACCCCCGACTCATTTTATGATGGAGGGAAATATAACAATGTTGAAAAAGCAATACATAGAGGACTTCAGCTTATTGAACAAGGAGCTGATATCCTTGACATTGGCGGAGAATCAACAAGACCTGGAGCTTTACCTGTCTCATTAAATGAAGAATTAAAAAGAGTTATTCCAGTTATTGAAGGGATAACGAAAAGAGTAAAAATTCCTATTTCAATAGATACATATAAAGCAAAAGTAGCTGAAGAAGCTATAAATGTTGGAGCTTCAATTATAAACGACATCAGTGGATTAAGATTTGATCCAGAAATGGTATCTGTAGCCGCTAAATACAACACACCTGTTATATTAATGCACATAAAAGGGAATCCCAAAGACATGCAAAAAAATCCTCATTATTATGCCCTTATTCCTGAAATAATTGAATATCTTAGAACATCAATTATAATCGCCAAGGAAGCAGGTATACAAGAAGATAAAATCATATTGGACCCTGGAATAGGCTTTGGTAAACTACCTGAACACAACTTAGAGATCATAGGAAATCTTAGAGAATTTACTTCTCTAGGTAAACCAATTCTTATCGGAGTTTCAAGAAAGAGTTTCATAGGTAAAATTCTTAATGACGATCCCCCAGAGGGTAGACTCGAAGGCACTGCCGCAGCAGTTGCTGTCTCAATAATAAATGGTGCAAATATTGTAAGAGTTCACGATGTTGCTTATATTTCTAAGATAGTAAAAGTTGTTGATGCCATAAAATTTAGAAAAATTTAATATTACATTTTTTCTGGTGCTTTTACACCCAGCATTCTTAATCCATGTTTTAAGACAAGCATCAAAGCTTTACAAAGACATAGTCTTGTTTGGGTTAAAATATCATCTTCATTAATCACTCTATACTTGTGATAATAGGAATGGAACTCTCCTGCAATTTCCTGAAGATAAAAAGTAATCCTGTGAGGTTCTCTCATTAATACGGCAAATTCAAAAATCATAGGATAGAGTAAAATTTTCTTTATTAATCTAATTTCCTCATCATTAAAAAGGTCAAAATTTAGATTTTTACAATCAGATTTAGCTTTTTCAAAAATACTGTTTATTCTTGCATGGGCATATTGGACGTAATAAACAGGATTTTCTTGAGACTGTTTTTTAGCGATCTCCACATCAAACTCAAGATGGCTGTCGTGTCTCCGAGTTAAAAAAATAAATTTTGTTGTATCTATTCCTATTTCATCCATGAGTTCTCTAAGAGTAACAAAAGTTCCAGCCCTTTTTGACATCTGAAAAGGTATTCCATTTCTTAAAAGATTAACCATTTGTATTAAAAGAATTTTTATCTGAGAAGAATCCATTCCCAAAGCCTGAACAGCTGCGGTGACTCTTTTAATATATCCGTGGTGATCAGCTCCCCATATATTTATTAGTTCATCGAAGCCTCTATCTATTTTGTTTTTGTGATAGGCAATATCAGAGGCAAAGTATGTATATCCTCCATCACTCTTAACAATTACTCTATCTTTTTCGTCTCCAAAAGCAGATGAACGAAACCAAAGGGCCCCATCTTTCTCATAAATATAACCAAGTTCTTTTAATTTCATTATGGTTCTCTGAACTTCTCCAGTATGATATAGCTTTCTTTCACTCACCCATTTGTCGAAAACAACACCAAAATCCTCTAAATCACCTTTAATCTCATTTAAAATTTTCTTATATGAATAGTCGATTAGCAAATCACCTATTTCCTCAAAACTCTTGTCAATAAGATTATCACCATATAATTGATAAATCTCCTTTGCAATTTCATTAATATACTCACCTTTATAGCAATCATCAGGCATGGTAATATCTTTACCCATTAATCTTTGCAAAGCTACATAAATACTCATACCAAGTAAGTCTATTTGTTTACCAGCATCATTTATGTAATATTCAGTAAAAACTTCAAATCCCGCTTCTCTTAAAATATTAGTTAAAGCCTGTCCGACAGCCGCGCCTCTCCCATGTCCAAGATGAAGAGGACCTGTAGGATTTGCACTCACAAATTCAATCTGAACCTTTCTACCCTTACCAATATTAAGAGAAAAAAATTTTTCTCCTTCATCAAGTAGGGATATAAGTTTAGATAATACGAAATCATTTTTCAGATGAAAATTAATAAATCCTGGACCTGCTATATCAACACTCTCGAAAATATCTTTTTCCATATTAGTAACAATAAGTTCAGCCAATTGTCTGGGAGGTCTTTTTAAATCTTTTGCCAGATCCATTGCTAAAGGTGTGCTAAGATCACCAAAGGATTGATTTTTAGGAATTTCCAGCTCTATTACCTTTGAAAATTCAATATTTAATTGGCTTAAGCATTTAAAAATTCTATTTCTTATATCAAGATGCATAGCTTTTAATTATAATTTAAAAACTTCTTCTTTAGCAAATTTAGGACTTTAGGAATTTATACTGAAATTTTGCTTTTTATTTTTATAGAATATGAAAAAATTATTACTCCTATTAAACCGTATTTTACTCCCAATTTTTCCCCGGTTTTCCCCAGTCGTATTTATCAAACTTACCAATTGGATATTCATAGGTTGCCTCATAGGCAAGAAACTCTTCATCACCATTAATATTTTTAAAATCTTCATCATCACCCCAGTAAGTCTGAAATTTTGTTGGATCAAAACCCATATCAAATTCTAATCTGTCAGGTATACCATCACCTATTCCACCGTTTGGATTTGGATCTCTGTCTTCCTGTTGTCTCTGTTGAGGAGTCTTACTGCTCCACCAAGTGTGATAGTGATTAAAGTGGGCAAACTCATGCATAATTATAACCGCAAAAGTATCAATATGAGTATAATCAACGAGTTTTTTCTCTACAAGGGTTGACCTATCAGTTCTACTTACAAGGGGAATTGTAATTTTAAAATCCTTACCTGCTTTTTCACTAAGGTTACAAACATGGATTGTTTTAAAAAGATAATCTGGTTTAAATATAGCCATCACATGTTCACCTGTACATAAGTCAAATTCTGTACCCCCAAATTCTATGTTAATATTCTGACCAAAAGGTTTGGCAGCCGGAGTTTGCTTCCAATAATAAAACCAGTTTGGATACTTTCCTTCTGGATTGTTCCTTGCATCACGAGGATAAAAAAGCATAACCTCCTTTGTATCCTCTACTATGCAACCATCAACATTAATCTTTGCTATAACCTTTTGCTTTCCAAAGGATTCAACTTTTGATGGCAGTCCTTTATACATTACTTCTGCT
>FQKF010048390.1_pt1 | contig 11176 bp, 10 predicted proteins | sample 1504521 | NCBI WGS metagenome assembly FQKF01 (sample SAMEA4475357, study PRJEB15587) | soil metagenome | biome: Soil; feature: Field | place: India | collected 2015-03-11 | depth 0 m
GGTATTTTTCAGTTTGAATCAAGTGGTATGACTGAATATTTGAAGCAACTCAAGCCAACTACAATTGAAGACTTGATAGCTATGAATGCACTTTATAGGCCCGGTCCAATGGATAATATCCCGAAATATATAGCAAGAAAACATGGACTTGAGGAAATAGATTGCTACCATGAAGATCTTGAGAATATTCTTAAGCCTACTTTCGGTATCATTGTATATCAGGAACAGGTGATGCAAATTGCGCAGGTTCTTGCTGGCTTTTCACTTGGAAAAGCTGATATTGTAAGAAGAATAATGGCAAAGAAAAAACCAGAAGAACTTGAAAAAATAAAGCCAGAATGGATAGAAGGAGCTATTTCAAGGGGGTATTCAAAAGAGCTTGCTGAAAAATTGTTTGATATTCTTGTGCCTTTCTCAAATTATGCATTTAACAAATCTCACTCTGCAGCCTATGCAATTTTAGCCTATCAGATTGCATATCTTAAAACTTATTATAAAATTGAATTTATGGCATCACTTCTTTCAATGAATATGGGGGATAGTGATGCAGTGAGAAAATACTGTGATGAATGCAACAATAGTAAGATTAAAATCCTTCCTCCCGATATTAACAAGAGTGAATGGGAATTTAAGGAAGAAAATGGTAAGATAATTTTTGGTTTTGGTGCTGTAAAAGGGCTTGGAGAAGTTTTTGTAAAAGCTATTATTGATGAAAGAAATATGGGGGGTGATTTTACTTCATTTGAGAATTTTCTTGAAAGAATGCAAAAGAAGGAAGATTTTAAGAAAAATTATATAGAAATACTTATTAAGGCTGGAGCATTTGATTCTTTAACTGATGAAGATAGTTGTCTCAAACATAAAAGTGAGTGGCTACACAAGTTTGAAGATTATATCTCACATAAGGAAAGCCTTGATAGAGAATTGGAAAATGGAAATCAATATCTTTTTGGTGAAGATATTTTTGAGTGTAAAGATATAAAGAAAGAGACAAAAATTATCAGCCTTAAAGATGAATTTCTCTATGAATTCGAGGTTTTTGGCTTTTACTTAAGTAAGAAAATATTCAGCCATTATGAGAAAAAATTTGGTATAATTTCAAAGATAAGCAAAGAACATATTGATAAACTTGAGAATACTAATTTTTTGATTTCTGGTTTTATTTCTGAAATGGATATTAAAATTGCCTCAAACAAGAAGCCTTATGCTATAATAAATGTTGATAATGGAAATGAAGTTTTTAAATTTATGCTTTTTTCTGAAAAATATGAAAGATTTGCAAGCATTTTGAAACCAAAGGAATTTGTGTTTATAAGGTTTAAAACTGTTAAAAACAATGGTAATGTTCAATATGAACTTTTAGATATTAAAAATATAGAGCGTTTATCAGATGAAAGATTTACAGAATTTCATATCTATGTAGATGAATTAAAAACTGAATTTGATGATTTTCAAATGGAAATCAAAAACTTTAAAAAATGGATAGAACTTCCAGAGATGAAAGGTCCACTGAAGATCTTTTGTCATTTGATTGGAAAGTCTATAAGCCTCATTGCCTTTTCAGATAGATATAACATAAAATATAGCAAGACACTTGTAGAAAAGATTATTAATTTTCCTTTTGTTGAAGGAATATGGCTTTATTAAACCTGAGATTTCAGCCTCTTGAGATTTTCGGCTATAACTGGAAAACTTTTCATAGCTTCAATATAAAGACAGGTTGATTTAAAAACGCCGCTTTCATAAAAAGTGCAGTTTTTATTTGCTTCGTTTTCGTCAAATGGATTACAGATTTCTTTTGTTAGTGGACAAATCTTTTCCATAATTTTCCTCCCTACTCTATAAGCATTGAAACATCAAGCGGTTTTATAGTATGAGTTAATTCACCCATAGAAACAAAATCCACACCAATTTCAGCAAGTTTGATTAATCTTTCTTTGTTAACATTTCCAGATACTTCTACATACTTTTCATTTTTAAGTAAATTAAAGGCTTTTTTAACCTCTTCATCATTCATATTGTCAAGCATTACAATTTCTGCTTCTGTTTGTAAAACTTCATCTATCTGTTGGATTGAATTTATCTCTATTTCTACCAGTGCATCTGGTATAAAATTTTTTGCCATTCTCACAGCTTCTTTTATGCTTCCTACTGACTTAATGTGATTTTCTTTTATGAGAAACATATCATATAAGCCGTATCTATGATTATAGCCACCACCAATGGAAACAGCATATTTTTGGAGAAGTCTCATTCCTGCTATTGTTTTCCTTGTATCGAGTAGTTTCGTGTGAGAGAATTTTATTTCATTTGTGTAATTATAAACTTTTGTTGATATGCCAGATAAGAACCCCAAAAAGTTGAGAGCAGTTCTTTCTACAGAGAGAAGATTTCTTGTAATTCCAGTGATTTCAGCTATTTTTTCTCCTTTTTCAACTATTTCGCCATCTTTTTTTAAAATGCTAACCTCAGTATCAGGGTCATAAAGTTTGAATGATTTTTTGATGAAGTCTGTTCCACAGACTATACCTTTTTCTTTAGTAAAGATTATAGCTTTTTCTTTTTTGTTTTTAAGTAGTGCATTGGCTGTAATGTCCTCTTTTCCAATATCTTCTTCAAATGAAATTTTGATTAAGTTTTCAACAATGTATTCTGGTATTGATAAAAGTCTTTTTGGAAAATCTATAGCTTTTCTCATCTTAAATTCCTGAAAGCCTCTGGAAAATAAAGTGAGCGATTGTATCCTTCACATCGTTTGACATATTAACAAATCTGAAAGCACAGAATTTTTTCTGGTAAGCAACAACAACGGCATCAACATCAATATCCTTTCCCTCTATCATAAATTGCATATTTTTGATTTCCATTCCGACAGAAAGAGAATCTTCTGGGAATGTTCCAACAAGCTCAAGAGCTACACCTCCAAAACTTATATCTTTTATAACGCCTATGATGAGCTGAAGATTTACTGGAGAGCGAAATTTGACGCCAATTTTTTCGTTTGGGTTGTTTGGGTCTAAGGAAACTCTTGCAAATTTTCTATCGGGTGGTGTCCCTTTTATTTTTTCGTAGGCTTTTATAAGATAACTTGCTATAAAGTCTCCTGTTGAATTATTCTTTATAAAACCTATGACACCGAGTTGAACTGCCGCAGTGATATATTGCTTGTCTATTGCAGAAATTAAAAGAATTACAGCAACTTTTTTTATGTTTTCATCTTGAGAACTTTTTACAGCTTTAACAAGCTGAAAAACTTCATCAAAATCCTCTCTTATTACATCCATTACAACTATATCTGGTGTATCAGAAGAGATTTTTTGCATAAGTGATTCAGGATTTTCTACATGAATCAAGTTAATACCCTGTGGAATAAGAGAGGTTACAAACATATTCCTTACAAAGTAAGATTGTGTATAAACCATTACCTTCATTTAAATATCCTTCTCCAAAAATTTTTTTAATTTTTCATATACTTTAATTGCAACTTTTTCAGGTAATCCAGCTTTCATTAAATCTTCTTTTTTAAGATTTTTTATTATATCATAGTTTAAAAATTTTTGCATTATTATTTCTCTTCTTTTTTTACCTATTCCTTCAATTTCATCAAAGACGGATGATAATTCAGATTTATTTTTTATTTTGTTATAAAAGCTGTTTGCGAATCTATGAGTTTCATCTCTTACCTGTTGTAGTAAATGTAAAGCAGGAGAATTTTTAGGGAGTATAATTGGTTCACTTTTGAATGGAACAAATATTTCTTCATTCTCTTTTGCAAGAGAAATTGTATCAATTTTTAGTTCAAGTTCATTTAAGGCTTTTAAAGCGGCGTTAAGCTGTCCTTTTCCTCCATCAATGAGTATAAGGTCTGGAAATTCCTTTTTTTCTTTTTTAAGTCTATCATATCTCCTATAAACTGCTTCATATATCATTGCAAAATCATCAGGTGAGTTTTTATTTTTTATCTTCATATGCCTGTAATTTTTTTTGTCGGGTTTTCCATTGAAAAAAGATATAACGCTTGCAACAGAGTGTTCTCCAAGAATATTTGCAATGTCAAACCCTTCTATTCTTACTGGAATTTTAGATAGTCCGAGTGCTTCTTTTAAGGTATCAAGATGTTCCGAAACATCAACTTTTGTCCACAATTGGCTGAAATGTAAGGCTGCATTTTCGTTTGATATTTTTATGATTGAACTTTCTGTAATGTTATCAGCTATTAAAATTTTTCTTTCAATATTGGTGGAATTTAATTCACTGGCAAGGTCTTTAAATTTTTCGTCAATTACTATATCCACATCATTTTTATATTCAAGCAAAAAATGTCTTAAAATATCTTCTTCATTTTCTTCAAAATATACTGTCCCACTGAAACTTTGTTTCCCAACCATTTTCCCATTTCTTACTCTTGAGACTACTATTACACTTTTCCCCCACTTTGAAAATATTCCAATATAATCCCTTGATATTTCTTTATTAAGAAAAACATTCTGGCTTTCTTCAAAAACCTTTATTGAGTCTATCTTTTCTTTGATTTTTTGGGCTTCTTCAAAGAGAAGTTCTTTTGCTTTTTCTTTCATTTCTTTTGTAAGCTGTTGAATTAATTTTTGATAGTCACCATTCAAGAATTTTATTGCCCTCTCAACGTTTTTTTTATATTCAGTTTCATTAATTCTTCCAATACAGGGAGCACTACACATATTGATGTGATAATACAAACACTCTTTTTTTGGCATTACTTTGCATACTCTCAGTTGAAATGTTTTTTGTATTATATCGATTGAATCTCTCACAGATTTTGCACTTATGTAAGGTCCAAAGTATAAACTTCCGTCTCTCTTTTCTTCTCTTGCAAAAACGATTCGAGGGAATTTTTCGTTTGTTATTTTTATAAAAGGGTAAAACTTATTGTCTTTAAATTGAACATTGTATTTTGGTTTGTATTGTTTTATAAAGTTTGCTTCGAGTATTAATGCTTCGGATTCATTGTTTACTGAGATTATATCTATAAATACTATATTTTCTACAAGAGAGGCTGTTTTAATGTCCTGTTTTTTCTGAAAATAGCTTGTAATTCTTTTTTTCAGATTCTTTGCTTTCCCAACGTATATAATGTTGCCAGAAGAATCTTTCATTATATATACACCATAGTTTTCAGGAATATTATTTATTTCCTGTGGTGTAAAAATAGCAATGTTTTCTTTTATTTCAATATTACCATTCATTTTTTGGATTTATACCGATAGCTTTTCTTTTTTCTTTTTTACCCATATATTTCTTTTCTTCTTCCTTTATAAGGTTAAGTAGATTCTCTATATCTTTTGGCTTTTGGTCCATTTCATTTTGTGAGGATTGGGAAGAAGAGCTTGAATTATTTTGACTTGATGATTGAGAGTTTTTATCGTTCTTTGAGCTATTCTGTTGTTCTTGATTTTTATTTTGTTGTTTTTGTTCTGATTGATTTTGTTGCTGTTGCTTGGCATAGAGAAGGTTGAGCAAAGCCTTTTTGTATAATTCACTTTTTGGTTCTTCGTTTAATAAAACTTCTTTATATTTTTCTATGGCTTTGTCTATTTCATTTTTTTCAAGGTATAAGTTGCCAAGATTGTAATTTGCCCTGTTAACTAATTTTTTGTTGTTTGACTTTATTGCTCTATTGTAATATTTTTCTGAGTCTTCATAATTCCCGAGTTTATAGTAGGTATTTCCAATATTATACGTAAGTTTGTCGTTTTTTTGTTCTTTAAGCTGAGCCTTTTGAAAATATTTTAATGCTTCTTCATAGTTTTCCTTTTTATACTCTTTTACACCTTTTGTTTTCAAACTTGCGAAGCTATTGTTATTAAAAATTACAAGAGTAGTAGCAATCAATAATACTTTTTTTATTGGATTAAAATTTATTTTTTTAAGTGGTAAGTAAAGGTATATTAATAGTAATAATAAAGCTATTAAAAGAAAATACTGGTATTGAGGTTCAAGGTATTCATATTTACTTAATCCAAATTTTGTCTTTTTTATCTGATCAACTTTTGAGAGGAGTTTTTCAGCATCTTTACTATATAAGAATTCGCCTTTTGTTTCTTCGGCAATTGACTTCAACATTTTTTCATTTAATTGAGATACAACAACTTTGCCATCTTTCTTGAGATAGTCAACTATATTTCCATTGTTATCATAAAGTGGGATATTTCCCCCATTTGGTGTTCCAATACCTACAGTAAAAATTATAACTCCTTTTTCTTTTGCTATTTTTGCAGACTTCAGGGGATTAAATTCATAATCTTCACCATCTGTTATTATTATCATAACTTTATGAGTTAACGTATTTTCTTCAAATAAAGTAAGGGCTTTTTTTATAGCATCCTCAAGGTTTGTCCCCTGAATATCTATCATATCTGTGCTTAATTCATTTATAAAGGTTGATGCTGCTTCAAGATCAGTTGTAAGAGGTAAAACATTGAAGGCAAATCCAGCAAATGCCGTTATACCTACTCTATTGCCAGTAAGTCTTGAAAGAATTTTATTCCCAATATTTTTTGCTTCTGTTAATCTATCAGGGATTACATCTTTTGTGAGCATACTTCTTGAAATGTCAAATACTATGACAAGATCTATTCCTTCCATTGTTCCATAACTTGATTTGCTGCCCCACCTTGGATCAAGTAGAGAAATAAAGATAAAAAAGATTGCTGCAACTAATATTACTGGTTTAAGCTTATAAAAAAATGGGTCAATTTCTGATGAGATAAAATTGTTGTTTTTACTGAAATATTTTAAAAAGTTAACCTTTATAACGGCGGAAATTATAATTACTAAAACAGCTAATATGAACAACAATAGAAAAATCAAAAAATAGTCAATCTTTGCAAAAAGCATATATATGATTTTAGTAATATTGATGCCTTTTGTCAAATAAATTATATTTTTGGTGATAAAAAATATTATAATATGATAATATTTTCTTTACTTTCAGAAATAATTTTATTATAATTAAGATGAAAAATAAATTTTAGGAGTTTTAAAATGGAAAGATTAATTGATGATAAGTCAAGAGAAGGGCTTAAAACATATTTTGCAGATGTTTTACAGAGGGATGTAAATGTGGATATTTATACTGATAAAAATTCTGAGATGTCAGAATTTGTTGTGCAACTTTCAAATGAACTTGCTGAGCTTTCATCCAAGGTTAAAGTTAATGTTTATGAAATGAACAAGGCTCAAAAATATGGTATTTCAACGGATCCTTTTATTGTAATTGGAGAAAATCTTGGATATAAGCTGATTTTTAACGGGACTCCAGCAGGTCATGAAGCCAATACTTTCATTGAGCTTATAAAAATGGCTTCTGTTGGTTCATCTGGTCTTAGTGATGAGACGAAGAAAGGCTTAGGTGAATTAAAGGATAAGACTAAAATTCAGGTTTTTGTTACACCTTCCTGTCCTTATTGTCCTTATGCAGCAATTCTTGGGGGAGCATTTGCTGTGGAAAATGGGAATATAACACTTGAAGTTGTTGAAGCTCAGGAAAATATCCCGCTTGCTCAGAAGTTTAATGTTTCTTCTGTTCCGCTCATTGTTGTAAATGAGGATATAACAAAATCGTTGGTCGGTGTTCAACCAGAAGACAAACTTTTAGCTTTAATTTCTGGGAAAGAGATAAAACACGAAGTCGTTGAATTACCAGACAATCCAGATGGAGTTGTATATCTTAATGATGGTAACTTCAATGAGGCTTTGAAAAAATATGAAAAACTTGTTGTTGATTTCTGGGCTGACTGGTGTATGCCATGCAAAATGCTTGCTCCGATTATAGACAGTCTCTCTGGTGAATTAAAGGGAAGAGTTGTTTTTGCAAAACTCAATACTGATGAAAATCCAATTGTATCTGGTGAATATAATGTTGAGTCAATTCCTACTCTACTTTTATTTAAGAATGGCAAGCAGGTTAACAGGCTTGTTGGAGCAAGGTCAAAAGAACAACTTTACAACGAAGTTTCTTCCACTTTTAAACTTATTTCATTAGCATAAAAAACTGCGGGTTCAGCCCCGCAGTTTTTTATTTTATACTATTGTAAAAAGCTGCAGCTACTGCTCCTGCGAATGGAATAAGCCATAAATAAGCAATTCCTAAAGTTAATACACATAAAGTAGCAAGTATAACAAAAATTATATAAAGCAAAAAGAGTTTTCCTTTGTTTCCCTTCATTATTTGAATACTTTTCTTTATAGCATCAAGACCAGATATCTCTGGCTCATCGGCAAGAATGAAAAATGTCATCGAATATGAAAATGCAGCAATTATTGCGGGAATTAAAAGTAAATAACTTAACAAAATAAATATAATAAATGAAGTATCATTAAGTAGACTGTATAAATTTGACATATCACCAGTTATTAAACCACTGTTAACAACATAAACAACAATTAATATGGCAAAAGGAATTATAAATATTAATGACCACAAAAAAAGAAAAATAATAAAAAGAAGATAAGCAACAAAACTTCTTGCAAAGTTTTGATTTGAAAATCCTTCAAATAACATATTGAAACTTACCTCTTCATTTCTTGTTAAGGAAATAAAGTATTTTGATAGCCCTACTAATAGAGGACCCAAGACTATTAAGGTAACTATTGAACCCAATATTGGTATGAATGCTAAAATAATCAAGATTGCAAGAGATACAAGAGATACCCCGATAGAAAGCAACCATTTTCCTTTAAGAGAACTGTTAGCAGTTTTCATTAAATCAGAAATTTTTACACTCATAATATTCCTCCTCAAACTTATTGTAACTAATTATTTTTTTTATTGCAAATATGTTATGAAAAATTTTCAATTTTATTCAACTAAAACTTGAATAAATTTTCAAACTCTAATATTATTTTTATATGTTTATTATTTTGTTGTTTTTGCCATGTTTGTTTTTTGCTGAAGTTAAGCCTGTTATAATCGTTGATGATTTTATAGAATCTACAAATTCTTATATATCTCAAACGCATAATTTAATACTTGAAAATCTTAAAGGTTATGATATTTCAAATTTTGTGATTCAGCCTTTTGTTTATAAGGTTGAAAAAAATATTTATTTAAAAGCCAAAATATATACAAATAAATCCTTTATAAAAGAAGAAGAAGTTTATGTAAAACTTCCTATTTCAGAAGAAAAGTGGATTGTTGCTGTCAAAGATTTAATTTTGAGACTAACAAATGAAACAAATACGCCGTATATCTCAAAAGAAGACAAAGAATTAAAAGAGAAAATCAATAGTTTTAGTGAGGAAGAGTTAATAAATTTGATAAAAGAGTTGAGTAAAAATAAATCCTTACAGCTTGTAAGTATTTTTAATTTTGGATATTCATTTCCTATGAATATTGAAATAAGTTTTATAAGCCTTTTTAAAACGTGGAGTTTTAGTGATTTTTTGTCTTTTGGATTTGGAACGAAAGTTTTAAAGGTTTATCCACTACTCCCTTATGAGACAAATTCTGCAATAACTATACTTCCGGTTGAAATTTATTTTCCATTATTTATAGATCAAAAATCAAAATATAATGACATAATTTTTAATTTTGAATGGGGCTGGTATAAAAACAACACAACAAATACAATAAAGTACAATGAAGATTTAACCTATATTGACTTAAGTATAAAATACTTACTTCCTTACACAATTTTAAAGGCAGGGATTAATTATAACTATCTTCGTGATAAGGTACTTTTTTATGCTGGTGTAGATATCTATATTGGCAGATATGGAAAAGAATAAGTTTATTTTACGTATAGCTTTCTGATCTTCATATAGTCATCTTTCTTTGAAGGATCGTAAACACAAAATTGGTTTTTACCAAGATATTTTGCTTCGTACAATGCATTATCAGCTTCCTGTTGTAATTTCTGATAATCTGATTCTATTTTTTTATCATCCAAGAATTTTTGTTCAACAAATTTGTAGGAAATAGATGAAATTCCTGCACTTACCGTTACCTTAAGTTTTTCTCCTTTATGTTCAATTTCAAGTTGTCTTATTCTATCCATAATCTTTGATACATAAACCTTTGCCCCTTCTATATCAGTTGCAGGAAGGATAACATCAAACTCCTCTCCACCAAATCTTATAACGTAATCAGTAGGTCTTGAGCCGCTTTTCAAAATATCAGCTATCTCTACTAAAACTTTATCTCCTACATCATGCCCGTATTTATTATTAAAATGTGAAAAGTTGTCTATGTCAAACCTTACAAAAGAGATATGATATAACATTTGCCTGAATCCGTCATAAAATATTCTTGAGGCTGTTTTAACTATATTGGTAAGATAGTCTCTTTTGAATTTTAAAAGGTTTGTTTTTTCATCTACGTTAACTTTTTGTTCAAGTAATTCATACTTATCAAGAAGCGAAAAGTATTCAAGCTCAGATAGTCTTAAATTTTCTACAATATCATCATCAAGAACTCCAGCTTTAAAAAGACGAGTAATTATTTCAATGTTTCTCAATTGAAAGTCTTTAAGCTCAATGTTTTTATTTTTCTCCATATAAAACCTCTATTTTACTAATGTAGAAAGTATTTTCTTTATTATGTTTTCAACAGAAGTATTGTTTATAAAATCTTTATCTTCAAAAACATTCTCTATAGCTTTTTTTGCTTCAAACTCTGAATAACCAAGAACTTTCAAAGCCATAAGCACTTCTATTTTTTTCTTATCAAATTCGTTTACTACCTCTATTCTTTCAGATAGTTCAAGTTTTTTAATTTTATCGGATAGTTCAAGCACAATTCTTGAAGCAAGTTTAGCTCCTATTCCTTTTACACTTGAAAAAATTTTTTCATTCTCCATTACGATTGCCTTTCTTATATCATCAACTGATAATTCAGAGAGTATTCTTAAAGATTGTTTAACTCCAAGTCCATTAACAGTAAGCAATAGTTCAAAAACCTTTTTTTCATCCTGAGTAAGAAAGCCTACAAAATATGCCTCATCTTCCCTCAAAATGAATTTTACGAATATTTTTACTTTACTACCAATTTCTGGCAAAGAATTAAAAACCCTTGTAGGAATGAGAATTTCATAACCAACTCCATTGCAATCAAGGATCAACAAATTTTCATCTTTTGAAACTAAAATTCCATTTAAAAAACTGAACATAGTTTATTATCCAATGAATAAAATTTTGTGTC
>FQKF010031051.1_pt1 | contig 11155 bp, 7 predicted proteins | sample 1504521 | NCBI WGS metagenome assembly FQKF01 (sample SAMEA4475357, study PRJEB15587) | soil metagenome | biome: Soil; feature: Field | place: India | collected 2015-03-11 | depth 0 m
ATACCAGGCCGACATCTGGCCGCAGTCTTCGTTGCCGCTGAGGCCGTCGGGACGGTCGGAGTAAAGTTCGTCCATTATCTGGCGCACGCGCTGTTGGGTTTTCCAGGGTTGGCCGGCGTAGTTGTACAGATAGGCGATGTGGTGGCTGGGTTCGTTGCCCTGCACGTATTGGCCGATAAGGCCTGTGATGTCGGCCTGCTGGCGTCCGGTGGTTTTGCTCGGCGCGGCGAAGAGCGAGTCCAGCGCGCGAGCGAAGGCCTCAGGCCCCCCAAAGAGGCGCATCATACCCGACACATCATGTGGAGCGGCAAAGCGATATTGCCAGGCGTTGGCTTCCGTGTAATTGAAGTTGACCTCAAAGGGGTCGAATGGCGTGTGCCAGGTGCCGTTGCTGCGGGCGCGGAAGAAGCGCGTGCCCGGGTCGAAGAGGTTTTTGTAGTACTGCGCCCGTTGCAGGAAGATATCGGCGGTGGCCTTATCGCCCAGAGCCAGCGCCATTTGAGCCACACACCAGTCGTCAAAGGCGTATTCCAGTGTTTTCGACACCGACTCCGGCTCCTGGTCTGACGGGATGTAGCCCAGCAATCGATACCATTTTAACCCATAGCGGTCCTGGTGTGTGCTGGTGAGCATGGCTTTGAGGGCCAGCCCGGCGTCGAAGTTGCGGATGCCCTTGCGCCAGGCGTCGGCGATGACAGGGATGGCGTGGTTGCCAATCATGCAGTCGGCTTCGCAGGCGCTCAGTTCCCATACAGGCAACAGCCCCCCCTGCTCATATTGGCGCAGGAAGGTCTGGATGAAGTCACCTGTGCGTTTGGGCTCCAGGATGTTCAGCAGTGGGTGCAGAGCGCGGTAGGTGTCCCACAGCGAAAAGACGGTGTAGTAGTCGAAGCCTTCGGCCTTGTAAATTTGCTTATCGCGCCCGCGGTATTCGCCATTGACGTCGGAGTAGAGGTTGGGCGCCAGCATGGTGTGGTACAGGGCGGTGTAAAATGTGCGCAATTGCGCTTCATTTTCGGCGCCTTCCACATCAATTTTGGCCAATTGGGCCGCCCACTTTCGCTGCGTTTCGATGCGGACAGAGTCAAAATGAAAGTGGTCGCATTCGGCCTCTAAGTTGCGGCGTGCATTCTGCACGCTGACGGGCGATAGGGCTACTGTTACGGTGATGGGCGTGCCATTGTAGTTGTAAAAATCCACTAATGCTGTGATGGCGCGGCTCGTGACGGTGCGCGTGGAGCGGATGGGGTCCTGCGTCATGTCGAAGATGCGCAAGTTGTAGAAGGGGCGCGAGAAGCGAATGGCAAAATACAGGCGCTGGTCTTTGGCCCAGGCGCTTGAGACGCGGTAGCCGACCAGTTCGCGGTCGCTGACCATCGAGAGGCTGGACTGCAGCACCTCGTCTCGGTGGCGCAGGTCTATGAATAGGTGGGCGAATTCGCGGTTGGCCGGAAACGTGTAGCGGTGCACTCCAACGCGCTCGGTGGCCGTGAGTTCGGCAAAAATTTCGTCCACTGTGTTAGGGTTGAGGGTAACGGCGTAGTAACCCGGCTCGGCCACTTCCGTGCTCTTATCGAAAGGAGCGGCATTGCCGCCGGGTTCTAAGCTCAGGTCGCGCAGGTAGGGCTGGATGAGCACATCGCAATAGTCGGGTACACCGGTACCGCTCAGGTGTGTGTGGCTGAAGCCGTAGATTTTACGGTCGGAGTAATGGTAGCCCGAGCAGCCGTCCCAGCCCTCCAGACGGGTATCCGGGCTGAGCTGCACCATGCCAAAAGGGGCCGTAGGGCCAGGGAAAGTGTGCCCATGGGCGTCGGCGCCGATGAAGGGATTGACGTAATTGAGCAAGGCACTCGCCCTTTTGGATGCCGGGCGTTGAGCATTCAGGGCGTTCGAGGCCAGTAAGCAGGCGAATAAAGGTATCCAATAGCGCATGGTTCGATGATAACAATGGCTCGGAGGGCGAAGGTAGGCAGTTGGCATGGTATTCAGTGGTAAAGGGCTTTTTCACGGCCATCTGCGACCTCTGCGCTTTTCAAACCTTTTGCCTCACGGCAGATTTGCAAAGGGACAGGTTTGAAACGCGATGGTCTCGCGACCTCAGTGCCTCAGCCATAGTTGTTCCCTTCTAACCGAAAAGTGCCCTGGCCGTATCCTTTGGCCCGAAGTGGGCGGCCATGGGCTGCATTTTGCGCCAAAAACGTCCAATGGGTACCCAAACTTCGGCAGTTTGCTGCACCTTTGTGAATTAAAATTTTGCTGCGCGCACCGCCTTAGTATGAATAAGCACACCGTGGATTGGATAGATAATCGCCTGACAGGCGAGGTGGCGCCCGCCTGCACCCTGTGGGTAATCGTAGGCGGTGACAGCGCAGCTTACGCAGCAGTGGATGCGCGCGGCGAGGTGCTGGCCGCCGTACAGCGCGACTATTCAGAGCCAAACGCACCGTTTTGGCGCATCGGGCCACACGTGCAGCGCATGTTGGAGTCTTCGCCGGTATGGCATCTGCCTTTCGGGCAGCGGCAGGGCTTTGTGTTTCATCCTAACGCGACGCTCGTGCCCCGGCGGCTGTTTCAGCACGGCGACCTTTCGGGCTACTTCCGGCTCCTGCTTGAGCCGGACGACTATGCCTACACCTGCGAGGAACTGACGCCCTGGGATGCCTACTTAATCTCTGCGACTGACCGCGCACAAGCGCGGTTTTTCCAAGCCCTGTTTCCCGGGGCACGCCTGCGCCATTCGGCTGCTCCATGGCTGCTGGCGGCGCGCCAGTTAGCCTCCCGACAGGAGCACACTGTGCTGGTTAATGTGCGCCACCGCATCGTGCAAATCGCCGTGCTCGAACGCCAGAACCTGCTCTTCTACAACACTTTCGCTTTCGCCGATGGCCAGGACTTGCTGTACTACGTGCTGCTGGCTTACCACCAGTTTCGGCTCAGCCCCGAACAGGTGCCGCTATGGCTGACCGGCGCCATCGTACCCGAGTCAGAACTCTACCGCAAATTGTACGCCTACGTACGCGATATACGCTTTGCCGAACCGCCTGCAACCTGGCGCTTCCCGCGCGAGGCCACCGGCGTGGCACTGCCGCCCCATTGTTATTTTGAATTGATGAGCCTGCCTGCCCGCTAAACCATCGTGCGCATCATCGGAGGAAAATTGAAAGGGCGGCGTTTCGAGCCGCCAGCTGCCAACTGGCCTACACGCCCAACCACGGACTTTGCCAAAGAGGCCCTGTTCAACATTCTGAACAACCGCATAGACTTCGAAGCGGTCAAAATGCTCGACCTCTTCGGCGGCTCCGGAAGCCATTGCTACGAATTCATCTCACGCGGCTGCACAGATGCCACCTACGTGGACAAATTTCCCGGATGCGTGCACTTCGTACGCCAAATGGCCGCACAATGGGGCATAGAGGCATATCTGAAAATCTACCAGATGGACGTACTCCGCTTCATCACCTTCACCTCAGAGCAATACGACTACATTTTTGCCGGGCCGCCCTATGCCCTGCCCAATATGGAAGCTCTGCCGGATAAAATCCTGAACGCCAACATTCTTCGCCCTTGTGGCCTCCTTGTGCTGGAACATAACCCACAGCGCGACTTTACCCATCACCCCAACCTGACCGACGTGCGAAACTACGGACAGACACACTTCTCCTTCTTTTCTATAGAATGAAAGAGACCGCTCCACCGGGTAAATTGTGCTAACCCTACCGTTCCGTGCTCCGAGCGCTCGGCATCATCGCAATACTACCTCCGCTCGTGGCGTATTGTGCCCGGCGTATCTACCTTTGCAGCGCACACACTCCTGCCTGACGCATTATGTCCAAATGGCCCTTTTTCGCCTTCAGCCTTCTGTTTTCTTGTGTGATATCGGCCCAGCGCTTCGATTTTCCGCAGGCCGTGCCTGGGCGTTGCTACGTGCAGTGCTTGGTTCCTGACCGCTATGAGTGGGTTTCGGAAAACATCATCCTGCGGCCCGAGCATGAGGAAACGGTCGCCCTACCGGCAGAATTTGCCGAGCGCCGGGATAGTTATGTGGTGCGCCCCGCTTATGTTCGCCTTCGGGTTGTGGCACCTCAATGGGCCGAGGAAGAGACGCACGTACTGGTTTCGCCCTCAGGGCGCAAGGTAAAGCCGGAGGCCTACAGTGCCGTACAGGAAACCATCTGGGTCAGGCCACCGGCGCGGATGTTTTTGCTTAGCGAGCCGGTATGGGAGTCGGTGCAGGAAGCTGTGGAGGTAGAGCCGGCATACCAAAAGATAGAGGTGTTGCCCATGCACTACCTGTGGGTGCCACAGGTGGTAGAGGTGCGCCCTCCCAGCCGGCGCTGGGTACGCAAAAAACCAGCAGGCGGCTGTCTGGATGCCGACCCGGAAAACTGTGCTGTGTGGTGCTTGGTGGAAACCCCCGCTCAAACGCAGACCGTGTACCGCCAGGAGCCTGTGGGCTGCAACAGCGAAGACCCCGAAGATTGTGTGCGCTACACCATTGTGCCGGCTAAAACGATACTCAAACCTGTAGAACGCCTTAAGGAGCCAGCGCGCGCCATAGAGCGCGTCGAAGCGGGCGATTTTTTAATCGTTACCCGCTGGCAGCTGCGCCCTGGCGAAAAGGAACCGCCCGTGCCCGCCGACGCCCAGGGTGAATTCATGACGCTTCGGCGAAAAGTATTGCGCCGGGAAGCGCGCGTAGAGGCCGACACTATACCTGCCGTATATGCACCCATCCAGCGCAAAGTGCTCCTACGTGACGGTAGATTGGAGACCCGGGTTGCACCGGCTGAGTACACCACCATTCTGAAACGCCGATTGGTGCAACAGGGCGGCTACTGGACCTGGCGCGAAGTGCTGTGTGAAGAAAAACTCGCCAACCTGAACGTCCAGCAAATTCAGGAAGCCCTCAAAGCCCGAGGCTATTACCAGGGCCGCGCCGACGGCATGCTGAATGCCCAGACGAAGGCCGCCATCCAACAATTTCAACAGGAAAATGACCTGCCCGCTGACGGCAATGTGGACATCGAAACCCTGCAGGCCCTTGGCCTCGGTGGCTGAAGCGGCAACCTTTTCCGCCCTGCCGGCGTTTGTCTGACTCGAACTGTTCACTATGACTGAAAACACCCCCGCAGCACCTGGGCGTGCGTCCATGGCACGCCGCCTCCTCGCCCTAGTACAGCCTTACCGGGGCGTTCTCTTACTGACGATAGTGCTGGCTATCGTACTGGCTGTGTTGGCCATTGCGCGCCCTAAGTTAGTGCAAATCATGGTGGACGATTACGTCGTTGTCAGCAACCTGACGGGGATAGGGAAGGTTGTAGCGCTCATCGTCGCCGTGCTGCTGGTCGAGGTCGTACTGCGCTATGTGTTCCTCTATTACACTGACTGGATAGGTCAGATGATTGTGCGCGACTTGCGCGTGCGCGTGTTCAACCACGTGTTGCGGCTCAACCTCTCCTACTTCGACCGCACACCCGTAGGCCAGAGCACCACGCGCACCATCAACGATATCGAGGCCATCAACACCGTTTTTGCCGAAGGCAGCATCACCATTCTGGCCGACCTGCTCGCCCTGGCTGCTGTCATGGGCATCATGTTTTACACCTCCTGGAAACTGACCTTAGTGGTGCTCTCTGTGTTCCCGCTGCTGCTTTGGGGCAGCTATCGCTTCAAAGAAAGCGTGCGACAGAGCTACGAGAAGGTGCGCACCCACATCGCCGCCATGAACAGCTTCCTCCAGGAGCGCATTAGCGGCATGCGCACCGTGCAGGTGTTCAACGCCGAAGCGCAGGAGGCCCAAAAATTCCGTCAAATTAATCGCGCCTACACAGCGGCCAACCTGCGCTCTATTCTGGCTTACGCCATCTTCTTTCCGGTAGTGGACATCATTTCGGCTCTGTCGCTGGGCCTCATGGTCTGGTACGGAGCCCGAGGCGTGCTCTCTGACGAAGTAACCATCGGTACGCTGGTCGCCTTCCCGCTTTACATCAGCATGCTCTATCGGCCCGTGCGCATGCTGGCCGACAAGTTCAACACCATGCAAATGGGCCTCATCGCCGCTGAGCGGGTGTTTCATCTGCTGGAAAACAAAAACACCGCCGCTAACATGGGTACCCTACGCCCCGAACGCCTGCGCGGCGAGATCGAATTCAACAATGTCTGGTTCTCTTACACCGGCCAACCCGATGAAGCCGTGCTCAGAGGTGTTTCCTTTCATATTGAACCCGGCGACACCTTAGCCATCGTGGGCAGCACCGGCAGCGGTAAAACCACCATCATCAGTCTCCTAAACCGTTTCTACGAAATCAACTCCGGCCACATCCGCATTGACGGCCACGACCTGCACGAATACGACCTCTACGCCCTGCGCCGACGCATGGCCGTCGTGCTCCAGGATCCTTTCCTCTTCTCCGGCACCGTGCTGGAAAACATCACCCTGCGCGACCCCGACATTCGTGAAGAGCAGGCCATCGAAGCCGCCAAAACCATTGGCGCTCATGACTTCATCCTCCGCCTGCCAGGCGGATACCGGTACGCCGTTCAGGAGCGTGGGCAGGCCCTCTCCATGGGCCAGCGTCAGCTCATCGCTTTCGTGCGAGCGCTGGTCTTCGACCCCGACATCCTCATTCTCGACGAAGCTACTTCCTCCATTGACCCCGAAACCGAAAGCGTCATTCAGTACGCCATCGAGCGCCTCATCGCCCGACGCACCAGCATCGTCATCGCCCACCGCCTTTCCACTATCCGACACGCCAAACACATCCTCGTGCTCGAGCGCGGCGAAGTACGCGAATTTGGCCCTCCCGACCAACTGCTCGCCATCGAAGGCGGCCGTTACCGCGAGTTATACGAAAAACAGTTTATCCCTACCGGAACAATCGAGACGGGATAACCGCCTGCGCCGCACGTGAGCTACCCGCTCGAGAGCTGTACCTTTGGCCGCAAAAGAAGGGCTATGAGGGCACTCATTACATCGGGCCCTGATATGCCGGAACGGCAGGAAGCCTCAGGCTTGCCGGCTGGCGATACGGTTGGAAATAATGCCAAATAGGCAGGCCGTCCAGAAAGAGTAGGAAGAGTACACCAAGGCGGGTTTGACCATTTCCTGGTTTCCGAGTAAGACGCTGGCAATGAGAAAGGCCAGGGTAGTGTTCTGCACGCCGCACTCAAAGGCAGCCGTCAGGCGCGAGGGGTGCGGTTGGCGCATCCATCGCAGGAAGAAGTACCCGAAAAACAGGCTGGCAGCGTTTTGTACTAAAGCCACAGGAGTGATGGTCAGGAAGTCGCTGAGCGTCAGCCCAGCACCGCCGTGTTGTTCGCCGGCGAACATTTTGACCAAAAACACGATGGCCAGCAGGACGAGCATGATGTAGCGCGCCGGGCGACTGACGCGCTGGGCGAAATAGGGATAATAATGGCGAATTGCCACCCCTAATGCCGCCGGCACGATAGTGATGAAAAAGACCTGGCGCACGGTATCCCAGAAGGGCAGGTGCAGGTCGGTACCGCGCCCCAAGAAGAAGAGCAGAGCAGCATTGACGACCACCGGTATAGTGAACAGCGTCAGAAAGCTGTTGGTAGCCGTCAGCGACAGCGACAGCGCCACGTTGCCGCGCCACAGGTAGGTGAGGAAGCCCGACGTAGCACCTCCCGGACTGGCGCTGAGGATGAGAAAACCCACCTTGAGGGCCGGAGAAATGGGCGCCGGCAGGTTGATGAGAAAAGCCAGCACAGGCAGGCCCAGCATCTGGGCCGAAAGGGCAGAGAAATAGGCTTTTGGGTAGCGTACAATGCGCACGAAATCGTCCACCGTGAGCGTAAGCCCTACACCAAACATAATCAGCGCCAAAACGGCGCCCACGGCCATATCTACTATCTGAGTCGGGGCTAAGGAGAGCAAGAGCATCTGCGATTTACGAGCAAAGGTAGTAGGCGTTTTTTTATACCTCACGCCGGGTTGGCGTCACTCCTCCTCAAACCACGTGGCTCCATATTGCTCGACTAACAGGTTGTCGTAATAGTCTGCCTTTTCGAGCAGGAGCTGGAGAGCTGCCGCGCCGTTGTCTTCGGTGAGATAGTGCTCGAAAACGAGGAGCGACAGGAAAATGTTCTGCTCATGCACCGACAGGGTCAGCCATTGGAGGTTGTAATTTTCGCGCAGCAGATATTCGTAGAGCGGCTTAATGTTTTGCTGTGGAAGCTGGCACAGCAAAGCTTCGGCATAGATAATGCCGCCGGGTTCGTGGTAATTGAGACGGATTTTAGCGCTTCCACGCATCATCTCCCAGGCATTGGGGCCGCTACGGCTGAGTTCTATGTCGTAGCCGGAGCGCTGGATGATGTTTTCCAAAACCCGAGGTGTTCCAGCAGGCTGGTACTCCTCTACAGCACTGGGCAACTGGATGCGTTGGCCACAATGGCTGCAGAAGTTTCCCTCGACCGTTTGGTCGTGCACGACGTTGAGGCAGGCCGGGCAGCGGCAGGTATTGGTCGAGTTGGAGGCTCGAAAGGCCTGCAAGGCTTCGTGCAAAAATTTGACCGGCAACGAAAAACCCATATTGTCGCCATTGCGCAGAATGAAGGTATTTACACCCAGCACGCGGCCTTCGCGGTCCACCAACGGACCACCGGAATTGCCCGGGTTGAGGGCGGCGTCAATGTGTAGATACGGAATGCCGTTCATCACTTCGCGTGCGTTGGAAATGATGCCGTTCTTGACCGAAAACTTCAGCCCGAAGGGATGGCCGATAGCTGTAATGGCGTCGTGCTCGCGCACCGGCACTTCCATACCTAAAACAATGGCGGGTAGTTCAGCACTGCTCGCGGGCGCACTCAAGAATGCTAGGTCGTATTTAGGGTCAATGTATTGTACGGTGGCCAGCTGCTTTGCAAAGCGCTTGCCGTCAGTCACCGCACGACGCACGCCCTCCACGACGTGGTAATTGGTTACGATGACGTCCCAGTCTTTCACATAAAAACCTGTGCCCGTTCCGAACGGCGTGGCAATCTGGACGATAACGTCGCGGTAAGTGTCAATGAATTCAGCCATAATTTTAGCGTGAGCGCTCCGTTAGGTCGAGGCGGTAGATCATTTCCAGAAACGTTTTTCCAAAGCGCGGCATCGAAGAAAAGTCCAGCAGTTGCGTTTGCGGCTTGATGTTGGGAAAATCCACACGGCTCCGCTCTGCAATATCTCTTATCGCCGCCAGCACGAGCCGTTTATCTAATTGGCCATTGCTCTTGACGAACGTCTGAAGTCCCAATTCTTGGAAAAAGCTCGTCTCCGTAATGCGCATAAATAGGCGAAACAACTCATATGCAGGTCTGGGCGGAACGTACTGGAAGAGCGCATGGGCTACGATGTACTGAGGCACGGCCATGGCCAGCGCCTCGTACCCTTGCTCCAGAGGCCATTCCATAGCAGGCTTTTCGTTTTCAATCAATTCCTTCAGGCGCTCAAACGGCAACGGGGTAACGACGCCGAAGGCGCTCTCTGTTCGATAAAATTCGGCCAGCACCTGCTCGCGCGGGCGGTCGAGAATCTTCTGCAACTCGCGCCGCAACGCCACCACTTTCTGATGAATGTTTTGCTCCGACTGCGTGAAGTACATCCGCGAGGCCCGCTCCAGCACGTCCATGATAAAGCCCTCGGGGCGCGTCAGGTAATCGAGCCGATACATGACGGACAGCAACAGGTAGGCATAGGCTCCCGGGTGTTGCTCCAGCTTAGGGACGTTTTTGTCCATCAACGCAAAGGCGGCGCGTATCTCATTGTAGATAAAAGCATATTTGGCTTCTTTTTCGGCAGTCGGAATGTCCACGCGCAAGGCTTCTGCAGGCGTCAGCACGCTGAATTCGTCCAGCAGCAGGTCATCGTGCTTGTCGGCCCAAAGGGCCAGCTCGCGCAGCGAATTCACGATTTTGAGCGGCGAGGCGTCGCTGGCCGTTGTCTCGAAGCAGAGTGTCAGGGCGTTGTCGGGTGCCAGGGCGAAGTGACAAAACTTCAGGTCGTGGTTGTACTCCATGAGCCGCCGCATGAAACCCACTCCAAGCGTTTCGGCCTGCGCTAAGCGGCTTTCGGCGCGCACCCGCTCGGGCGTCATGAAACCGGTGATACGCTGCGAACCCTGCCGGACCTGAAAGTGCAGTGTTCCGTTCATCTCCTCCCACGTTACGCATGGCCGGCGCTCGTCGGCAAGGTATTGCAGCAGTGCCCGAAATGCTGTCCAAAGCTCCCCCCTTTCGTACGAGTGTACCGCTTGCTCCCACCTTTTCATCTGCGCTTTAGATTTAAAAAAATCGGTATAGCGCCCTAAGGTGAGCTCGGGCGGGTCTTGTACTTTTTCGGGGCCAAAAAAATGTTCTAAAAAGCGCACGTAGATTACCGTTTTGCCGTGGAGGAGAGCGGCAAAAGTAGCATGTTTGCCCGACAAAACTTTTCGAGGTGAATGCCTTCCGCACCGTCCTGCCGCCCATGTCGGCGCCTTTTGCGCTGACGCACGCCGACCGCATAGTCGTCATAGGCTCCTGCTTCGCCCAACACATCGGCGAGCGCCTCAAGGCGCATAAGTTCCCGACTCTCGTCAACCCCAGCGGCATCCTGTACAATCCCGTCTCTATAGCCCAACTGCTGAAGCGACTGCTCGAACCCGAAGCCGACTTCTCCGAAGGCGCGTTCCAACACCAGGGCCTGTGGCACAGTTGGGAACACCACGGGCACTTCTCGAACCCTGACCGCGCAACCTTCGAGCAGCAACTACGCGCCGCACATCAGCAGGCCGCCATTTTCGCAGCCCAGGCCAATCGCCTGATACTCACACTGGGCACCGCACACGTATTCGCCCTGCGCACCAACGGCCACATCGTAGCCAATAACCACAAAGCCCCTGCAGACTGGTTTATCCAGCAACGCCTCTCCGTAGCGCAAACCACCGACAGCCTTGCCGCCGCCTTCAGAGCCTGGAAAACAGCCCGACCCGACCTGCAAATCATACTCACCGTTAGCCCTGTGCGACACTTGCGCAACGGAATGGTGGAAAACCAGCGCAGCAAAGCTGTTCTCCTGCTCGCCTGCGAACAACTGTGCGCCCAATACCCATTCGTCCACTACTTCCCGGCCTATGAACTGCTGCTCGACGACCTGCGCGACTAC
>FQKF010558281.1_pt1 | contig 11146 bp, 7 predicted proteins | sample 1504521 | NCBI WGS metagenome assembly FQKF01 (sample SAMEA4475357, study PRJEB15587) | soil metagenome | biome: Soil; feature: Field | place: India | collected 2015-03-11 | depth 0 m
CTTTATGGGTGGAAGTATGGGAACAGTTGTAGGTGAGAAGGTTGCAAGAGCTGCAGAGAGAGCGATTGAAAGAAAAGTTCCTCTTATTGCTGTCTCTTCCTCTGGTGGTGCAAGGATGCAAGAAGGAATGTTTTCATTGATGCAGATGGCAAAGACATCTCAGGCAATTGGGAGGCTTAAAGAGACAGGACTTCTTTATATCTCTGTAATAGCAGACCCTACCTTCGGTGGTGTAACCGCATCCTTTGCCATGCTTGGAGACATAATCATTGCAGAACCAAGAAGTCTTATAGGATTTGCAGGACCAAGAGTTATCCAAGAAACAATTAAACAACAACTACCCGAAGGATTCCAGAGGGCGGAATTTTTACTTGAACACGGAATGGTAGATATTGTTGTAGACAGAAAGGAATTAAAAAATACTATAGCCAAAATTATTGACATACTCATTTCTTCTCATCAGGATTATTCTGAAATAGATGGGAAAAAATGAAATATAAAGAATTAATAAATGAACTCTACAGCAAACGCGCAAAAGGGATAAAATTAGGGCTTGAAAGAGTCTCGTCAGTACTTGAAAAATTGGGTAATCCTCATTATAATTTTCGATCTGTCCATATAGCTGGTACAAACGGTAAAGGTTCTGTATCAAAAATAATTTACTCCTTACTCAGAGCTCACGGCTTCAAAGTAGGGCTCTTTACATCTCCTCACCTAACGAGATTTACAGAGAGAATAATCGTAAATGATGAGGAGATATCAGAAGAAAACGTTATAAGCCTCATTGAAAAAATAAAACCATATGGAGAGGTTCTTACCTTTTTTGAATATGTAACCATAATGGCTTTCCTCTATTTTCAGGAAATGGAAGTAGATTATGCAGTTATTGAAACAGGAATGGGAGGAAGACTTGATGCTACGAATGTTGTTAAACCTGAGGTTTCTATAATTACAAGCATAGGAATAGACCATCAAGAATTTTTAGGTGATACCTTATCCTCAATTGCGCGAGAAAAGGCGGGAATAATAAAAAAGGGTGTTCCTATAGTGTCAGCTTCTCAGGACAAGGAAGCAGAGGAAGTAATTTCAAAAAAAGCAAAGGAGATGAACTCTCCCCTATTTGTCTATGGTAAACACTTTCATAGCGAGATAAAATCAATGGATTTTGATGGCATAATCTTTGATTTTTATCCCTATGATTTTCACCTTTCAGATTTATCCAAAACATGCGGCAAAAGCTTAAGTCCATTGCATAATTTACAACTCTCTCTTACAGGAGTTCACCAAAAGGAAAATGCCTCTTTGGCTTTGAAGGCCTTTATAACCATCTATAATCAATGGGAAGAATCTGCTATAAGAAAAGCATTAAAAGATGTGAACATGCCTGGACGACTTGAACTTGTCTGTAAAGAGCCTCTAATAATTTTTGACATTGCCCATAATCCCCCAGCAATGAAAAGATTGATAGATTCACTTAAAAGGCTAACAGAAAAAAAGCCTATAGTAGTTTTTGGCATGATGAAAGATAAAGACGTATATGGAGTGTTAAAGGAGTTTACAACTTATGCAGAAAAAATCTTTTTCACTTCTCCTAAATATGAAAGAGCTCTTAAATATGAAGACTTGATAAAGAGCATTAACGGATTTTCAAAAAATATTCAGTCTTCACCTGACAGTCTATCAGCTTTTAAAAAAGGTGTATCCATATGTAAAGAAAATAGGGATTTATTCCTTCTTTGTACTGGTTCTGCCTATCTAATTGGAGAGATAAAAGAGGCTCTTGGAGAAAAATCATCCTTGAGAAATCTTGGTGAGCTCATATGATTTTTCTAATCATATTATTTATTTTATGTTCAACTGCCCTATCTTTTGCCATAGAGATAAATTCTGATACCTTAGAAAGATATGAAGAAGATAAAAAATATATTGCCACAGGAAATGTAACCATGACAGGAGAAACCTTCAAGTTAACTACTGACAGAGCATTGTACTATGAAGAAAAAAACGAAATAGAGGCAAAGGGTAATATATATTTTGAAGATGAAGACTTAAAAGCTTGGGCAGAGGAAGCTAATATAAATGTAGATAAAAAAACAGGAAACCTAAAAAAAGCTCTAATCCATATAAAAAAACAAGGCATGTGGATAAGTGCTGAGGAGATAGAAAGGCTAAGTGAAATAAAGTATAACGCTAAAAAAGCAACCTTTTCCACCTGTGAACCAGAAAAAGATAGTGCTCAACCATGGTGTTTTACTTCTGAAATGGTCAATTTAGTTGTAGATGATACATTGTTAGCCACCTTTACAACCTTTAAAGTGAAAAATATACCTATTGCTTTTTCTCCTATTTTTTGGGGACCGGGAGGCAACATAAAAAAATCAGGGTTTCTTCCCCTAAAAATGGGGAATTCAAATACAAGAGGTTTACAGATAAGCCCTGCTTATTATCTTGTCATAGATAGCAATAAAGACGCCACCTTTTATCTTGATTATTTTTCAAAAACAGGAATAGGTAAAGGAATTGAATACCGATACTTAGGCTTTGATACAAAGGGAATGTGGTATGGATATCAAATTAATGACAGAGTCACTGATAAGAACTATCAAGAATTACGGGGAGTTCATCTACAAAAATTCAAAGGACTTGATCTTCTCTTAGATATAAACTATGTAAATAAAAAAGACTTTTATAAGGAATATGCAGATGTTAGGTCATATAACTCAAGCTATCTTTTTAGAGAATATGGAAAAGATTTACAGGCAAAATATGATAGATTTCTCCAGTCATCAGCAGAACTGTCAGTACCTGCTGTAGGTGGAAGATTTTATTTATTAGGACAGGGATGGAAAGATTTGAAAAATGATGGAATGAGTCCCCCCGTAAAGGCAGAACTTGGTTATTTTGTTTACCCGTATAAATTAGGTCCCTTAAATTTAAGCTTTAATACTAACGTAGCAGAATACTACAAAGAAGACGGTCTTAAGGGGCAGAGATTTGAATTAAATCCTCAAATTACAAATACCTCAGGAGATACTGTAAAGCTCTCACAGAGTTTAAGCGCTCACGCCATCTTTTACAATCTTGAAAAAACCTCCCCTTACGATGATGTATCTCATAGAGAGATGATTTATTACAACGCAAAAGCTTTTATGAGACTCTATAAAAGAACCGATAAATTAACTCAACTTATTGAACCATTTGTTGAAGGAGTTTTCATAGGAGTAAATGGTAAACCACCAATTTTGAGAGAAGCGGAACTTATTGATGATTCTGCAATAATTAGAATTGGAGTATTCAGCAGGCTTAATTTTAACAAGGTCTCTCTTGAAGGAAGAATAGCACAAATCTATGATTTCCGAGCTAAAAACGATTGGAATAAATTATATCCAATTCTAATCGAAGCCAAGGCTTCATTATGGAAAATAAGTTTAGGCTTCGATACTTATCAAAACATTGCTGACAAAAGAATGGAAAGGCTTAATAGTTGGATAAACTTTTCTCCTGATGAAAAGACATCAATATCTCTTAGTCAGAGATATACAAGGCAAGGAGTACTAAGCCCTTCTTATCTTTGGTCACCAACTTTAAGAGATCAATATGAACCCCAAGATAGAGAGCCTGGCATAAAAACTTATGCGATTTCATTTTTTAAGCAACTCTCTGAAAAATGGTCCTTTAATGGAAACATAAATTACGACTCAAAAGGAGCTGGATTAAGAGATAGCTCTCTTTATGTAAAATACACTGAAAAATGCTGGGCTTCTAACATAAGCTTTGCAAGAAAGCCTGTAATTAGAGAAGGCAGAGAAACCTCAGACTTTAGCATAATTTTAATTTTTGAATTAAAGGGAATAGGAGCTATAAAACTTTTATAGATAGAACGATGGATAAAGTAATAATTTTTAATAAACCAAAGGGTCTTACAAGTCAGCAGTCTGTATCAAAAATAAAAAAGATTCTTCAAGTGAAAAAAGCCGGACATGCAGGAACTCTTGATCCCATGGCAACTGGAGTCTTGCTTGTTTGCATAAATGAGGCTACCAAAATTACTCCCTTTCTCATGGAACTTGAGAAGGAATATCTTTTCAAGGCAAGATTTGGAATTTCCACTGATACTTATGATTCAGAAGGTAAAATATTAAGAGTAATTGATAAATTTAAACTCCACAGGCAAGCATTAGAGGAAATTTTAAAAAATTTCACTGGAGAAATCATGCAGACACCACCTATGTATTCGGCAGTAAAGGTAGATGGGAAACCACTTCACGAGCTTGCAAGAAAGGGTATTGAAATAGAGAGAAAACCAAAAAAAGTTGTTATTTATTCAATAGATATTGAAAGCTTTGAACCACCCTTTGTAACCTTCAGAGTAGTATGCAGTAAAGGAACTTATGTGAGGTCTCTCTGTAATGATATTGGACAAAAACTTGGGATGGGAGCGCATATAGTAGAGTTGACAAGAACGAGAGTTGGACAATTTAAAATTGAAGAAGCTTTTGATTTAGAAGATTTAAAAAGCCTATCACCAGATAGTATTCAATCTCATCGTAGCATCCTATCTGTAGATAAAGCCCTTTACTTCCTACCGTCGCTGACTCTTCAGGATACTTTAATTCGTCGTTTCCAAAATGGTAACCCGATAAAAATACCATCAGGCATTGTTCCAGCAGGATGGGTAAAAGTAAAAGACAAGACTGGAAAAATACTGGGAATAGGCTTTGGCAATGGAGTAATAATAAAACCTGAAAGAATAATTTGGGAGGAGGTAACATGATAACAAGATACACAAGAGCTGAAATGGGAAACATATGGAGTATGGAAAACAAATTCAGAAAATGGCTTGAAGTGGAGATTGCCGTTTGTGAAGCATGGGCAGAGCTTGGGAAGATACCTATGGATGCTTTAAGAAAAATAAAAGAAAAAGCTGATTTTGACATTAAAAGAATTGATGAAATTGAAGATACAGTGAAACATGATGTAATAGCCTTCTTAACTGCTGTTGCAGAAAAAGTAGGACCTGTATCCCGATATATTCACATGGGGCTTACTTCTTCTGATGTAGTTGACACAGCTTTGGCTTTACAGATAAGGGAGGCAGCTCAGCTCATTATGGATGATTTAAAAAATTTAAAAGAACTTTTTAGGGATAAGGCATTTCAACATAAAGATACAATTTGTATGGGACGTAGCCACGGTGTACATGCTGAACCAACCTCTTTTGGCTTAAGATTTGCCTTATGGTATGAGGAGGCAAAAAGAAACATAGATAGATTAACCTCAGCAATGGATAGAATCTCGATAGGTAAAATATCAGGTGCAGTGGGAACATTCTCAAATATGCCTCCAGAAATTGAGGAGATTGCTCTTAAAAGGCTCAGACTTAAACCTGAGCCAGTTGCAACTCAGGTAGTGCAAAGAGACAGACATGCTGAGTTTTTAAGTGTGCTTGCCCTTATTGCTGCAATGGTTGAAAAGATTGCCGTTGAGATCAGACATTTACAAAGAACAGAGGTTTTAGAGGCAGAAGAACCTTTTACAGAGGGACAAAAAGGCTCCTCTGCAATGCCGCATAAAAGAAACCCCGTAGGATGTGAGAATTTAAGCGGTCTTGCAAGATTAGTTCGCAGTAATGCCTTTGCATCATACGAAAATATCGCCCTCTGGCATGACAGAGACATATCCCATTCATCCGTGGAACGGGTAATAATCCCTGATAACTGCATTCTTGTAGATTATATGCTTAATAGACTTTATGGAATTATAAAGGATTTGAGAGTTTACCCGGAAAAAATGCTCAAAAACATTGAGCTTAGTTACGGTCTTTATAACTCCCAACGCGTACTACTTGCCCTTGTTGAAAAAGGTCTTACCCGTGAACAAGCGTACAAGATTGTTCAATCAAATGCCATGAAGAGCTGGAAAGAAGGCAAACCTTTTATGGAGTTATTGCTTAAGGATAAGACAATCAAAAAATATTTTAAGGATGATGAAATAAAGAGTATTTTTGAGCTAAACTATTACACAAGAAACATTAACCATATTTACAAGAGAGTTTTTGAATAAAACTTGAACAATTAGGAGGGGGTTCTTATGAGTAGAGACATCATTAATATTAGGAATGTTGCAATCGTAGCCCATGCAGGTGCGGGCAATACAAAGCTTGCAGAACAAATACTCTTTAAAACAGGGCAGATTGACAGAGTAACCACAGGAGAGACCACGGGTAAGATAATTGACTACGAGCCTGAGGAGATTGCAAGAAACATGACACTAAGCTGCAAAGTTGCTTACTGTGATTACAAGGATTACAGAATTAATATTATAGATACACCCGGTTTCGTTAATTTTCTTGAAGATACAAAAAATGCATTGAGAGTTTCAGATGGAGCCATAGTAATCGTAAGTGCCATTTCCGGAGTCAAAGCTGAAACTGAGAGAATCTGGAAATATTGCGATGACTATGATCTTCCAAGAGTAGTTTTCGTAAACAAGCTTGACAAAGAAAATGCATCCTTTGATAGAGCAATTGCTGAAATTGAAAAAGTTTTTGGACAGGAAGCAATTCCTCTAACTTTACCTATTGGTGAAGGTCCAGAACTTAAGGGTATTGTAGATTTAATCTCCTTAAAAGGCTATATTCAAGATGGCAAATCGGTCAATGAAATAGATATTCCCTCTGAGCTAATGGGCAAAGTTGAAGAATATAAGAAGAAATTCGTAGAAAAAATTGCTGAGCTTGATGACAACCTTCTTGAAAAATACCTTGAGGGTGGGGAATTAACTGAGGAAGAGTTAAGAAAGGGATTACACGATGCCTCTTTAGCAAGGAGATTCATCCCTGTATTAGCAGGTTCAGCACTTCTTGGAGTTGGAGTAGAAGCCTTACTTGATAGCATTATCTTAGCCTTACCAGACCCAAAAGAGAGGGCAAATATATATCCAATAAAAGGTATTAATCCCAAAGACGGAAGTGAAGTTAAAAGACAACCCAATGAGGGAGAACCTCTCGCTGCCTATGTTTTCAAAACTACCATTGATCCCTTTGCGGGAAAAATTTCCTATATTAGAGTTTTCTCCGGTGTGCTCAAAGCTGACTCTACAGTGCTTAATCCAAATGCAGGTACAAAGGAAAGAATTGGTCAGATTTATTACATTCTTGGGAAAGCTCAAACACCCTGTCAGAAAGCAGGACCCGGTGAGATTGTTGCAACAGTTAAACTTAAAGACACTCTTACAGGTCACACTCTTTGTGATGAAAACAATCCAATTCAACTCCCAGAGGTTAAATTCTCAGAACCTATCATATCCTATGCTATTGCACCAAAAACAAGAGGTGACGAAGAAAAGGTAAGCGCAGGACTTCACAAGCTCCTTGAAGAAGACCCAACTCTTAAATTTACAAGGGATGAAGAATCAAAGGATATGATTTTAAGTGGAATGGGACAAGTTCATATAGAAGTTGCCCTTGAGAAGCTTAAAAGAAAGTTTGGAGTAGAAGTTAACCTTATGGCACCAAAAGTTCCCTATAGAGAGACAATAAGAGCTGCTGCAAGTGCACAGGGTAAGTACAAAAAACAGTCTGGAGGAAGAGGTCAGTATGGTGACTGCTGGATTCAAATAGAACCTCTTCCAAGAGGTGGCGGTTATGAATTTGTTGATAAAATAGTGGGTGGTGTTATTCCTCAACAGTATCGTCCAGCGGTTGAGAAGGGAATTATTGATACAATGAAAGAGGGAATTTTAGCCTACTATCCAATCATTGATATTAAAGTAACGCTCTACGACGGTTCCTATCATCCAGTGGATTCTTCAGAAATGGCTTTCAAAATAGCTGGTTCCTTTGCTCTTAAAAAAGCCTTTATGGATGCAAAACCCGTATTGCTTGAACCAATCATGAAAGCTGAAATAATAGTGCCCGATGAAACATTAGGCACAATTATCGGTGATTTAAATTCCCGTAGAGGCAAGGTTCAGGGCGTTGACCCACAGGCAGGAGGAAATCAGAAAATAACAGCTCTTGTGCCAATGGCAGAAATGCTTACTTATGCAAACCAACTTCACAGTATGACCTCAGGAAGAGGAATTTATTCAATGGAGTTTTCCCATTATGAAGAAGTGCCCTCTCATATTGCTCAGAAGATAATTGAGCAGAGACAAAAAGAGCGTCAGGCAAAGGCAGAGGAATAAAATAAAGAGATGCTTCATATTGCTTCAAATAAATCCTCTGACAACGAGTTATTCCGATGGTGTCTAAAAGACTATCAGGAATCTCTGGTTTATATTCTCAGAGAAAAGGAGGAGATTCCTCATACTGCCTTGCTTTGTTCGGAATGACAAAAAATGAGGAAGTAAAGAGAGATGAAAAAACCTTGGGGTGGAAGGTTTAAGGAAGGGACTGCAAAGACACTGGAGGAGTTTTCCCAGTCAATATCCTTTGACAGAAGACTCTGGCAGGAAGATATTGAGGGTAGCAGAGCCCATGCAAAGATGCTCTGCAAACAGGGCATTATCAATGAAGAGGAGCTACATCAGATTTTAAAAGGACTTTCTGAAATTGAAAAGGAAATTAAAGAGGGAAAGTTTCAATTCAGAGAAGAGCTTGAAGACATACATATGAATATTGAAAAAGCCTTGATTGAAAAAGCAGGCTCTGCAGGAGCTAAACTACATACTGCTCGTTCAAGAAATGATCAGGTTGCAACAGACTTAAGACTTTATCTGAGAAAAAGAGTAAATGAATTAATAGAATTAACAGCAGGACTTGAAAAAACTCTTGTTACTCTTGCTGAAAAAAATACTGACACAATTATGCCAGGCTATACCCATTTACAGAAAGCCCAACCTATACTCGTAAGTCATCATCTTCTTACTTATGCATGGATGTTTGAAAGAGACCGACAAAGGCTAAAAGAAGCGTTAAAAAGGATAAATCAAAGCCCCCTTGGTGCTGGTGCTCTATCAGGAAGTAGTCTACCAATAGACAGAAATTTTACAGCAAAAGAATTAGGCTTTGAAGAGCCGATTCCAAACAGCATGGATGCTGTCTCTGACAGAGATTTTGTTTGCGATGTCCTTTACTCAGGTGCTATGCTCATGCTGCATCTAAGTAGGCTATCTGAAGAGATAATACTCTGGGCTACAGATGAATTCAGATTTATTGAACTTCCAGACAGATTCTCCACTGGTTCAAGCATGATGCCCCAGAAAAAAAATCCTGACCCTGCAGAGTTAATTAGAGGTAAAACAGGCAGAGTCTATGGTAATTTGATTTCCCTATTAACAACAATGAAAGGGCTCCCGCTTACATATAACAGAGATATGCAGGAAGACAAAGAGCCCCTTTTTGATACAATTGACACAGTAAGCATAAGCCTTAGAGTAATTACCGAAATGCTTCCAGAGATAAAATTCCACAAAGAGAGAATGAAAGAGGCCTGCCAAGGTGGACATATCACCGCTACAGACCTTGCTGAGTATCTTGTGAGAAAAGGAATTGCCTTCAGAATTGCCCATGAGATAACAGGCAAAATTGTGCTTTACTGCCTTGAACAAGGCAAGTCTCTAAAAGAGTTAAGCATAAAAGAATTGAGAAAATTCTCCGACAAAATTGATGAAGATGTATATGGTATACTAACACCAGAGGGTTCAATTGAGGCAAAGATTTCCTATGGAAGCACTTCAAAGAAGAGTGTGATGGAGCAGATAAAGATTTTGAGGAAAAGTTTGAAGGGATGAAAAAAGCATGTATTACTGGTTTTCGCTTATGAGATATCTTTGGACAGTTCTAAACTCCTTTCGCTACAGTTGCAAAACTCAACCCTTTGGGGTTCAAACAATTGCAACTGTTTTACGCTACACTTCCTTAAGAACTGTTACCCAAAGATATCTAAATTCGCTCACACCAGCATTTACTTTCTTAACTGTTTTTCTTTTATTATTTCTCTTCTCTGCCTGTGGTAGGAAAATGGAACCTACTCTTGAAGATTACCTTCAGCCTGAACCTGTAGAGAAATTAAATTTATCAGCAACCTATGATAAAATTTTTATCTCCTGGAGCTATCCCGAAAAGGCAAAAGCAAAAATAGAAAGTTTTCTAATTGAAAGAGAAAATAAAGGTGATAAAAAAACTATAGGATATTATGATAAAAATACAACGTCTTTAGAAGATAAAAATTTTATCTTTGGAGAGACTTATAAATATAGTATTTTTGCCATTCGTCCAAAGGGTATTTATAGCAAACCCACTGAAGCAGTTATCACTCCTGTAAAATTGCCTGAAGTTGAAAATCTCCGATATCAAGTAACTCCTCAAGGAGTGATGCTTTCATGGAAGTTAATTGATTCATCAAACTACTACAACATTTACCGAATAAATCAAAAGGGCGAAAGAGTGAAAATAGGCTCAACAGATAAAAACTTTTTTTTAGATGAGCTTATTTATTCCACTATAACTGCCTTTACAACTCCTTCTAAATCTGAAATACTCTATCTAATAACCACCTATATCTTGCTTGATAATACCTATATAGAAGGAAAAGATACGCAGATAGTAGTTCCTGCTATCTCCTTTATTCCTTCAAAACCTCAGGAGGTATTCTGGTCAGCCACTGAAGAGGGCGTTTATATTTCATGGAAAGAAGTCCCTGAAAAATGGTGCAATGGATACAAGATTTACAGGAAAAGCACAGAAGATAAAGAATTTAGGGCTATTGGTGAATCAATGATTCCTCTGTTCTTAGATACTACCTATAACTCTAATAACATAAAGACTCCTGTTTATTATAGAATTACAGCAGTAGGTCCAATTATTGAAAGTGAAGCTGAGGAATTTTTAGTTAGGGAAAAAATTGATTAAGCAAATCATATATAATTAATTTTCATACAAATGGGAGGTGAAGGTTTTGGATAGAATACTTCTTGGACATGGAAGCGGCGGCAAACTAATGCATGAACTAATAAAAAAATACATAGCACCAATTTTTGAACTCCCCTCTTTGATGGACTCGGCAATAGTATCCCTTAACCATTCTGGGAAAGTAGCAATAACAACTGATTCTTATACTGTTTCACCCATATTTTTCCCTGGTGGAGACATAGGTGACCTTGCTATAAATGGAACTGTAAATGACCTGGCTGTAGTGGGAGC
>FQKF010060529.1_pt1 | contig 11135 bp, 11 predicted proteins | sample 1504521 | NCBI WGS metagenome assembly FQKF01 (sample SAMEA4475357, study PRJEB15587) | soil metagenome | biome: Soil; feature: Field | place: India | collected 2015-03-11 | depth 0 m
ACCCCAAAAAACCAAATGAAAACTATTCTTGAAATCGGCCGTCGCCGTTTTCCTTTCGCTTTAGGCAGTACAAAAATGTGGGCATCGAGGCGAGCTGTGCAAGAGTTTGTGAAAAAAAATTAAAAAAAAATTCAACAGCCGCTTGTGGAAAGCTTGTGAATTTTTCTTAAAAACTTGAAAATCAGCATTTTTTAAGCCTTTAGGCTTTTTTGTAACGCCTCTAATTTGACGAGGCATTCCTCGTATTCTTCTTCGGGTTTGGAGTCAAAAACGATGGCGCCGCCTACTTGGGCGGAGAGGTAACCTGCCTCTGCCCGGTAGAGCAAGCTGCGGATGACGACATTGAAATCGAAATCGCCCTCCGGTGAGCAATAGCCTATGGCGCCAGAGTAGAGCCCACGTCGGGCGCATTCGTACTGCTCGATAAGCTCCATGGCCCGGATTTTGGGCGCGCCCGTCATGCTGCCCATAGGGAAGGCGTCGCGTAGAGCGGTGATGGGGTGTTTCTCTGGCGCCAACACACCCGAGACGGTCGAAATCATTTGGTGCACGGTCGGAAAGGTGTAGATGCCAAATAACTCCTCTACGACTACGCTGCCCGGCAAGCAGTTGCGCGCCAGGTCGTTGCGCACCAAGTCCACGATCATGGCATTTTCGGCGCGGTCTTTTTCGCTTTGGCGGAGCGCTTCGCGCAAGCAAGTATCGGCCTCAGGGTCGGCTAAGCGGCGGCGCGTGCCTTTAATGGGTTGAGAAAACAGATACTGCCCTCGCCTGGCCAAAAAGCGCTCCGGGCTGGCACACAGTACGTAGCGGTCGTGCCAGCGCAAAAAAGCTGAAAATGGCGCACGAGCGCGGGCATTCAGCCGCTCGAAAACTCCCAGCGGGTCTATCCGGACACCTTCTGCGCAAAATTCCTGGCAGAGGTTGACCTCATAAACGTCGCCAGCGGCGATGTGCTCGCGCAACGCCGCCACTGCCTCCAAATAGTGGCGGCGACTCATACGTGGGCGTAGCGCAATGCCTGCAGGGGGGGCTTTGCCTGGGGCACATGATTGCGCTTCTCTCCATACGCTCTCCGGCAAAGTAATGAGGGAATGAATTTCCACCTGGAAATCTTTTGGGCCGACAGCATCTTTGGCTCGAATGCCGACGACTATTTCGGGCTGAAAAAAACACAGTTCGGGCAGTGCAATGTTGTCGGGATGGCGTGAGCGCAGACGCTCGATTTCGTTTTTCAGGTCGTAACTCAGGAAGCCAAACAGCCAGTCGCGATGCTGTTCGTAAAAATGGCGCAGTTGGCTGAACGCTGTGCCGCTTTCCGCAGAAATAGCATCAGCAGTGCCCACCGCCAACAGACATTCCCAGCGGGGCTGACGCCAATAGGGTGGAGGGGAAGCATCGTTGCCATACGGCGGGAGTGCCGTGCGGTTGCTGTCCAAATAAATCGCTACGGGGAACACCTGCGCCCACGCGCGCAGCGAACGCTTGAGCGCCTCCACATCGGAAACCGGAAAAACAGCAGTGTTTCTTGTTGCCACGAATACACGAATGAGTTTTGGGTGGCCTCAGAGATGTTACCTTTAAGGCACGAAAAGGCAACATCTCTTGAGGGTGCACAAATGGGTTTTTACCACAAAGGCACGAATATATTTTCGCCACGAATGCACCAACGGAAGGGCGCAGGGCTCTGAGGGCCAGCCTCATTCATTAGCTTCGGTCGGGTGCCAGAGTCGTTGCTCAAAATCCTGGACGCGGTTATCTAACACCGTTATGCCTTCGCTTTCTAACAGCTGTTGCATGAGCGTGGGCGTTGGGAAGTGGAGCCGCCCCGTGAGTTCGCCTTTGCGGTTGACGACGCGGTGGGCTGGCACGTCGGCGGTACCGATGCTCTGGTGAAGTGCCCAACCCACCATGCGTGCTGAGCCGAGGGCTAAGTAGTCGGCAATGGCGCCGTAAGTTGTTACGCGCCCGCGCGGAATGCGGCGGACAACAGCATACACGAGGTCGAGGTAGTTATTCATGCCTGTAAAGTGCTCACCAGACGAACTCCACTTGCTGCACGATGTCGGGATGCAGGCTCAGGGCTACCGGGCAGGTGTGGGCGATGTGGCGGAGCAGCGCCTTGTCGGACTCCGAGTAGTTGTTGGGCGGCATAAAGAGCCGGATTTCCACTCGGGCAATACGGCGCGGGTCGGAAGCCATTACTTTGGTTACCTCCGCACGTGTGCCGTCAATGCTGACGCCGCGCTCGCGCACGCGCATGCCCATGATGGTCAGCATGCAGGCGGCCAATGATACGGCGCACAGATCAGTAGGTGAAAAGGCCTCGCCCTTGCCCTGGTTGTCGGGTGGCGCGTCGGTGTGTATCTGCTCCCCCGAAAGGCTGTGCGTGAGTGTACAGCGCAAATCACTGTCGTAAGTTACCGTGGCTGTCATGTCTCTTTTTACCGCAAAGTAATGACTAAACCAGTTCGGTCGAAGCTGCTTGCACTATATTTCTCCGAAAGAGCATCCCCACGGCCTTTATGGCCAAAAAACCATCGGCAGTCTCCTCCAAGTCTATTCGTTCGTGCATTTTTGGCTTCCTAAATCCCTTTGTGCCTTCGTGGTACTCCTAAAACCTTTTTAAGCAAAAAAATGAGCCCGGCGGTGTTGCACCTGCCAGGCTCGTATCGTCAAACCAAAAATCAATCAATTACTGTTTCAGGCCGCCCGAGCCGCTGGGTACTGCTTCCGGCGTGCCGGTGTCTTTCACATTGCCCTTAATGGTGAGCATGCGCGTTTCGACGGCTTCGTTTGTAGTGATGGTTACCGTCTTGGTGAACTCACCGGGGCGGTTGGTGTCGTAGCGCACTTCGATGTTGGCGCTTTCGCCCGGCATAATCGGCTCTTTCGGGTAGGTGGGTACCGTGCAGCCGCAGGAGCCCTTCGCTGACTTGATAATGAGCGGCTCATTGCCGGTGTTCGTGAACTTGAACTTACGCACACCATCGGCGCCCTTGTTGATGGTGCCGTAGTCAATGGTAGTGGTTTCAAAGGTCATCACCGGACCGTTTTGTACTTGAGCAGCAACCCAGGTAGCGGCAAAGAGCGCAAAAGCGAGAATGGAGAGCAGTTTTTTCATTGCTGTAAAACGTATTTGTGAAAGGTAGAAGTCTGTTCTCATACTTAACGACACAAAGGTAGAATGACCCGTAAAAGCGGCCCAATAGGGGCGCTGTTAATGATGTCCAAACAAAAGCAAAGCCTTTTATAATGGTGCGTTATGGCCTGTAAATCAGCGAAATGCGATGAAAATCTGCTCATATATCCGGCGCAGGAGCGACTTCTGCTCTGTTACGATTTCCGCCTCGCCGTTGAGTTGGTGTTCTAAGGGAATGGCTTTGCCGTAGCTGGTGGTCAGACCATTGGGCAGCGACACGGCTACGGTGTAGTAGCCATCGGTAGGCACCACGGATTTCGAGTACACGACGCCCTGAAGGACACCAAACTCGGCATGGGGGTAGCTCTCTAATTTGATGATAACGGGCATTCCAGGGCGTACTTTTCCGCTGTTGATAACGGGCAGCTGGAGCCGCGCAACAACACCGTCGTCTTGTTGCGGCAGGATGACTAAGAGCTGCTGGCCGGCGCGAACGTATTGGCGGCGCAGGAAAATGTTGCCATTAAGGGCGACTCGGCCCGAGGTAGGAGCGGTGATGAGGTGATTGCTTTTCCAGCGGTTGAGGGCTGCCTGCAGGGCACCCAGCGTTTGGCGCAACTGGCCCGTAGTGCTTAGGTCTGACTCGGCTTCGCTCAAGGAGGCATCCTGGCGGCTGCGTCGGAGGGCGGTGATTTCGTTTTGTTTGCGCAATATGTTATCTTCCAGCGCGTCGTATTGGCGTTCCAGTTCGGCCAGCTGTTGTTTTTCACGTTCGAGGTCGAGGCGCGAGATAGCGCCTGCTTCGTAGAGTGTGTTATGGCGTTGGAAGCGTTCGCGGGCTGTCGCCAATTGGTCTTGCAGGCGCTGCATCGAGCGCCTATCTACGGCAATGCTTTGTTCCAATTTGGCCATTTGCTGCTCGATGGCGCGGGCGCTTTGGCGAACGCTGGCACTTTTGTCGCGTTTGCCAAAGCGATAGTTGTCTACAGCCTGTACGAACGCGGCGTATTCGGCCTGCATGTCGCCCAGTTGCAGGGTGGCTGGGAGGCGGATGCGGCTCACAGAGTCGGGTATGCAGCGCTGCCAGTAGGGCAACAGGGCGTCGAGCTGGCGCACGTCATTGTATTCGGCGCTGCTCTGCAACACAGCCAGTACTTGCCCTTCCTGCACCAGCTGGCTGTCGCGTGCCAAAAAGGCGGCGATGTATCCCTCGCGCGGCGTCGTTACATCCAAGGGGGGGGAGGTACGCGCCAGGGTGATGCGCGTAGGGATGACGTCAGAGTACTGCACTACTGCGGCTACGGCAATGAGTGCAGCCACGCCCATAAAAACCACAAGCGTACCCCAGCGCACCAACCACGCCGGCGGAGCACCCAGGATCTCTTGTACTTCGTCGGAGCGCAGCTCTACATACTCGCGTTTTGGCATACTCATAGGCCCAACTCCAGCTGATTTTTGATTAAATGGTAATACAGTCCGCGGCGCAGCGTCAGCTCGTCGTGCGTGCCCTGTTCGGCAATTTCGCCCCTGTCTAACACCACTATATTGTCGGCATGGCGTACCGTGCTGAGGCGGTGCGCCACGATAACCACGGTTCTGTTCTCGAAAACTTGCCGCAGGTTTTGCATGATGAGGCGCTCGTTGTGAGCGTCTAAGGCATTGGTAGCCTCGTCGAGAAAGAAGTAGCGCGGGTTTTTATAGACTGCTCGCGCAATCAGGATGCGCTGGCGTTGGCCCTGGCTGAGGCCCGCGCCGTCGGGGCCAATGCGCGTGTTGTAACTCAGTGGCAGCGCTTCGATAAACGTGTGGATATTGGCCACTTTGGCCGCATAGATCAGCTGCCGCTGGTCAATGGTGTCGAAGCCCAGGGCGATATTGCGCGCAATGGTATCCGAAAACAGGAAGCCATCCTGCATGACTGCTCCGCACTGCGAGCGCCACAGCGCCGGCTCGATGTGACTGAGGTTGATATCGCCCAGCCGGATAATGCCCTCCGTGGTCGTATAGAAATTGAGCAGCAGTTTGATGAGCGTCGTCTTGCCGCTGCCGCTGCTGCCCACAATGGCCGTTATTTTGCCCTGAGGAATGATGAGACTGATGTTGCGCAACACCAGTGGGTCGTGTGGCCCGCCGTAGCGGAAACTGACATTTTCGGCCCAAAGGTCGCCGTTGTCGGGGAGCGTACTGGCCCGAATGGCATCTTTGGGCCGCTCATCGGGCTTTTCATGGATTTCATTCATCCGCTCCAGACTGATTTTGGCCTCCTGAGCAGCCAACAGAAACTGCACCAGCGACTCCAGCGGCGCATTGGCGTGCCCGATGATGTACTGCACGGCCAGCATCATGCCCAGCGTCATGTGCCCATCCATGACGGCTTTGGCGGCGATGAACGAGATGAGAATGTTCTTGCCCTCGTTGATGAAGGCCGCACCAGCGCGCTGCACCTGGTCGGTAGCCAAATAGTCTACGTTAATGCGGAACAATTTGGCCTGAATGCGCTCCCAGCCCCAGCGCTTCTGGCGTTCGGCATTGTGCAGTTTGATTTCCTGCATGCCGTTGATCAGTTGGATGAGCGCGCTCTGGTTTTCGGCCATCTGCTCGAAGCGCCGGTAGTCTAACGACCGCCGCTGCTGCATAAACAGGAACACCCAGCCAAAGTACAGGGCCGCTGCCAGGAAGAATACCGCAAAAATGGTCGTGCTGTAAAACAGCAGCACCAAGCTGAACACCACCAGGCTGAACACCGAAAACAGCGTGACCAATGACGATGAGGTCAGGAAACGCTCCACGCGCTCGTTATCGTAAATGCGCTGCAACAAGTCGCCTGTCATTTTGGCATCAAAAAACGACATCGGCAGTCGCATCAGCTTGATGAGGAAGTCTGACACTAAGTTGACGTTGACCCGCGTGCCGATGTGCAGCAGAATCCACCCGCGGATGAACTCTACTGCCATCTGGCTGAAAAAGAGCATGCCCTGTGCGATGAGCACTAAATAGACGAAGTTGTAGTCGCGCAATTGCACGCCCTTGTCTACTAGTGCCTGCATCAGGAAGGGGAAGGCCAGCTGGAGGATACTGCCCAGCAGCAGGCCCAGTATCAGCTGCCATACCAGGGCTTTATATGGCCGGATGTACTGCCACAAGACGTTCAGCCCGGCCCGGTCGTCGCTTTCGCCTTCGCGTTCGTAAAACTCCGGCGTGGGTTCCAGCAGCAGGAGGATGCCTTGCGGCTCCGTTTGATAGACGCCGCTAAACCAGTCGTTCATGAACTCCTGCTCTGTCAGCTGCACCTTACCCACGGCAGGGTCAGCCACATAGACTTTGCCGCCGGCGATACGGTACACCACAATAAAGTGGTTTTGCTTCCAATGGGCGATGCAGGGCAAAGGTAGTTCGTTTTGCAGCCGCGCGAAATTCGTCTTGACGCCCAGCGTGCGCAGCCCGATCTTCTCAGCGGCGTCGGCGATACCCATGAGCGAAGCGCCTTCGCGGTCCAGATACGACAGCTCGCGCAGGTACTCCAGCGAGTAGTGCCGTCCGTGATAGCGGGCCACCATCCGAAGACAGGCTGCGCCGCAGTCCGATGCGTCTAATTGTTTGTAAAACGGAAAATTATCCGTGAGCATGAAGTCAGGGCTGCTCGTTGATCTTCTTGAACTGCTTGTCTAAGTAGAACAAATGACGCGGTTCGTGGCCCATGCGCTCGATGAGGACGAGAATATCGCTTACCTTGCGCTCGGCCTCTTGCTGCTCCAGCACGAAGGGCTGTAAAAAGAAATACGTCGCGTGCTCGCCATTCTGCAGGCACCAAGTGGCCAGCTCGTTGATGGCCCGGCTTACGCTGCATTCCAAGTCGTAAACTGTCTGGAAGACGTCTAGCACGCTCTTGAACTTTTCTTTAGGCTTATCCAGCTTGTTCTCCACACGGGCCTGCCCGCCGTTGGCGTTGATGTACTTGTAAATCTGCAACATGTGATCACGCTCTTCTTCGGCGCTGTTGTACAGATACTCGGCAATGTTGGGCAGGTTCTCCTTTTCGGCCCACGTAGCCATAGCCAGATAGGCATTCGAGGCAAAAGCTTCTTTCTGGATTTGTTCGTTGAGTTTTGCTTGCACTGCTTCAGATAGCATAGCGGTCGGATTTTTTTGCATTAAAAAATGGAAGATGACTAAAAAACGGGTGGTTTTCCCGCAAAGTTGCGGCGCAAGCCCTATGCATGGCATTACGTACGCGAATAATAGCTACGCAAATTACGTATTTTTTTGCATTTGAATGCCTGTATAGAATGGTTGGTGGTAAATATCCCGGCAATTAAGGGTAACTATACCCAGTCATGCGCCTTTTACAACGCAGCATACAGCCCTGCCTGTTCGGATGGGCCTATCGTCGAGGAAATGCCTCTTTGTCGTAAATTACGGTAATGTCTGACGTTTCGAGGGACTATCTTCGCCACAGTACTTATCATTGTAATATTGCCATCGTTTTACACAACATTCAAGCCATGAAGAAAGTCCTACTGTGCACAGCCACACTTTTTATTGCGAACGTTTCAGCATCCTTTACCCAGGTCATTGTAGGACAGGTAAATGTGAACGAAACAGCCAATGACGTGCTGCTGCACAGCGATAATGCGTTCATTATCAGCGGCAGTGAGGGCAATTCTGGTGCTTTGTTCAAGGTTACGTGTGAAGGGAGGATGCTGGCCAGGTTCGCCAAATCGTATTCGCCTGGGCCGACAGTGCTGTACGAAGCCATAGAGCTGCCGGATGGCAGCATCGTAGCGGCAGGAGAAACCCGCGTTGTCATTAACGATACGGCACGTCCACATCTGGTGCTGTTGAGAATGACCCCCGACTTAAAGGAAATGACATCGAGGGCCTTGTTGATCGCTGGTAAGGGTACGCGCGGCCGCTCGTTGGCGCTGGCTTCCAATGGCGATGTGCTGGTGCTGGGGGATACGGAAGGTGTGGGGCCGGATTTATGGGATACTTTCCTCTGGCGTATGCGCTCCAGCGACCTGACACCAATTAGTGCCCCTGTGCTCTATACCTACGGTGTGGACTACACGCACCGCCTGACGCCTATGGGCAATGGTGAGTACTTGATTGCCATGGCCGCACTTGTAGGAAACCTCCTCAACCCGGATGCATCCGTCCAGAACCGCTTAGTTACCCTGAAAATCAACGAGCAAGGGCAGCTGCTGTGGGAGCATATCTACCAATACTCGCGCCAGGCGAAGTACGGTTTTTGCCAACCGGGAGGTACTGTTCAAGGCTTTCCGCCCGCGTTGAACAACATTGTGGTGTGCAGTGCTCTGCATACGCCAGCCAGCCCCGACAGCCTGACTGATGCCGTGTTTTTTCTGCTCAGCTCCAGTGGTCAGCCACTGGATACACTGGTACTCCCTTTGCCCGGACGGCAGGAACTGGCCGGCGTGGCTACCTCAGAGGCGCAACCAGGGCTTTTTTTGGCTGTAGGCCGCACCGTTCCGGCCGGTGGGCCGGCCACCATACATGCTGCCGGGCTGGTGGCCTTCAACGACCAACTGCTCCCGGCATTTACCATCAATGAAACCGCGCTACCCATTGCACTGCATGATATACAAGAGGTGCCTTACGGTCGCTTCGCTCTTCTGGGTACATTGCCAGGCCTCTTTTTCCTATCTATGCGTGATATTATCCTGTTAACGCCTGGTGTGGAAGACGTGAAACTCCGATACCAGAACTGCACCTTCTCCGCCTCATTCAGTGTCCCCGACCCACAGTATCAGTGGTATCGCGACAGCTTGCCCATAGCGGGTGCCATACAGGGGAGCTACAAACCCACCCGCGCGGGCAACTACTACGTCAAGATCACCGATGCTTTTGGATGCTCGGGCTTTTCGGACTCTCTGTACCTCTCGTGGCCCAAAGCGGACTTCACCTGGAGTGCTGCCGGAGGCACAATCTCCTTCACCAACACCTCATCTGATGCAGCTACTTATTTATGGGACTTTGGCGACGGGGCAACCAGCACGCAGCCCAATCCAACGCACACGTACGTTATGAGTGGGCAGTATGTAGTGACGCTCATCGCCCGCGATGCTTGCGGTACCGATACCATCCGGCAAATCATTGGCGTCGTGAGCACTGCGGAGGCGGCGGGCGGCGGCTTTTCTGTCGGTGTGGTACCCAACCCTAATACAGGTGCGTTTACGCTTGTTTTAAATGGCGATGTGCAAGGCGAAGTTTTATACGCCCTGTTGGGCGCCGATGGTCGGCTTCTCGACCGCCAGGTGTTGCAGGCAGCCAGCGGCGGAGTACAACAGGTCTTTTCATACGCGCATCTATCGCCCGGGCTGTACACCATATTGACTCAAACACCAAAGGCCGTGTGGGCTGTCCGGATTAAAATTGAATAAACCCTTTCCCAGGCAGACGCCAGGAATGTGCATTGGGCTGAGGAGCCTGGACTCCGGCCTGCTCTTTATGTTTCAGTTAAACTTCGAACAAAGACGCATTCGCGAAGGAAGAAATAGCCTACTTTGGCCCATTCATTTGGCGCAGTAGAGCCAGAACCGTACTATGCACACACGGATTTTTATTGTAAGTGTCTTAGCACTGCTTGTAGCAGTGCCTTTTAGCCAGGCCCAACGCGGTTTTGCCCCGCGTTTTTGGGAGGCAGGTGTGGGCCTGTATACCACAAACTACTCCGGCGATCTGGCGCCCGATCACATCAGCCTGGCTAATATGCGCTTTGGCGGCAGCCTGTATGCGCGCTACCACTGGAACCCGAACATTCAGCTTCGGGCCAATGCCCAGTACTTGCGCCTCAGCGGCGACGACAAGCACCATCCGCCCAATGCAGGGCGCAGCTTTCGCTTTTCCAGCAACGTGCTGGAATTTTCGGGCTCTTTAGAAATAGCATTAGCCAACATTGCCTACGACCCACCGACCAGAAACCGGACGTACTACCTTGCACCATACGTCTTCGCCGGCGCTGGTGTAGCGCTGCATGCACCTAAGGTAATTTATTACGGCCCGGAAAGAGATCGCTCCCTCTTCGAGCGAGAGCCTATCCCGGAGGGCGGGCGCGTGCAGCAAACTGACGTAGTCTTTCCTTTCGGGCTGGGCGTGCGCCTCATTGCCTCCGATTTCGTTGCCATCAGCGCCGAGGCCTGTGCCCGTCCGGCTCCCAGCGACCTCATAGACGGCGTCAGCCTCAACGGCAACCCGGGACGCAAAGACTGGTACTACACCGCCGGCCTGACGGTATCGTACTTCCTCAACGGGCCGTGGTATATGCGAAACTGAGAGGCCTTTTTATCGGTGCACCTTCAATGTTGCTCGAGTAAAGTACCCGCGCTGCCGCCAGCTGCCGTAGCTTTGCACTAAAATCTTTTCGAGCCTTCGCTCGTTAAGGCGTTCCGTTTATCACCTGAAAAAAGTGTTTTCCGATGATGTTTCGACGTGCTCTGCTCTCAAGCATATTCCTACTGGGGCTGTTGGCCCAGACTCATGCCGCATATATCCTGTTGCCCATGGATGAGGTGAGTCAGAAAAACCACCTCAAGGCATATGGCATTGCGTACTGGGTGCTGTCGCAAGGCGTAGAGGCCTACTGGCTGCTCAACTACCGTGGGGGCAGTTTTGCTTTCCCTTATACCAACACTTTCGAGCGCGAGTGCAAAATTCGCGGCGTGAGTTACGAAATTCTGGCAGATGCACAATTTGCTGCTATTCAGGAAAATATCCTGAACCCGGAGGTCAATATGGATGTCATCAAGCTGGAAAAAGCACCGCGCATTGCCGTCTATTCGCCTGACAAGAATGAACGCGGCGAGACCATTCAGCCCTGGGATGATGCTGTCACCCTTGTACTCACCTACGCTGAAATACCCTACGACATTGTCTATGATAACGAAGTGCTGCGCGACAAACTGCCGCTTTATGACTGGCTACACCTTCACCACGAAGACTTTACCGGTCAGTATGGTAAGTTTTATGCCAGCCA
>FQKF010135275.1_pt1 | contig 11135 bp, 2 predicted proteins | sample 1504521 | NCBI WGS metagenome assembly FQKF01 (sample SAMEA4475357, study PRJEB15587) | soil metagenome | biome: Soil; feature: Field | place: India | collected 2015-03-11 | depth 0 m
ATTGGCTAATTTTGAGAGGAAATCATTTGCCGCACTGTAATCTGTTTGACCCGCATTGCCAAATCTTCCCGCTACCGAAGAGAAGAACACCACCTGTTTGGGTAATGACCTCCGATTTTCAAGGGCTTTGAAGAGATGGTAGAACCCATTGACTTTGACCGAAACAATTTGAGCAAACTCTTCAAATGGTTTAGTCTCAACTTTGCGGCTCTTCTCCATTCCTGCCGCATGAAGCACAACATCAATTTGTGGAACTTCCTTCAAAATCTGTTCCACGGCTTCTTCCACAGCCTCAAAACGGGTTACGTCACAAGGCAGGTAGTGTACTCTGGCTCCCAATGCCTTCATTTTCTCCACCACCTTGAGGGTGGCTGCGCCACGCTCCAGAACCGCAATTCTCTGTTCCACCGCCGAGGGAGTAGCGCGTTCTCCTTGCTGGTGCAAACGCTCTGCCAGCGCCTTACGGAAGGCATTGCGGTCTTGAGCAAGCGCTTGAAGGTCGGGATCGCTTGGGTCTGGAAGAGAAGTTCGGCTCAGCAGGTAAAACGTACCCCGGGTAAATTTAGCCAAATCGAGCAATATAGGACCTACAATACCGCCAGAAGCCCCCGTCACCACAAAGGTTTGAACGCCTTCCAGATTTCTGAGTGACAGTGTTTCAACATCTTTCAAAACAAAAGTAAAGCGCTGGTTATCCTTCCATCCCACCTCACAGGTAGAAGCGTCATAAAGGGTTTCCTCGAGAAGCCGCTCGGCAATCCATTCGCTCGTGGCTTTTCGCTCAAAATCCACTACTTTGACGAGACAATTGGGACGTTCCATGCTCAGGGCTTTTGCAAAGCCAGAAACCAATCCTCCAAAGGCACCATCTTTATGAGGATTCTCCACCCCATGCAGTCCTCCCATGCGGGTAGCGCAAACCACAAAAGGCTGTCCGTTGAGTGTGCGAATCAACGTGAAAAGACCATCCGCATGAAGTTCAACAGATGCCTGCCAACCCCGCGGATCGAATTCCTTCATGGAGAAACGGGAATCCAGGGCAGGAAGGAAGTACACCCCTTGGATTTCTCCCTGAGAAACAAATTTTTGGACTTCCTCAGCCATCTGGCGTACCGACTCAGGTTTGAAACGATGAGCCTGCACCCCCTTTTGGTTGAGAAGTTTCTCCAGAGACTCTCCAACACCCCCTTCTCCATCAACAATCAGGACACGAGCCTGCTGATCCAGGGAAATTCCAGATGGAACACATAAAGAAGGGTGAGGAACTAACACAGGCACTGGAATCCGGACCTTCACTTTCCCCTCTTCTGAAAGATCTTCTTCCAACAAACGTTCATCTGAAGAAAGTGGTTCCTGCTCCATAGGTTCCATTACCTGCCAAGCCTCATAAGGTTGAGGGAAACCTTCGGTTTCAGAATGTGTAAGCTCTGTGGTTTCGCCTGAAGCCACATTGATTTGGGCCTCCAACGCCTCTCGCATGAAATCAATCACCTTCGCAAGGGTATTGTAATCAGAAAGACGTAAATCCTCCCTTCTGGGAATATTGTAATGGGTTCGGATGGTGGCAAATAACTCCGCCTGTTTGACCGTATCAATCCCAAGATCTGCTTCCAAATCCAGATCCAAATCAAGCATTTCCACCGGATAACCGGTTTTTTCGCTGACCACACTCAACACAAATTGTTTAATAGAATCTTCATCAGGTACAGAGGAAGATGCTAAAGGAGCAACATTTTCTAAACGTACCCCTGCTTCGTTCTGTCCACCAGGAACAGGTTGCTGAGATTGGGTCGTCAATGCCTCTTTCATGAACTGAATGACCTTCGCCAGTGTATTGTAATCGGCAAGGCGCAAATCCTCCCGTCGTGGAATATTGTAATGTGTTCTGATCGTGGCGAAGAGTTCGGCTTGTTTGACGGTATCAATTCCCAGGTCGGCTTCCAAATCAAGATCCAAATCCAGCATTTCCTGAGGATAGCCAGTCTTTTCACTCACTACCTGCAGAACAAACTGCTTGATAGCCTCCTCATCCACACCGGCAATATTTACAGGAACGGCCGACAGCGTAGCAGATTCGGAAACCTGGGCTTCTGACATCTCCTGAGCTGGGGCTACCTCAGAAAATTCTACAGGGCTTTGGGATGGTAAGAGAATTTCCTGCGTTGATTGAGGTGAAACTGCCCACATCGTAGGCCCATATCCATATTCCCAGTTTGATTTTCTCGGCACCTGTTTCGGTGGACCATCATGACGAATCCGCAACGTGCGGTGCTCCACTTCCAGAGTCACCTGGTCATAGCCACTAACTTCCCGCAACCAGTTGATATATCGCTCTTTCTCAACCCGCACGGCAACGGGAATCTTACGGAGTAACACCATGGCAATTTGAGACCCAAAGCCTGCGCCTAAACGTAGGGCATACACGGGGTTATACTGGCCCCCCTTCGATAGGTTCAAGTCTCCCAATTCTGGATCAGGCTCAAAGCCATCGTGGATATTGGCAATGGGTGGAACGATTCCTGTTTCAAGCGACTTTACAGCCACAACATCTTCGATACCTACCCCCATAGAATGTCCTGTAAAACCTTTCGTATTGGCAATAATCACCTGAGGCGCATGAACCCCAAATACCTGTCTCAGAGCGCGAATTTCTGCGGAGGCACTTCCACCGCGAGCGGGAGTGTACGTCTCGTGAGAGACAAACACCGTTTGCCCGGCGATCTCTCCACGACGAATGCCAAAACGCTCTTCGGCTTGCTGAATCAAGCGCTCCATCACCAAAGCCACGTGCTCAACATCCAGACGGGTGCCATGATAGGCACTATTGGCAATTTGGGTCGCAAGAATTTCGGCAATACCGTACATACCACGTTCGCGAACAGCATCTTCCGACTCAATCACCAGAGCAGCAGCCCCCATCCCCATAATCATGCCATTTCGACGACGATCGAACGGTAAAATGGCTTTACGAGGATCGCCCTCCACCGTAGCCGCACCGCTCGCCATCAGGCTGGTGCCAATCCATTCGGAGAGCGCGCCGGAAGTCACGTCATCTCCAGCAATTATCACAACCCGCCGTGCCCTCCCTGCACGAATCCAATCTTCTGCGATAGCAATCGCGTGAGTGGTGGTTGCACATGCGGCATTCACATGAGTATTTGGACCTCGAGCGCCTATATACTCGGCAAATTGCGAATGCCCCATGCTTAAGACACGGAAGACAAACCTGCGGTCAAAGTGGTAATCCAGGGCGCGTATTTTTTCGTCAATTTCATCGGCTCGACGCTGAATCTCCCGATAAACCTCTGTATCCGGTGAAATCAAACGCTGAAGGGAACGCAGTTGCTGGATCTGAGATTCAAGATTTTGAACTTCGTAAAAGCGTTGAGTTTCTTCCGCCATACGATCCAATCCAGGAAATGCGGAAGCGAAAATCACCCCGGTTTCATCTGCAAGGGCTTCGGGAAGTTTCCAGCGGTCAGGCAGATACGTCCCCTTGCTCGTGCGACGGTACGCCATCACCAGCGGAATGCCCGCATCTCTCAGGGCTTCAATTCCTGCGGCTATTGCCAATTGAGTGGAAATATCCGTTGCTTCCACACGATCTGCTGGGACACCAAATTCTTCTATCAGGTCAAATTTTCCGCGCTGGCCGCCCAACTTCACCGTCTGATCTACATGGTCAATGACTTCTTGAATGGCACCGGCTTCGCTTTTGACCAGGCGAATGGCGCGTTTCTCAGCCATACGCCGACGTAAATCCTCCGAGAGCGGCTCGATGCGAATTTCCCCCCGAAGAATACTGGCAATATTCGAGTCGTCAAAGACATGCCGGTTTTTGCCGGGTAAGCCTAACCCCGCCCCGCTCACCACAACCGAACCGGTAAGCGGGAGTTTTCCATTCCCATTTGAAGACATCTGATTAGTTTCTTTCTGGATTACCCCAGAAGCATTTATCCTACTCACTGAAACCAGACTTTCGGTCTGTTTTACAGCCCCTACGGGAATTGGAGCAGGTAATTTCTGAATCTCCGACACATTTGCAAGGGCATTTGCCATGAAATCAATGACTTTTGCAAGAGTGTTGTAATCGGAGAGGCGTAAATCCTCGCGTCGCGGGATATTGTAGTGGGTACGAATGGCAGCAAAAAGTTCTGCTTGCTTAACCGTGTCTATGCCTAAATCTGCCTCAAGGTCAAGTTCCAGATCAAGCATCTCCACCGGATAGCCGGTCTTTTCGCTCACCAGATTGAGAACAAATTGTTTGATTTCTTCCCTGTCTTTACCTTCCAGACCTGGCGAGTTCGTTTGAAGTTGGGGCTCAGGGATTTCAACTGTCCGGGATTCTACGCGGGAGGAAACCAAAGAAAAGGTCGACTGCTCATGTTGAGTTCCTTTCGGCACAACCCCAGCCGCAAGCAAGCCGCAAAGGGCTTTGTTGAAACTTACCACAGAGCCTTCTCGCGGATGGTTGGTGGCTAAGATTGTTACATCCGTCTTCCCTTTGAGAATATCCATGGCTAAGGCGTTCAAAACCCGCTTGGGTCCAACCTCAATGAATACTCTGGCTCCCTCACGATACAAAGTTTCGATACCCTTGATAAATTGCACGGGAGAAGCCACCTGGGCTGCCAGAAGGTCGAGAATTTCATCTCGCGTGTTGGGATAGACATCCCCAGTCACATTTGCCGCGATTGTCAAACGTGGGGGCTGAATATTCATGCGAGCGATAACCTCCCGCAGAGGTTGGCTTGCCGGAGCAACAATCTTTGTGTGGAACGCGTGAGACACGGGGATCTTCGTCCCTTGAAAACCGGCTTGCTGGAAGGCTTCCAGCGCAAGGTCTACCCCTTTTGTTGTTCCACCAATCACACACTGGAGAGGGCTATTGATGTTGGCAATGACAACATATTCTGGAATAGTTTTGAGAATTTCTGCAACTTTTTCAATAGGCGCTGAAACCGCTGCCATGGCGCCATTATCCTCCATGGCAACACGCTTCATCTCACGTCCACGGGCAGAAACCACTTCTAACGCTTCAGCAAACGTCAAAACTCCAGCGGCAACCAGCGCAGCATATTCCCCGAGGCTGTGCCCAATAACCATATCAGGGGTAAAGCCGAACTTGTTTAACAAGCGCATCATGGCCACGTTGGCGGTGAGCATAGCAGGTTGGGTAATCTCTGTATTGCGCAAGGCTTTCTCTGCCTCAGCAAGAGAAACCTCATCTCCTGCCACATAGATATACTCTGTCAGAGGTTTACCGAGAATCGGGGTCATGATGCGGTCCGCTTCTGCAAACGTCTGGGCGGCAACCGGTTCCACCTCACAAAGATCTTTCAGCATGTTTACGTATTGCGAACCCTGTCCTGGGAAGAGGAAAGCCAGTTTGCCCGGTTTCCCGCTCCCCCGGAAAACGCCATGTGCTACCAGTGCCTGCCATGGGTTACTCTCCGGAGCACTTTCAAACCCTTTCAAAGCACGCTCTGCCCGCTTGATAAACTCATCGCGGTCGTTGTAATCAATAGCCATTCGTTCTTTGCGTTCCAGTTCTTCTACAGAAGGGATACGGCTCTCGGGTAAATTGCCTGATTGTGCCAGTTGAAGGGCTTTTTGCAATTCATTCTTCAAGCCTTCTACCGTCTCGGCACTGGCAAAGTAAAGGCCACGATAGGGCTTGGGAAGACTTTCTTCCCTAGACGCTGCCTGCACAGAAAGAACCTCAGCCCTGGACGTTAAGTCCACCCCGGAATAAATCTTCTTTTCTCCTTGCAAAATACCCGGGACATATTCATCCACCACCAAATGGAAATTCGTGCCACCAAAGCCAAAAGAACTGACCCCAGCGCGGCGGACCTCCCCTTGTTTGATTTCCCAATCACGCAAAACTGTGTTGGGATAAAAGGGAATATGAGCAAAATCAATATTGGGATTGGGACGTTCCACATTTAGCGTGGGGGGGATTTGCTTATGATGCAAGGCTAAAACCGTCTTCATCAGACCAGCCGCACCTGCGGCACTCTTCAAGTGTCCAATATTGGATTTTACAGAACCTAATGCCACACTGCCCGGCTTCAAATCAAACTGACCAAAGATGGCTGTCAGGCTGTTCACCTCAACGACATCTCCAACACGGGTTGATGTGCCATGTCCTTCAATCATGCTGACTGTGGCAGGGGATACACCAGCGTTTTTCCAGGCTCGCTCGATGGCTTGCTGTTGTCCGGTAGGATTAGGTGCGGTAATGCCTTTGCCTTTCCCATCACTGCTACTACCTACACCACGAATAACCGCGTAGATGTGGTCTCCATCTTTTTCAGCATCCTCGAGGCGCTTAAGCAGGAACAGAGCTGCACCTTCCCCTTGAACAAAACCGTTTGCGCCATCTGCATACGGGCGCGAACCATCGGGGCTTAAAGCGCCGATTTTGCTGAATTTCACATACCCTTCGATGCTCATACTGCGATCGACGCCACCCGTAAGTACTGCATCAAACTGGCCATTATTCAATCCATCGATTGCGGCTTGAATTGCTGCCAGAGACGAAGCACATGCTGCATCCGTAATGAAGTTTGGGCCCTGGAAATTAAAGACATTGGCAACTCTGCCGGCAATGATATTCCCCAATTCACCGGGCATGGTATCTTCGGTAATATCGGGTACCACAGAACGGATTTGCTTGCGAACGCCATCCAGAATTGCTTCTTGTACCGAGAGTGGCAGAGATTGAAACTCGGGTACTGCTACCAGAGCGGCTTGATACTCTGCCGCACGAATCCGCATGCTACTCTGATAATGCCTTTCACCCCCCAGGGCATTTCCCAGAATGACTGCCACCCGCTGAGGGTCCAATGGACGCTGTGGATAACCATAATCACTTAATGCCTGCCTGGCGGCAGAAATTGCCCATTGTTGCGTCTGATCCATCTGTTCGATCACGCGCGGCGGGATAGCAATTCCCCATTTATACGGTTCAAAGTGAAAATTACGAACAAAAGCACCAATCTTGGAATAGGTTTTATCCGGTGCCTTAGGGTCCGGATCATAGTACAGGTCTATTCTCCAGCGATCCGGAGGCACCTCCCCAATCGAATATTTTCCCGATTTCAGGTTCTCCCAAAAAGTTTTTACATCTTCTGCATCAGGTAAAACCACCCCCAAACCTACAACCGCTACGGGTCTCGTTATTGTCATGACTACCTCCTGTATTGTGGTGTTTTGAAGGAATTGCCCTCAAATACCTGGGGTTAATTAATCTTTGATGAAACAGATTTACAGAACCGAGACTATATCCATTTGATGTGTATTCCTGTGCCTGAAAACACCCGAAAATGGATAGAGTTACGTAATAAGCGGGTACTCTTTCAAGACTTTCTATCCTGTTTACCCTACCCATAAAAGTTCAGGTGGAGAAGCCATCCATGCCCTCCACCTGAACATCAGTTACACCGTTTCGTGAAACTCAGTACCGTCTCAAAATCATCAGAGTTTCTCCATATTCGTCCAGCAATTCCAGCATATTTCCATCCGTATGATACGAACGTGCCAACTGCAACGCGTTCAGAAATGCATTTTCCTGAGCGCGAAGCGAGGGGTTCTGGCACGCCATCATCGTCATAGAGACGTCCTTAAATTCGATGGTATCGCCCTTTACTTTGTATTGTCCGTTGAAATCATTGCACCCTGTATTTCCTCGCACTTCGCCATCCCCAAAATCAACGATCACATCGACACCGGGGTAAGCCGCTGATTCTCCAATGGTCTCTAAAGACCAGACTGTTCCCTTCAATGGGTTCTCTTCCTCAGCAGTGCCAGCACAAGCAGAGAGAATCACAATTGCCAGGATGGTAATCAAAAGAGCAGTTGCTTTTCTCATATCCTCTCCTATTCAGTCTTCAAGCGAATGGTCTTAATTTCAAAGGGGCGGAATTCAAGGTGCATGGTATTCCCTTCTAATAAGACCGGTTGTAATTCTTCTTCCAGCAGATTGGTCTCCACTGCTTGGGTGAACGGCAAGTTCAACTGTACCTGACAATGGGTCCTCGTACGCATAGCTTCATAGAATCGCAAGATGATATCTCCTGAGCCATCTTCGGCAAGTTTAACGGTTTCTAACACCACATTCGAGCAACTAGTTTGAAGCAAGGATCCTTTACCTCCATTGCCTTTGAGGACCACTGGCGGCACATTCAAATCATAGGCTTCCTGAATCAATCCGCTTTCTAATAGACTGCCATTCCAGAAGTAAACAGCATAGGTGAAAGTTTGCAGTCCTTTGTCTGCCAGCATATCAGGTGCCAGAGGGGACTTAAGCAGTGTGAGATTGATGCTATTGCCCTTTACGCTAACCCCGTATTTACAATCGTTCAGGACAGCCACCCCTCGTCCTTCTTCTGCCAGTGCAGTCCATTTATGCTGGCTGACTTCAAACCGGTCAGCATCAAATTGTCGGGAAGCATGATTGGGGCGACGAATGTGCCCAAATTGAATCTCATGAACGGCTTCGCTGGCATGAATATTCACGGGAAAATTCACCTTGAGCAATTTGTGGCTTTCACGCCATTCAATGCCGGTGATGAAATCGATTCGTCGGCTACCTTTTCTCAACCGGATGATTTGCACAAGGTCAGACTCATGAAGCCTTCGCGTAACACGCAATGAGGCTTCCAGAGGATGGCTTGAATACACTTCAATAAACGAACTTCCATCCAATGGAACCGGGATGTCTTCCGTCATACTGTTTAAGTCCCAGGCATCCCATACATCAGGTACGTCTTTATACATGCGGAAGACATTGGCTTTTCCAGTAATTTGATCTCTGCTTGTTTCCTTATCCATCAGCCGGGTAATTTCTCCCCGATCATTGAATTCTGCCCGCAAGATTTCATTCTCCAGGAAAGCTCCGCCCTCCGGCAGTATTCCTACTTGCACCCGACTTTCACCATCCAATCGAGATTCACCGGGGGGAGAAATCGTAGCCCATCCACAGGGTGGAACTTCCACCTCGGTCAACTTTCCCTGCACTTCTACACAAACCTTGCGTGCCCAATTCAGCGAATTGAAAACGGTGACCTCTGTGTCAGAGGGCTGAACCATGGCAAACAACGCTTGCTCGGTAACCGATCGACACTCCTGCAAAACCTCACTATACATGGCTTCCGCTTCCTCGTATACACGACGGATCGAAGAGCCAGGCAAAATGTCATGGAACTGATTGAGCAATACTTTTGCCCAGGTGTTTTTCAAGGTATCCTGAGTAAACTCATACCCTCGCAACACACGGGAAGCAGTTGCCCAAAATTCGGCTTCACGCAGGGCAAATTCGCTCTTGCGGTTGCCTTTTTTAGTTTTTGCTTGAGAAGTATAGGTACCACGATGAGCCTGAAAATAAAGTTCTCCCACATATTTCTGGCGAGGTAGTCCACGGCGCGTTAGGTCTTCAAAAAATTCCGCTGGCGAAGAGATTTTGACCTTGGGCAAACCTTCCAGATTTTGTTCCCGGCGAATGTATTCAATATGATTTCGTTCGGGCCCGCCGCCGCCATCCCCCCAGCCAAACGAGAAAATCATGGTCTGGATACCATTTTTCTGCAAACGTGTGTTCCAACGCTCAAACACATAACGTGGGCTGGTTTGGCTGTTGTATTCTGTGAAGATGTGTGCAGGAATTACACTGCCATCAATTCCTTCCCACCAGAAGGTGTTATACGGGAATGGTTCTCCTCCCCCATAAGCCCAGGTAATCTTCTGTGTTGCGAAACCTTTCATTCCGGTGCCTTTCAGGATTTGCGGTAAAGCACCGGAATATCCAAACACGTCGGGAAGCCATAAAATCTCGCTCTTGACACCCAATTCTTCTTCAAAGAATCTTCTGCCGTAGAGGATTTGGCGAATCAGGCTTTCTCCGCCGCTGATGTTGGTATCGGCTTCTACCCACATTCCGCCATCTGCAATCACTCGCTTTTGGCGAACAGCATCTTTGAACCGCGCATACAGTTCAGGATAGTGGGTTTTGAGCATGAGATACAAATGAGGCTGGCTCTGAAGGAAACGGTATTCGGGGTATTCTTCGATTAAGCGCAACTGGTTAATCGCCGTGCGCGCGATTTTGCATTCCGTTTCCTGAAGAGGCCAGAGCCAGGCTACATCAATGTGAGCATGTCCAAAAGCATGTAATTCGGGTGTCGTATCGCCATTTCGACATTCCAAAAGAGGTTTCAAGCGGGCTCGTGTCTGACGAACCGATTCCAGCAATTCATCTTCCGGGAGTTCAAGGTCAAGGATGCAGGTAGCATCCATCAAGCCCTCATCCACTTCAGAAGCACGTAAGGATAAGGGATCGAGTCCATCCCGCAATTCCCGCAACGTGGTAAAGTCCAGCGCCAACTGGTAAATTTCTTCGCGCCAAATCCCCAACGTGCTGTTACCCACTCTGGTTTGAGCCGCAGGGGGTTCAGGTACGGTTTGCACGCCCCAGAGGTTTGGCCCATCTCCAACGGTAATTCTTCCATGCCCGGCATAGGCTTCAAGAAGAATTTCATACTCATCGCCTGCCCGGGCAGAAGTCTCGAGGGTAAACTCTTTGTGTGCCCAACCAATTGAGGCTTCAATCCTTCCATTAACCCAAACCAGACTTTCACCCCCGGGTTCAAGTCGAAGAACAACCCGTTTTCCCTGGAGAACCTCAGGTATCACCACTCTGGTACGGAACCAACCGTACTCCCATTTCGCTCCCCAAGGTGTTCCAGCAGGCATGGGGATGAAATTGCCCTGAAGTGCCTGCTCATACGTTAACCGGAGAGTGGTCGTAAACCCCTCCAGAGGGATTTCCATCACCGGTAAGTAAATAGCCTCCCATAGCGTACGCTCCCAACGCTTGATACGATTTTCCCATTCAGGTGTAAGAGCCATTTTTTCTCCTCAATTATCCTGGACGTTGACAGTGAAATTTTAAGCCGAATTTCACAAATATACGGATAGATGTACCGGAGTCATTTTTCCCTTTTGTGATATGATAATTGTAAACCCCCATTTGGTTATTTCTTTTTTTAGGAGTCTTATATGAACGTTCACAATCAAGACACCATCGAACAAAAGATATCAGAACTCCTCTCTCAGATGACTTTGTCAGAAAA
>FQKF010156478.1_pt1 | contig 11132 bp, 14 predicted proteins | sample 1504521 | NCBI WGS metagenome assembly FQKF01 (sample SAMEA4475357, study PRJEB15587) | soil metagenome | biome: Soil; feature: Field | place: India | collected 2015-03-11 | depth 0 m
GCCAACACATTGGCACCAATAAAATTAACGGTATTGAAAACACCAGGAATTGGTGTGCCCTCATCCTGAAAATTCAAAGTACCGCCACCGCCGCCAGTGGCAGAAATTACAATTTTTGTATATTGGTTTATGTCATTGTCTCTGTCATCAGCTTGAACCAAATTTAAACTGATGCCTGGACCAGCTTCCAAACCTCTGAGAACCATTTGTTGATAGTCATAATCAACAAAATCAAAAAGTTTGACCCAACCATTGGCAGGTGTGTCAGGAAGAGTGGTGCTGATGCGCCATATACCTTCTCGTCTTGAATAACCGCCAATTTTTTTTCTTGATGTAGGATTAGTCGTCATGCCATAATATTTATGTCTAGTGTTATCTAAACGTTAGACATATTCTCCCAATATCAATATCCAATATTTAATAAAGAATTATTATTGATTTAACAGTATTAAAACTACTTTACCGTAATTAACAAGGGAAAATGCATCGGGAGGTTCAGAGAAAATATATGAACGATCCAAGCGAGCGCGCAAAAACATAAAGTTGCCAGTTATGTTATATGCTGTGATGCCAGTGTCGCCACCAAAATCCCCTGTGGGATTCAAAGGATCCATAGGATATTCAATGTATGGCAAATGATTTCTTAAAGAAATGGGAAACCAATCCATTTCTGTGGGTTTTGCTGCCAAAGTGCCTTCAACGTAAACTCTACCCTGAAGATTTCTAACTTGAATTGAAATGGTGTGTAATCCATTGGATATGCCATACCAACCATCTGCTCTAACTGGATCTCCAACAGCATTCCAAAGTTCGCCCGAATCGGGCATCATAACCACAGAAGTTCTTGACATGTAAATATTTATTGATTATTTGGAATCGTCATTGGTAACTGCTTCCACTTCCACGGCAATACCATTTAAATCCAAATTTAGATTTTGAATGTATTCTTCCAAAATCATTGCCATCTCTTCTAAATTTTTATCATTTAAAATTTGCTTGATTGGTTTTTTTGTAATCATAGTGTGAACTGACACCAAAAAATTTTCAGTATGAATCTTGGGCATGGTAGCTCCTTTTATAAAATACATGGTTTATTTATCATAAACATTAGTTGGTATTTTGTTTTTTATTGTTTCTAGATTTTTTAGTACGCTTTGATAGTTTTTGATATTGGTTTGTAGAAAAACAATTAATTCATTTAACTGCAGATGCAAGAGTTCAGATCCAGAAATCAAAAGAAACATTGAATTTTTAAAATTGTCAAACTCATTTTGAAGTTTTTCCAGCTGTAATTGTTTTTGATTCAATTGTTCTTGAAGTTCTTTGATTTTGGAAGAGTCGGCTAGAGATATAACGTTACCTGACATTTTTAAATATTTCCTTGATAATTCTAGGTTTTCTCCCACGTTTTCTTCCAATGGTTTTTTGTGTGCCATCGGCTTTGAGATTATAAACTGATGCAATTCTCGCTGGGTCCATACCTTCAATTTTTTGAATTGCAGATGCAGGAACACGATGTCGGGCATTGCTATTCACTTGTTTTAAATCAAAAACAATTGATCCATCTTCCATTTTAATGGCTCGTATTACTAAAAAATCAGATAATGCTTCCAATTTCAAAACACCACCAAACTGTTCTGTAACATAATTGGCACTAACATTGGTGTTGTGTCTAATAATGCCTTTTTGTATGAAAATTTCAGCCAAACGATCGTGCATTTTTTCTCTCACTGAAATTATATAACATAATCAATAGCACAAATTAATGCAACGTGTCAAATTGATCTGTGACGTGTATATCCAAAATTCTATATTCAGATGGGTCAATCCAACCCAAATAACCCAATTCTGTTTTTATTACTATTCTACCATGATAATCACCAACTACTTCACCAATTATTCCACTGGGAACAATAACTTGATTTCCCATTTTCAAAGGATCTCCAGTAAACTGAGCAATTTTTGATATGTTTTTTCCTTTGCCCATATATCCAAATGCTATTATGTCTGATGATAATGAACAAGAGATGTCAAACGGAATAACATTTGCTGCTATTAACATGTCGTAGTAATTTCTACGTTCTTTTTCGTTCATCATGGACAATGTTTTGATTATTTCTGAAATTTCATCAGCCAATTCTCTGTGACTCATAGCACAACCTCTGCGTGTTCTTGATATATCAACTTCAAGTCATTGTTTTCCACATCAATTTTTACCATACCTCCATTTTTTAGTTTACCAAACAGTATTTCTTGACTCAGTGGCTTTTTGATGTGGTTTTTGATTATGGTATTCATAGGACGTGCCCCGCGTGTTTCATCATAGCCTTTTTCAGCTATCCACTTTTTGGCTGCTTCAGACACAATAACTTTTATATTTTTATTTACAGTCAACAAGTTCAGTTGATTTATGAACTTGTCCACTATCAAAAGTATGTGATCCATTGACAACTTTCTAAACTTTACGATTGCGTCCAAACGATTTCTAAATTCTGGAGAAAACAATTCTCGTATGGCTTTGTCATCAGCATCTCTTGCCGAGGGCAAAAATCCAATGCTATTTTTTTCATTTTCAGCAGCCCCAGCATTAGTGGTCATAATCAAATAAACATTGTCAAAACGCACGGTTTTGCCTTTGGCAGAAGTTAGCCTTGCATCATCCATAACTTGTAATAGAATATTAAAAACATCTGGGTGAGCTTTTTCAATTTCATCCAAAAGCAAAACGCAGTTGGGATTTTTTTCCACTTCTTGAATCAGTTTGCCTTCAGATTCATACCCAACGTATCCTGGAGGTGCGCCAATAAATTTGCTCACCGAGTGTTTTTCCATATATTCACTCATATCAAATTTAACAAGTGGAATACCAAGAACTTTTGCTAGAGTTCTTGCTGATTCAGTTTTACCAGTGCCAGTGGGCCCTGAAAACAAATAGCAACCCAAAGGCTTTCCAGCTTCTCTGAGTCCAGCCTTGCTAAGCATCACTGCCGAGCTCAACTCTTCCATGGCAGTGTCTTGACCAAACACATTCAACTTCAATTCCATATCCAGTCTGGAAAGTTTTGCAGTTTCATCTTCGCTGACACTTATGGTGGGAATGTTTGCTAGTTTGGCAACTTCATATTCAATTTGATGTTTATCAATGATTTTGGAATCGTTATTGGAATCCAAAAGATTCATCCTAGATCCCGCTTGGTCTATGACATCAATGGCTTTGTCTGGCAAATATTTGTTATGAATAAATTTATGACTCATCTCCACTGCAGCATCAAGTGCTTCATCAGTGTATGAAACACCATGATGAGATTCATATATTGGAGCCAATCCTTTTAGAATCTTTTTGCTGTCTTCCAAGCTGGGTTCAAAAATATCCAAACGTTGAAAACGTCGCTGAAGAGCCCTGTCCTTTTCAAAATATTTGTGATATTCTTCGTCAGTGGTACTGCCAATGCATCGTAAGGTGCCACGTGCAAGCGCTGGCTTCATAAGATTTGCCACATCCATGGCAGAATGCCCACCGCTACCTGTTCCCATGATTTGATGAATTTCATCAATGAACAAAATGGGAGATTCCAAAGTTTCCAAGCTCCATATCACTTGTTTCATACGTTCTTCAAAATCTCCTCGAAATTTTGTTCCAGCAACAAGAGCACCCAAATCCAAGCTCCAAATAGTGGATTTTTGTAGCTTCTTGGGAACTTCTTCCCTAACAATTTTCAATGCCAAACCCTCTGCAATTGCAGTTTTGCCTGTGCCGGGAGCACCCACCAACACCACGTTGTTTTTGGTTCTACGATTCAGTGTCAAAATTATTTTTTCCACTTCATCATGTCTTCCAATCAGTGGATCAATTTTGGAATTTTTAGCCCGTTCATTGAGATTTACACAAAACCTTTCTAAAATCTTTTTGGCTTGATTTGCATTGGGTCTTGATAAAATTCTTTGCGTAGACGAAATTTTTTCATCATCATACATTTCTGAATAATCATGTTTGGTGTTTTCCACCAGCAGTGTTTTTAATTCAAACACGTTCAATCCATGATTGAGTAACAGTGCAGTTGCGGGAACCTTTTCCGGATCCATAACAGCAAGAGCCAAAAGCACATCAGATGCTTCTGCTTTGCGCCGATTGCTCATTACCACATTTGCTACAGCATGCTGAACCAATTTTTGTAAATTTACTGTTAGCATTGGTTTGCGCTGACTTTTAAAGGGGTTTTGTGAATTCAAAAACAACATGGTGTTGGAAGCCAATTCTTTTAAATTAACACCCAATTCTTGAAATATTTTATTGATTTCTTGGTTGTCTATGAGAGCCATTAACAAATGTTCACAGGTCACATATTGATGACTCATACTTATGGCATAGTCATTGGCTTTATTGACCAATGCATTAATTATGGAAACATCCGGCTCATTCATTGTTTTTTCCTTTTTTTAAAACGTTGGCGCTATGCTTACACCCATGGTGCTGGCAGAATTGGTGACGAGGCACACACACTCCATATTGTGAACAACCATAATATTTGGATGTAAACACTGACAATTTTAAATTCAAATGCATTTACAAATAGATTTAAACATTAGTGATTATTTGTCAAGTGTTATTTATCTTCCAAGGCCTGCTTGATTCTCTGGATTTGATTTGGCGTGTAATTCTTATACACATGTATCACTTGAACAAAGAGGTCTCCACGATTTTTGGGATTACCAGCAATTGGCATGCCTCTGCCTGAAATTTTTAATTTGGTGCCAGATTCAATAAATGGTGGAATATGCAAAGTAATATCAGTGCCATCAATGGTTGGAACCAATACATCGGTGCCCACAAAACTGGTTAGTATGTCAATCGTGCATTTGGTCAAAAGATGAGCACCATGTCTTTGAAATATGGGATGTGGTATGGGTTCAATTTCCACGTATAAATCACCAGGAGGGGCGGTTTTAATTGAATCGTCACCACCTCTCCAAACTACGATTTTCATGGCATCTGCACCAGGTGGAATTCTAATTTGAGTTTTTTTGGGTTCAGTTTGGTTTGGAATAGTATATTGAATATCAGCCAATTTACCAGTAAACAAGTCTTCCAATGTCACACGATACAACACTCGGATATCTTTGTTTTTAAGTGGTTTTCTTTGATAAAAACCATTGGTATCACGCTGTGTGAAAATATTAATGAAATCTTCATCAAAAAAGAACGGATTATGATTAAAAGGTCCTTGAGAAAAAGGATTGTATGAATTATGTGCATATTGAAACTTTGACATGGGATTGTCATATTCTCTACGCTTGGCTTCATCTTTTAGCGTATCATATGCTTCATTGATTTGTTTAAATTTCATTTCCGCAGCAGCATCGCCGGGATTTCTATCAGGATGATATTTCATAGCCAGTTTACGATACGCCTTTTTGATATCTTCCTGACTTGCTGATTTATCAACACCAAGTATTTGATAATAATCCAATGCCATGCCCATGTATTTTTTTATTTTATATTAAATAAACCAAATACAAAAAGCAATAAAATTAATTATTATTGATGGAAGATTGATACCTGGTGTGTTCAGTTATTTTGATGAAATATTCAATTACAATGTTCTGTTGTTCCAAAAATCTTTTGATTTCTGCCATGTTCACTACCAAACTTTCATAATTTTTACCATCCAAAGCAAATTGTGAAAAAGTTTCCGTGTGTGGTGAACGAGCAGCTCTTTCTCGTGCCAATGATGCTTCCGTATCTGTAAGTATACCAAACGCACGAAGCATTTCAATTATTTGCGGTATATTTTGAACATTCCAATGCACTTCCAAAAGAGTCATTGGTCGTGGCAGTTCTGGTAAATCAATTCTATTGGTAAAGCTTAAATTTACATCAGGACTGGTGCTGGCACAACTGGCCATAAACAACAAAGCAAAAATAACTGGTAATCGTTTCATCTTCTGGATCCTGATGTTGATTGAGTTGTGGTATTGGGAGTGGTGTCTACATATTGTTGTGTTAATGCTCTACTTAGCATTTCCAACGCTCTACGCATTTGTTCCTGAGATTCATTGACTTTTTTTTCAATTTCACTGGGATTGGATGCAGCTTCTCGTTGAATATTGCTTTGACGCACCATTCTTTCCAGTTCTGAACGAGCTGCCTCTGCCCTTAAAAATTGTGTTCTAGCAGCCTGCATCAGCCTTGCTTGACGCTCAGCATTGACTTTTTGCTCTTCAATGATTTTATTTGAAGCATCCAAAGCTATTTTGGTTTCAGCAAGTTCCTTACTGAGTTTTTCAATTCGAGACTGAGTTGTTTTTACATATATAAAAACTCCCCCCAATAATAATGCAAATATCAAGCCAATGATTATATATTTTCCCCAGGATGAAAACAAAAATCCAAACATAAACATATTTATATTAAAATTTATTGTAATATCCATATGAAAATATATTTTACATATGATTTTCCCAAACCAAATCACATGAATGTTTTTGAAAAATTTACGTTAAGCTTCAAGGTTCAATGTGTTTTTGAACAACAAAAGTAAAAACTGTTAAAAAAACTTTTGTGTTTATAATTCCAAATTAAAAATCAAATTACTTGACTGCGTTAAAAATTTAAATATAATTAAGAAGCATTATCAAAAATTGTTTTTTTAGTATCAAATGAACGATAAAAAAACACACAATGAATTAAAAAATATTAAAAAAGTGGGGCTTTTGCCGTTGTTTTTTGACAAAAACAAAGGCAAAGTAATGATTTGCTTAATGATTCCATCTGATCCAAAATATGGAGGAAATGAGCCGCAAATTGCCAAAGGTGGCATTGAACCCGGTGAAAATCCACTGCAAGCTGCCATACGAGAAGCTTGGGAAGAACTGGGATTGCCTCCTTCCAATATCAAAAACATCAAAGAATTGGTAAAGACTCAAAATGGCAAATTCATTTGGTTTATAGCAGAAGTTAATTCAATGAGTTTGGAACCTGCAGGTTACGAAACAGGCGCCGTGGTTTGGCTGTGCATCAGTGATGCTTTCAAACAAATTAGAAGCTGGCAAAAACCCATTTTGGGATATTTGGTTGCGTATTTAAAACAACGCAAACAAATATTAAAAAAACATTGATTATTTTCTTGGTCCAGTGTGACGCCAAACTATTCTACCTTTGGTTAAATCATAAGGAGTCATTTCCAATCTCACCCAGTCATTGCGTCTAATATTAATATTGTTGATTCTCAGCTTGCCACTGATATGAGCCAAAACCGTGTGACCATTTTCCAATTGAACTCTAAACAAGGCATTTGGTAGAATATCCACTACTAGGCCTTCAACCACCAGTGCGTCTTCCTTGGGCATTATTTTTCATACCTTCTAAGCAAAACACCATGCTTGTTATAATGTATCAAAACCACTGGGTATCCCCATAAAAACTTAATATATTGCAACATCTTGTCAACTGTATCAGTGTTGAACTGTTGATATGGTGTATCTCTGCGTATCAATTCCAAAGTCATTGTTTTGCGTTTGTCCAACGGCTGTACCAAAATCTCAGTGTCTCTATTTTCATAACTCTTACTTAACCAACTGCGAATTTCTCTGTATCCCCTTTGATTGTGAATTTTTTCAACCAAATAGTGATCTTTTTGATCACTTACCAGTATCATTTTCCATTTTCTAATAACATTGGGGCTCAAATATTGTAGAATAAAAGATGAATCACGAAAATTCTTCACGGCTTCTTTGATAACTTCCCAACCATTTTCTCCAATTAAATGAGGAAACCATTCACGATCTTCTTCAGTGGGATTGGAGCATATTCGTTCAATGTCATTCATTATGTCAAATCCCAAAGCATACGGGTTAATTCCATAATACCCACTTTTAAATGAACTTGTTTGGTGCAACACTGAAGTATGTGATTTTATAAATTCTTGCATCGTACCATCGCCAATGAGATCTTTTTCATAGAGGCGGTTCATTATCTTGTAATGAACTATGGATGCAAAACCTTCATTCATCACTTGTGTTTGACTTTGTGGATAAAAATATTGTGCTAGTTTTCGAACTATACGAAGAATTTCTCTCTGCCAAGTTTCCAATACTGGAGAATTTTTTTCCAAATAGTAAAGAACATTTTCAGTGGGAGGCTTTGGTTCCTCTGTAACTTCGTCGTTTTTGTTTTTGTTTAACGGAACAGTTCGCCAAAGATCATTTATTTGTTTTTGATATTCCTGTTCTCTTTGTTCTTGTTTTTTGGATTCTTCTTCCGGATTTAGTTTAACTGGGCGTTTGTATTTGAATATGCCATTGGTTTGCAAAGCATGGGCTGCATCCAGTGTGGCTTCCACTTTTTCCAATCCATATTTTTCTTCACATTTATTGATGTAATTTTTAGCAAATACCAAATAGTCCAAAATGGACTCTGCGTCAGTCCATTCTTTAAACATGCAGTTGTTTTTGAAAAAGTGATTGTGTCCCATTGCTGCATGTGCAATAACTAATGTTTGCATGGTTGCGGTGTTGTCTTCCATACAATAACTGATGCAAGGGTTGGAATTGATCACAAGTTCATAAGCAAGACCCTGCATGCCTTTTTTATAAAGTGTACTTTCACGAACAAATCGCTTGCCAAAGCTCCAATGATTCCACATAACTGGCAAACCCACTGATGTATATGCATCCAGCATCTGTTCAGTGGTAACAATTTCTATTTGGTTGGGATAGATGTCCAGACACAATTCCCGTATACCGATTTCTTCAACCGCATCATAAATTCGACGTATGGTATCATACGTCCACTCGTTGGAATCAAACAAACGTGTCATTTTAATTTTATTTCGTCACAAATTCCCAATTCCAAAGCTTCTTCTGCACTTAGCCAAACGTCTGATGGTGGCAACAGTACTTTTCGTATTTTATCTTCTTTCAAACCTGTACATCTTTTATAATGAGTTATTATTCTTTCTGTCATTAAAGAATATTCCTTGGTAATTGAAACCAATTCATGGTCCTTACCAAAATTTCCCCAAGAAAATTGGTGACTTAAAATTTGTGTATTGGGAGTTAATATTCTATGTCCCTTAGCTCCTGCCATAAAAATAATCAATCCACTGGACGCAACACATCCCAATCCCAAGGTGTGTATGGGAATTTTGCTACCCCTCATGGTGTCAACAACAGCAAATGCCGATATTAAATCACCACCTTCGGAATTGATCACAAGCTTTAAATTTTCATGTGATTTTTCAAAATTAGCAGCCAAAATCCAAGCAATAATACTTCTAGCTGATTCATTGTTGATTTCACCAAAGTGCAGAAAAACTCCTTTTTGTTGCAAAACAGAATCAGGGTCTTTTATAAAAGACTCATCATCACCACGACCAGTGTTTATTTTTGAAATAGGTCTTTGAAAACTGGCCATATTTCATTCCTTTCGTGAACTCGTCTACAAACAAAATTTTTATGTTCCGATTCCAACGGAACATATGCGGTCCACAGTGTACTGTTTACATTATAGAATGGCAATTCTCCAAAACTATCATTGGGTGGTTTGATTTCAATATATGCAAAATATTGCGTAATTGGAAGAAGATCTTTTTTGAGTATGTGAACACACTTGGGATTGTCACTTGTGAGATTATCACCATCAGATGCTTGCGCAACATAGATGTTATAATCCTGAGGAGGATATTTATTTTGAATGATTTCCAAAACTTTTTCCAATCCAGAACTCACCACAGTGCCACCAGATGCTGTATCATAAAAAAATGTGTGTTCGTCAACTTCTTCACCAATTTCAGTATGACGTATGAAAACAATATCCACATCTTTGTAAGACTTTTGCAAAAAAATATAAAGCAACAAAAAAAATCTTTTAGCAATTTCTTTTTGACGTTGTCCCATGGACCCACTCACGTCCATCAAACAGAACATAACGGCAGTTGTGCTGGGTTTTGGGCGCTGTTCCCAACGATTATATCGCAAATCTTTGTCATCAAAAAAAGGTATACGCTTGCCTTTTTTAATAATGGCTTTGAATTTTTCAATCAATTCCAACTGTTCTTTGCTGTGATGTTCCAAAAGCAAAAGTTCATCCAATTGTTTTTTTGCTTCAGCCAACTCCTGTTTGGAAGGGCGCTTGAGAGCCACGCGCCTGCCCAAACTTTGACGAAATGTTCTTTTCCAATTGATGTTGCTTTGATTACCTGTTATGGCAACACCAGCTCTTTCCAATTTGGAAGCGGATGTTTTGTTTAATTGTGTTTTGGTGAGATTGGGAAGTTCCAAGTCTTCAAAAAAGAAGTCAAGAAATTCTTCTTTGCTCAAAACAAACTCAAAATCATCAACCAAATCCCCAGTGCCAGCTTGGGAAGAACCCTTTCCTGAACCATCAGCGGATGGTTTTGCAATTTTATCACCTTCCACATATTTTTCATTGCCAACCAAAATAAATTTTTGTTCTGAACCAGGTTTGGATGAAAAAATGTATTCATTGATGTCGTTCATATCAACAGTAACAGTAGTACTGCCCTGATTGATTTCTTTTAGTTTTCCAGAATCAATCAGTTTTTCCATCTTTTTGCGAATGGATCTGCGACTTCTACGTAAGAATCTTTGCCTGTTGCCCAAATTTTTGCCACTGGCATTGAATCTTCTATCAATGAATATGGTCATGTTAATTGTTCTTGGAATATCTCATGTACCATTCCACCAAACGGCGAATTTGTTTTTCCGAGTAACCACGCTCTTTCATTCTCGCAACAAAATCATTGTGCTTTTTTTCATCATCTTTGTTTTTCTTAGCTCCAAAAGAAATAACTGGCAACAAGTCTTCAGTTGAAGCAAACATTTTCTTTTCAATCACTTCACGCAGTTTTTCATAGGAAGTCCATTCAGGATTTGCTCCCAATTTGGCTCGAGCTTTCAAAACATACTTTACAATTTCCTGACGAAAATCCTTGGGATTGGCAATGCCAGCTGGCTTTTCGATTTTTTCCAGCTCTTGATTTAGCATTTCTCTGTTCCAAATTTGCCCAGTGTCTGGGTCTTTGTAATCCTGTTCATCAATCCAATGATCAGCGTATGTTACGTATCTATCAAACAAATTTTGCCCAAATTCTTTGTAGCTTTCCAAGTATGCT
>FQKF010049142.1_pt1 | contig 11114 bp, 9 predicted proteins | sample 1504521 | NCBI WGS metagenome assembly FQKF01 (sample SAMEA4475357, study PRJEB15587) | soil metagenome | biome: Soil; feature: Field | place: India | collected 2015-03-11 | depth 0 m
GCCAGCCAAGGTAAAAGGTTTTTTTGTACTGCTTAAAGAATGATAAATTTAAATCCTGAAAAAAAGCCATTATCTATAATTGTAGCCATAGCTAAAAACTATGCCATTGGCAAAAATAATGCCTTGTTATGGCATATTCCAGAAGATTTTAAGTGGTTTAAAAAGCATACCACTGGACATACAGTAATAATGGGGAAAAACACCTATTTTTCGCTTCCACGCAGACCACTACCTAACCGACGCAATATAGTAATTACTGACATACCTGATGAAATCATTGAAGGAGTAGAAATGGCTTATTCACTTGAACATGCCATTAAGCTGGCCGATAAGGATAAAGAAAACTTTGTGATTGGGGGAGCGTCTATTTATCGTCAGTTTTTTTCAATTGTAGATAAATTATACATTACTTTTGTGAACCACGATTTTGAAGGTGATACATTTTTCCCTGAAATTTTAAACCATGAATGGGAATTAACCGAAACTTATGCCCAGCAAGAAGAGCACCCCAACGGACTGACATACGAATTTCGCATTTACCGACGAAAATAGAAAAAGTATTTTTTAAAATTTTTTTAGTTTTTTCGTAATTGACTTGTATTACTTTTGTAGTCCTGAAAATTGAACGGATAACTTTGCCCTTAAAACCACTGAACTAGCCCATTTTGCATGCAACTTTAATTTATACGTATGCGTTCAAGTGGCTATTTTATTGCTTCTAGCGATGGAAGAAAGTTGTATTTTCGATATTGGCCTTCTTCTGCCAATCGGTTATGCATTTGCTTTTTGCATGGATTAGGTTTACATAGTGAGTGTTTCGAAGAAGCAGCCAATTTTTTCGTTGAGAAAGGTATAAGCGTTACAGCCATTGATTTCAGAGGACATGGTAAAAGTGAGGGAACTCGCGGACATGCAACAATTGACCAACTGGTTGCCGATGCCGAAACGCTTATTCTTGAAACCGAAAAACATTTTATGCATAGTATAAAAGTTCTTTTTGGTCAACAAGCAGGAGCCACAGTTGCATTTCAGCAATACTTATCAGGTAAACAAAAAGTTCAAGGTTTGATATTTTGCCCTCCATTTTTTAAACCATTTGTTGAAGTAGGTAAACGAAAAACCACATTGCTGGCTTTACTCAGTTTATTATTCCCGGTGTATACATTCGAAAATCCATATCCTTGCACAAATTTTACAAATATTGAAGCAATACATCATCAACTTTCAGCCCGCCTCTGGTTCGATTTATTGCGCTATGGAAAAAAACAAGCTAAAATTGGATACAGGGTTAATGTTCCGTTGCTGGTCATTCATGGAACATCCGATAAAATTTCTCAATATAAGGCTTCCGTCGCTTTTTCACGAAATACTGGAATGTTTACAACTTTTAAAGCATGGGAAGGTGCATCGCATTTTTTATTGGACGATAATACAAGGTTCGAAATTTTAGAATACATTTATAACTGGATTAGTGAAAAAATTTTATGTAAATGAATAAGAATCTTTGTTTTCGAACAATTGTTCATGCAGGGAAAGCACCTTTCGAAATTAATCACCAGTCAACAATTTTGTTCATGGGTTCCTGTTTTTCTGAAAATATTGGAGAAAAACTCATTACGCTTAAATTTAACGTTGATCTAAATCCTTTTGGAATTATTTTTAATCCCGCATCCATAGCTATTTGCCTAGAAAGAATTATTCAGGAAAAATTTTTTGTTGACAATGAGTTAGTTCAGTATAACGATATCTGGCATTCAATGTTACATCATTCTCAATTTTCATCATTATCGAAATCCGAAACGCTTGAAAAAATAAATCACCGCCTACAAACTTCAATTCATCAATTAAAGACCGCCGATTATTTATTTCTTACTTTTGGAACAGCATATGTTTATTTATATAAACCAACCAATCAGATTGTGGCCAACTGCCATAAAATACCAGCCTCAAATTTTGAGCGAAGACTGCTTACCGTATCAGAAATTGTCGAAACATATCGTTTGTTAATTTCTTCAATCAAATCGCTGAATAACCAAATAAAAATTATATTTACTGTATCGCCAGTTCGTCATTTGAGCGACGGGGCTAATGGGAATAATGTGAGTAAAGCAACATTGTTACTTGCAGTACATCAATTATGCGCCGAGGGTTATGGATACTATTTCCCGGCATATGAAATTGTATGCGACGATTTAAGAGATTATCGGTTTTATGCTAAAGACTTGGTACATCCATCTGATGAAGCAATAGAATATATATTTGATAATTTTTCCGATGCCTATTTTTCAGAAAGTACCATTAGTCTGAATAAAGAAATTATGGAAGTTCACTTAGCCATGCAACATAAGCTCGAGTTTCCTGAACACCCTTCAGTTAATGTATTTAAAACCAGTATGCTGAAGAAAATTGACAATCTGGTTAAGCAATATCCTTTTCTCAACTTTAAAGCAGAAATTGAATATTTTAGCCAACTTTAATCATTTAGTTGAAATTTTTATACACCAATCAGGTATTTTCATTCGAATAATGAAAGTCTCCATAAGTTTCGTCAATATAATCGAGTAACTGCATAATTTCGTCGGCAGAAATAGCAGTCAACAGCTTAATGCGAGTATTACGGAAATTGGGTAAACCCTTAAAATAATTTGCCAGATGACGTCGCAGATGCAAAATACCACTTTTTTCTCCTTTATCATTAATTGATAATTGAAGGTGTTGGCGAACAATTGGTGTAATATCAGCAATTTTAGGTGGTAAAATTATTTCGCCCGTATTTAAAAATGTTTTGACTTCTGAAAAAATCCATGGACGGCCAATGGTAGCACGTCCAATCATAATGGCGTCGACTCCGTATTTTTCGAAAGCTTCCCGAGCAGTCGGTGCCGAATTTATATCGCCATTACCAATTACGGGAATATGCATGCGTGGGTTATTTTTGACAGCAGCAATTAAGGTCCAATCGGCTTTACCGGTATACATTTGATCGCGTGTACGGCCATGAATGGTAATTGCTTTTATTCCAACATCCTGAAGTCGTTCGGCTATTTCAACAATGTTTTTATTCGATTGGTCATAACCCAGGCGGGTCTTAACGGTAACAGGTAATTTTACAGCTTTTACTATTGCATCAGTTATTTCAACCATTAAGGGAACATTATTCATCATCCCTGAGCCAGCACCGCGACGAGCAATTTTTTTCACCGGACATCCAAAATTAATATCTATCAAGTCGGGATTTGCTTCCTCAGCAATTTTAGCGGCTTCTACCATGGCTTCTTTCAGATGTCCATATATTTGAATACCAATGGGGCGTTCCGATTCATCAAATGCCAGTTTACTTTTTGTTTTTTTAACATGCCGAATTAATCCATCGGACGATATAAACTCGGTATACACCATGTCGGCACCAAAATGTTTGCATAATCGTCGGAATACGCCGTCGGTCACATCTTCCATCGGAGCTAAAAAAACAGGATATTTTAAAAATGTAATTTTTCCTATTTGCATGGATTATTGTATTTTTACATCCACAAAAATATACTTTAAAAATGACTTTCAACTGGTTCGAAAAATCGTCGGAAGGGGCAAAATTTGTGCTCGCAATTGCTTTAATGGTGGGTTTTATGGCTATAGGATTGATTTTATCAATCATCATTGCATTGCCATTTTATCCTCATGAAATAGCTCAAATGCTTGGAAATAAAGCTATTAATAACATAGGTTTCTTAAAATTAATACAAGCCATTCAATCGACCTTTTTTTTTATTTTGCCTCCATTAGTATTATCAGTACTCTTCGGTTCAAAACCAGCAAATTATTTGTTTTTAAATAAAGCACCGAAAAGTACCCAAATTCTGATTACACTGGGACTTATTATAGCTGCTATACCACTCATAAACTTTACCCAAATGTTAAATAGCAAACTTGTATTGCCCGATTTTATGAGTGGCCTCGAAAACTGGATGCGAAATACAGAAAATGCAGCCACCCAGCTAACCGAAAAATTTTTATCGACTTCTACCATTTCGGGATTACTAATCAATATTTTTATAATGTCCATAATTCCTGCCATTGGTGAGGAATTAACTTTTCGTGGGTTGTTTCAACGAATTTTTTCTAATTGGACTAAAAACTATCATCTGGGAATTTTACTTTCGGCTGCATTATTTAGTGCTTTTCACATGCAATTTTATGGCTTTTTACCCCGTTTCCTGCTTGGTGTGGCATTTGGATACATGTTAGTTTGGTCAGGCACCATATGGTTACCCATTGCTGCCCATTTCTTCAATAATTTTTTAGGTGTACTGGCCTATTATCTCTTTAATCGTGGAATAATCGACAAACAATTCGATACAATTGGTACCGAAGGCGATCATGTGATATTTCCGTTAATTAATTCTATATTATTGGTTGCCATATTAATGTATTGGTTGTATTCATTAAATACCAAAAAACCTAGTTAAATTATTCATATTCAGATTTATAACCAATCCATTTCAATCACTTGTTGTATTTTTTTAGTAGAAAAATCATTTATATTTTTCATTTTGATAAGAAAAAAGTTTCTCAAAAAAAAGTACTTTTGCCACAGTTATTAAATAAAAAATCATGGGTATTGAAGCAGTAATTGGAATTGATATTGGCGGAACATTTACTAAATTTGGAATAGTTGATAGAAAAGGTAATTGTTATGCCGAAGGAAGTATACCAACTAACAGCGATAAAAATGTAGAAGATTATGTATCGCATTTATCGGTTGAATTAAAAAATCTGCTTGGAAAACATAGCAATTTAGAAATAAAAGGAATTGGTATTGGTGTACCTAACGGAAATTTTTACAAGGGAACTATTGAGCATGCTGCAAATTTAAAATGGAAAGGTATTGTTCCACTGGTTGATCTTTTTAAAAAGCATTTTAACTTACCAGTAGTACTGACCAACGATGCCAATGCTGCAGCTATAGGTGAAATGATTTATGGCGGAGCTAAACAAATGCGTGATTTTATTGTAATTACGCTGGGTACAGGATTAGGAAGTGGTATTGTAGTGAATGGCCATTTGGTTTATGGACATGATGGTTTTGCTGGCGAAATTGGTCATGTAAATGTATATCGCGATGGTCGTACTTGTGGTTGTGGTCGTAAAGGTTGTCTTGAAACTTATGTATCAGCTACAGGAATTAAACGCACCGTTTTTGAATTATTGGCAAAATCGACCCATAAAAGTAAATTAAGATCAATTAGCTTTGATGATCTTACTGCTGAAGATATTGCTAAAGCAGCTAATGAAGGAGATAAAATTGCTAAAGAAGCATTTGAAATTACTGGCCAAATTTTAGGATATAAATTAGCTGACTCTGTAGCCCATACCAGTCCCGAAGCATTTTTCTTATTTGGTGGATTGGCTAAAGCCGGCGATCTGATTCTACAACCTACTCGTAAAGCATTAGAAGAAAACCTTTTGCCTGTTTATAAAGGGAAAATTAAAGTGCTACTATCGGAAATGCAAGAAGTGAATGCAGCAGTTCTAGGGGCAAGTGCATTAATCTGGAGTGAGTTATAATAGCTCAACAGGTCATTTACATTTTGCTACTTTACTGCTAAAAATCTTGTTTTAAAGTAAAAAGGTATTTTTTATCCGGTTTATTTGCTAAAAACTTTTTGATACATTTTTACCTGATAAAAGATCTAAAACGACATAGTTAATGCCAAACCCGAAGTTCCCCAACCTAAATAAACGGGATGCAAATTGAATTCAGGTTTTATTTGATTGGTGCCTTGATGAAGGCTATTTTTGTTAACTTTCACATGTCCCCGTTCAAAAGCATACCGACCCACCGAATAACCCATAGCTATGGCAAGGGGATAATCGCCCATCCAGTGTACTCCATTATTTAGCATCTGATAACCACATAATCCCATAAGTGTAAAACATAAAGGTTTAATCCATTTATACTCGGGGTAATTTAAAGAAATAACAGTAGTAGTCATCATTGCTGTAGCTAAATGACCTGATGGGAATGCATCGTATGTTGGAACACTTTTGTGATAATCGACAGGACTAGGAAAAAAACGCCATCGACCACCTGGAACAGAAGCACGTTCAGGAGTTTCACGGCCAGTAACATGCTTTAAAATTTGCACCCACGAACCCACTGAAATCATACCTTCAGCAAGTTGAGACGCTGTTTGTAGCGCACGCCTGTCTTTTTTTATAAGTCCATAAAAATAAAAACCACCGGCTACCGAAATTTCTGTAATACCATCGCCAATATAATATAAACCCGAACTTAAATCGGTGGGAACATATAATGGCAATTTCTTTATTCCAGTAAGATTGTAAGTATTATTCTCACCCGAAAGTCCTATATAACGCCCAAATTGTTGTGCCGCATCTACTATCTCCTGGTCATAGTATATAAATATGGCCGAGGTAATGGCTACAATAGCCAATCCTTTTAAATTATCTTTTCGAACTAATTCTTTAGGTTGATGTAAAAAATTATTAATGGCATTAGGCACAAAGCCGAATGCCCGCGTTGGTTTATAAGAATATGCAATGGTATCATTTATCCAATATAAATTATCATAATGTTCAATTGAGCCTTTAATTTTACTTACTGAGTCAATATGATTAATTGAAGGAGTGTTATTTTCAGCAGTACTATCGAGTTGAGAAAAAAGCCTACAACTAACTACGAGAAACAATAAAAAAAAACCTAATTTTTTCATAATAAAAACATAATTTTTCAATAATAATCTATAAAAATTAATGTTAGTAATTTTATTCTTAGCAAAACGAGTGGATTTTATGAACTAAAAATTTTGCGGCACAATAATACAAATAGCTTGCCATATTATTTAATTTCTTAATGTTTTTTAACATTAAAATCAAATTTTCTCGGTTTTGAAATCATTCGGAAAAACCAGACAGCAACCATAGCCAGTAAAATTCGAGGAAAAATTATGTAATAAGCCGATACCCCAATTGCCACAAATAATAAAGTATCTTCGAGTAATGAATGGCTAATACCAATATGGTAATTGAGCAAGTTTGCATCGGTTTTTGAAATTCGACCAGCATCTACTTCGTCGAACATAATGGCTGAACCATAAGTGAGACCTACCAAGTTAGCAATTATCCAATGAAAGGAAACCTGTTCTGGCAGACCCATGGGTTTCATTAAGGGCCGAAAAGCTCTTGACAGCCAATACATTATTCCCATATCTTCAAGAATTCGTTGCAAAATAAGCAAACCCGCAACTATAAATACCACTTTTATACTTAATAATACCGAATTATTTACCCATAATTCAATGGTTTGAAAAAATGTAAGATTTGAATGATGAATGATAGTTTTGCTTATTGGAACTGAATCATGTGGTAAAATGTAATTAAGAATAATTGCTCCAAGAAAACTTGCCAGAAGGCGTAATACCACCATTTGCCAGGCGGCAGAACCAGTTCTTTTTTGTATGGCAGTCTCTATGGGTATATTATGAGCTATTAAACACATAAGCGCAACTATAGTTATTTCGCGCATATCCAAACTTAATGAACTAATTACGGCAATTGCTGAATAAATATTTAATAAAAAGGCAGTAATATAAACTAAAGCAGCCTGCCCCGATAGTCCAATGCTTTCAAATATTGGAGAAAATACAGATGCTATGGTATTAATCCAACCAACATACTGAAAAATAACCACAGCAAACGATATGGGTAGCATTAACCTTATCATCCACCAGGCAGTTTTAATAGCCTTTTTTAAAGTGGGTAAAATGTATAAAAAAAATTGTTGCATGTGTATAGCCCATTTTAAGCTGGCAAAAGTAATACAAACATTTTGGATATTAGTTTGCCAACATAACATAAAATAAAAAGAGCCGTGTTCATGAAGAACACGACTCTTTACCAACAAAAACTCAATAACTATGAAAACAAAACAATGAAAACCATTCAGCGGCCTTATGAGGCAACTTATAATTTGTTTATTTTTAACAACCTTGTATTCTTTCCGCTATTGTCAAATAATTTTACAAAGTATATACCACTATTAAATTTACTCAAATCTATTACTTGTGGTGATTTTACATTGGTAAAGCTAATTACTTCCTTACCCAGAACGTTATAAATAGTTATTTTTTGATATTCACTCGCAAAATAAAGAGTAGCAAAATCTTTTACCGGATTGGGATATACGTAAACTTCATTTGCATTAGTTGTATTTACATTGTTAGGCACCATATTAGTAACCAATACATTACCCGTTGAAGGTAATTCTATACCTTCAGTGGTAGTCCATCCAGCCGTTGTGTAATTAAAATAAACTACATCGCCCGAGCTGATAGGGTTTACAAGTTGTATCTCTAAAACATTGTTGCTATCGTTACGTAGTTTAATTTGTTGAACAGCTACTTTTTGCATATTAACCAGAATCTTCATACTATCGGTATAAGCAGCTGGGTCGGTCATTTCTTTATTAAAACGAATAATTATTTGGCTGCCATCAGTTGTGGTATTAGCCGAAACAATACCCGGTAATAAATTTTCCATGGGTGTAGCACCAAAAATATCGAGTTTACTACTATCGGCTGCTGTTTGCTTGCCGTATGGATTCATATATGCGGCAACAACATAATGGTTAAAAGCAATATCGTACTTAACTGTGAGGACAATGGTTGAAGAGTCGCCTTCTTTTAATTTTGCCGATAATACAGGATATTTAACCTTAGCATAAACCTCGAACGAAGCATAATTATTTTGTGGATCGGCCATTTTTTTATCGAAAGTAAGTTCAACTGTACGTGGCGAAACCACTTTACCTTTAATTAAACGCGGACGTGGAACCATACCGTCTTCTTCACGAAGAATGAGGGTACTATCTTTTTGTTTTTGTGTACAGCTAATACGAAATTCTTTCCACACGCCATTAATTTTAGCAAATATGTGATAATCGCCGTAAAAACCACGGAAAAGAATTTTTCCTTCATTATCAGTTAATCCAGTAACATCGGTAGTCCATTCTTTATGTATTAAATTGTAAACTGAATCGGCAGCTGGTTTTGGTGTTTTATTAACTGCAAAAATACCTGAACCGGCGCGCCAGACTTTTCCATCAATTAATCCCCAGAAATAAAAACCAGTTATTTTAGGATAAGAAAAAGCTATACGCAACATACGGGCATAATACATGGCTTGATTTATGGGCGTAACATTGTTTTCGGTCACATTCATATCGAATTCAGTAATTCGCATGGGTAACCCTAGTGTAGCCAACTTATCGAGTCGACGTTTTACATCGTTTGTAATAATAGAACCACCAAAGTGTGCCTGAATACCAATACCAGTAATAGGTGCTCCATTATCCAGGCATTTTCTTACTATATTAATAAACGGTTGATACTCATCCCACTCAATGGTATTGTAGTCGTTCATAAATAATTCGGCTGTACTATCGGCTTGACGGGCCCATTTAAAACAGTTCCAGTTTATTGAATCTCCAATCTTATTGGTTAAATAAAATGTGTGAGAAGGTTCGTTCATTACATCGTATTCGAATACACGTCCCTTGTATCGTGTTACTTCACGAATCACACGAGTTTTACAAGCTTCGTTGGCTTCCTGTGCGGTAGGTAGATCCTGCACCCACTTGGGTACTTCGTGGTAATTGCCTGCATGACCATTCCATAATAAAGTGTGGCCTTTTAATCGCCACCCCACGCGTTCGCACCAGGCTAAAATGGAATCAAATCCGGCATATGTCAAAACACCCCGATTAGCTTCTATACCGCTCCATTTAAAACAATTACCACTTACTGCACCATTATAATAACGATACATAGTAGCCCTATCCCACGAATCACTTCCCGGAGAACTTTCAGGATCCATAACTACCCCAAAGGTAAACTTATGTTTAAAAAGTTTAATCTTTATTGAATCACTTACCGGCTGGCCGTTTTTATCAAGTATCTGTAATACAAAATTAGCTTTCCGCAAACTATCAATCCGAATGCTTGCACTATCGTACCAATTTTTTGGTGCCGATATCCCCCATACAGAATTAAGCAGTATTAATCCTGCAATAATTTTTTTAACACGTTTCATCCCTATTTATCTTTTACATTTAGCAAAATCAAAATTAACGTTTCAACTTACAAAAATTTGCTCTTTTTATGTCGAAAAAGTGGAAAGTTCTTGCTGATTAATACTTAAAAATCGTTAGGGTTGAACCACAAATAATTGAAGACCAGATTTTATACCTTTTTACATTTTAACAAACTTTATTTTTTCTTTTTTCCCTGTAAAATAGGTTATTTCAAGAAAATAAATACCTGAAGCAAGTTGACGAACATTAATTCCATCTTTTGGAAAGGAGTTATACTGTATCAGTTTGTTACCAAACATATTAATAACCGAAATGGTTTTTACCTCAGAAATACTGTCGGGCAATAAATAAATGATATTTCTTACCGGGTTTGGATATAACATAATTGAAGCAGATGCAGGGCGATTTAAATGATTATCTGTTGGTAACAAATTTATGTATAAAGGTGTTAAATTCTGTTCATTCACTTCTACAGCAATTTCTTTATTTATATAACCATTGGCGGTAACTTTGATCATATAATTACCAGGCAATAAAAGACGTACAAAATTTCCATTCAAACTATCAGAGTATATTTTCGAAGCATCGGTGTCAATTCCTATCACTTCAATAACTGCATTAACTGGCTTTTGGCTTAAATCATTAACTACCTTTCCTTTTATGCCAGTTAATGCATTAGCAATATACTGGATAATAGACCTATAATTTGCATTCCATAATTGATCAAGATCAGATTCAGGGGTAATAAAATTGTTGTCAATTTCAATAGTTACTTCCCGTCCTCTGTGAAAATATGTTATATAATCCTGACGTCCGCCGTAAACCGGGTACCATGCGTAACCATTGGTAATTCCCCTTATGGTCTCTTCACCAATAATGGTGTTAAAGTAGTTATTTGTTCCATATGCAATAGCGGTGTCGGCGTATTTTTTTGAGATAGCACGAAACCATGTATTATCGGGGTGCAATGCTTGCTGTGAATCCCACGGATAATTAACTACTTCCT
>FQKF010060305.1_pt1 | contig 11086 bp, 5 predicted proteins | sample 1504521 | NCBI WGS metagenome assembly FQKF01 (sample SAMEA4475357, study PRJEB15587) | soil metagenome | biome: Soil; feature: Field | place: India | collected 2015-03-11 | depth 0 m
TCGGTTACACCATCGAGCGCGTCGAAGAGGCGCGGTTAGATTTTGACACGATATCTTTGAATTGATAACATTTCTTTAGCCAAACAAGTTTGGCTATTACGAGGCAATTCTTATGAAACGGCGTTCTTTTGTCAAAAACATTGCGGCGGGGGTGGCCCTGCCTTCGCTTCTGAACGGTTTTGGTGTGCGGCTTCATGCGGCTCCGCTCGCGCGCATGTTGGCTCCACTAAATGAGGACAATGACCGCGCTTTAGTGCTCATTCAGCTCGATGGCGGTAACGACGGCCTGGCCACCATCTCTCCGCTCGACCAATATGAGCGGCTGAAGAAGGCTCGACCCAACATCGCTCTGCCCGAAAGCAGCCTGCTGCCGCTGACGGGCCTGAGCACACTGGCTATGCATCCGGCCTTTGCCGGCATGCGCAATCTGTACGAAGAAGGGCAGGTGCGCATTGTGCAAAACGTCGGCTACCCAAACCCAAACCTTAGCCACTTTCGCGCCACTGATATCTGGATGTCAGGCTCTGACGCCGACGAGTTCATCAGCAGCGGTTGGGCCGGGCGCTACCTGGCCTACGAGTATCCCAACTTCCCCGTAGGTTATCCTAACACGACCATGCCGCACCCGCTGGCGGTAGAAATTGGCTATTCTATGTCGCTGACGGTCATGGGGCCGCAGACGGGTATGGGCTTCGTTATTCCGAACACCGACGCCTACTATCAGCTCCTCGCCGGGCAACAGACGCCCGCGCCTGATACGCCCGCCGGCGAACAGCTGGCTTACGTGCGCCTAATCGCCCGGCAGTCGCGCGTATATGCGCAAGCCATCCTCGATGCCTCAAAAAAAGCGAATAACTTAGTGACTTACCCCGATACGCCTCTGGCGGCCAAACTCAAGATTATTGCGCGCCTCATCGCGGGAGGCCTAAAAAGTCGGCTCTACTTGGTGAGCATTGGCGGCTTCGACACCCACGCGCAACAGGCCGACCCCGGCGACCCGACAAAGGGCGTTCACGCCAATCTGTTGCGCCAGCTGGGCGACGCCGTGTGGGCCTTTTGCCGGGACGTACAGGCCCTGGGCGTGGCCGAGCGCGTCGCCGGCATGACCTTCTCCGAATTTGGCCGCCGCATCGTCAGCAACTTCAGCGACGGCACCGACCACGGCGAGTCCGCCCCTGTCCTCCTCTTCGGCGCTCCGGTGGCTGGCGGCGTCACGGGCAATAATCCCAAACTGCCGCTCAACCCTACCGTGCATGATAACTTGGACATGGAGGTGGACTTCCGCTCCGTGTATGCCACACTGCTGCGCGACTGGTTTTGTGTGCCGGAGGCCGACGTACCGGGCATCCTGCTTCATCAGCGTCCGTTTCTGTCGGGCCTGTTCCGCCCAGGTGTAGCCTGCCCGACCTCATCGGTGCATGAAGACCATTGGGAAGCCGGCCGCTCGCTGCTTACCTGCTGGCCCAACCCGCTGCGCCATACGCTCAACCTCGAGTACGAAAGCACCGGTGCGCTCACACTGGTGCAAATCTTTGATGCCTCCGGGCGCTTGGTGGCCACACCCGTCAGTGATTGGCAGCCACAGGGCCGATACCAAACCGCGTGGGACGCTAGCACACTGCCACCGGGCACGTATTTCTGCCGTCTGACCAGCGGACAAAGGCAACAAACGCGCACATTGGCAAAACAGTGAACCATAGGGGCATCTTCTGGCCCGAGGGCCTTCAGCGATGACTGGTCATGCAACATCTCCAGGCCGACATTCTACGGAGGAGCGGCGTTTTCAATGTTCGTGACAAAAGTCATTTCTATACCCAAACGGCGCATACATCTTTGTTTTTTAAAACTAAAAAATGCCCTGTGTATGCGTCCGTTGACCCTCCCATTCTCCGCCATTACCTATCGTGATTTGCCGCTGGTGGGCGGCAAGAATGCCTCTTTGGGCGAGATGTTCAACCAGTTGAGTGCTGCCGGGGTACGTGTGCCCGATGGGTTTGCCGTTACGGCTGAGGCCTATCGCCTTTTTTTAGAAGAAAACCGGCTATATGAACCCTTAGATACGCTGATGAGGCAGCTGGACCATGTAACGCTGAGCAATCTGGCTACCATCGGGGCAGCGGCGCGTCAGCAAATCTACGACGCCCAGATGCCGGCGGTATTGTGTGAGGCCATTGCGTCGGCCTATCGCAAATTATGTGAACGCGAAGGGGGGGAGGTTTCGGTGGCTGTGCGAAGCAGTGCTACGGCAGAGGATTTGCCTTCGGCCAGCTTTGCCGGGCGCTTAGACAGCTTTCTCAACATTCGCGGTGAGGAGGCGCTGGTATGGGCAGTGCAACACTGCTTTGCCTCGCTGTTCACCGACCGGGCCATCAAGTACCGCGAGGACATGGGCTTTGGCAATTTAGACTTAGCCCTGTCGGTAGGGGTTCAGAAAATGGTGCGCTCCGATTTGGCTTGCTCGGGTGTGGCATTTACGCTTGACCCCGATACCGGCTTTGACCGGGTTGTGGTGATTAACAGCGTGTATGGTCTGGGCGAAAATATCGTGCAGGGCCGCTCTACACCGGATGAGTTCTGGCTGTTCAAACCACATTTGGAGACGGCATACCATCCCATTATTCACAAGAAAATTGGTGGAAAGGAATGGACAATGGTCTATGCGCAACACTGCCAAGGCGGCGCTACGACGGAAAACCACCACACGCCGGCGCATCTGTGCGAGCAGTTCTCGCTTTCCGATGCAGATGCGGTGGAACTGGGGCGCTGGTGCCTCCGCATTGAGCAGTACTACGGCCGCCCCATGGACATTGAGTGGGCCAAAGACGGCGAAGACGGACAGCTCTACATCGTACAAGCGCGCCCGGAGACAGTGCATGCCGATAAGCCACGGCAGACTACTCTATCGGTTTATACCCTCCACACTAAAGGGCGTAAACTGGCCGAAGGTATTGCTTTGGGCAGTAAGATCACCTGCGGCCGAGCGCGCCTGCTGCGTTCGCCTGAGGAAGGTGAATTGCTGCAAGAGGGTGAAATACTGGTAACGGATATCACCAACCCGGACTGGGACCCCATCTTGAAGCGCGCTGCTGCTATTGTTACCAACAAAGGTGGGCGCACCAGCCACGCCGCTATTGTGGCCCGCGAATTAGGTACGGTGGCTATCGTAGGGTGTGGAAATGTCACTGACGTTGTCCACGACGGTGCCCTCATCACCGTTAGCTGTGCTGAGGGCAAAACGGGCTACGTCTATGCCGGCGAGGCTGAATGGACGGTCGAAGAGAAAGATATTTCCAACCTGCCCACACCCCAGACGGCGCCCATGCTCATCCTGGGCGACCCATCGCTGGCCTTCCAACACGCTGCTCTACCTCAACGCGGTGTCGGGCTACTGCGTATGGAGTTTCTCATCACCCACCACATTCAGGTGCATCCGTTGTCGCTTACGCGCTTTGAGCAAATTGTAGATCCAGAAGTGCGTAGGCAAATAGCGCAACTCACCAAACACTATCGCGATAAAAAGGAGTATTTCATTGACCACTTAGCCCAGGGTATTGCCGTCATCGCTGCGGCTTTCCATCCGCATGACGTCATTGTGCGCATGAGCGACTTCAAAAGCAATGAATACGCAAACCTCATTGGTGGGCAGCAGTTCGAGCCGGAGGAGGAAAACCCGATGCTGGGCTTCCGTGGCGCTTCGCGCTACTACTCGCCGCGCTATCGCGACGGCTTCGCATTAGAGTGCAAGGCCATCCAGCGGGTGCGTGAGGACATGGGTTTCACCAACGTCAAGGTCATGATCCCGTTCTGCCGCACTGTCGAGGAGGGTCAACGCGTGCTGGAGACCATGCGCGAATATGGGCTGGAGCGCGGCAAAAACGGCTTAGAAGTCTATGTTATGGTAGAAATTCCTTCCAACGTGCTGCTGGCCGAACAATTCGCTGACCTGTTCGACGGCTTTTCTATTGGCTCCAACGACCTTACACAGCTGACCTTAGGCCTCGACCGCGACTCGGCGTTAGTCAGCGAGTTGTTCAACGAGAAAAATCCGGCGGTCATGCAGCTGATCTCTACTGCCATACGCATTGCCCGCAAGAAGGGCATCAAAATTGGGCTGTGCGGCCAGGCGCCCAGCGATATGCCGGAGTTTGCGCAGTTTCTGGTGGAAGAGGGCATTCACAGCATCTCCTTTACGCCAGATGCGCTGCTGAGCGGTATTGAGAACATTAACGCTGCAGAGGAGCAGCTCAGCAAGGGCCGTTCCTCTGTATAGCGTTTGTAAATGTTTCCGCAATACTTACGTGGCCAGTGAGTGCTCCCTGTCATTTGCCTTTCGGCAAATAATGGCCAATTTTAGCATTTCCTCGAAAAAGTACTGTTGGCCCGAGCGAAAGCTGGAATTTTGTACCCTGTAAATACAGGAATTTCTCTCGCTCTTACAAAAAACACACACTGTCTCGTGATTATGCGAAAAATAGCCCTTCTGGCCTGTCTTTTCGGGCTGATGAACACTCTGAGCGCACAGACGGCGCTGAACTTCTGGAAAGCGATCCCAGAGAGTGGTGTGGCGTTGCCCGAGAGCGCGCGCCGCACGGTAGAGCCGACGCGCTATCAGACTTATCAGCTGAACTACTCAGCACTGGCTGCGGCCCTGCGTCGGGCACCAATAGAATACACCGACGCGGCGCGCCAGCAGCCGATGTTGGTACAGCTACCCACGGCGGACGGAGGGCTGCGCACCTTCCGCGTATGGGAGTCGCCGATTATGGCGCTGGAGCTGACAGAGCGCTACCCGGAGATTCGCACCTATGCGGGTGAGGCCGTAGATGATCCCAGCGTGCGCGTTCGCATGGGCGTGGGTTATCTGGGTTTCCATGCCTTTGTGCGCGACGATGCCGGTCGCATCCAGTCGGTGCGCACGTATGCCGATGGGCAGCGCGATTACTACGTGGTTTACCACCAGCGCGACCTGCCCGCGGAGCCAATGCTCCAGGGCGGCATCCCGTGTGGCGTATTGGACGATGAGCACAGCGCCGAAGCGTGGGAGCGCATCCTGGAGGGTGGCCAGCGCGGCGTGCAAGCGCGCTCCAATGAGCCGGTACCTGTCCGTACTTACCGCGCAGCCATCGCGGCCAAGGGCGAGTATTCACAAATACACGGCGGTACAAAGGCCTCGGTATTAAATGCCATCAACATTGCGCTTAACTATATCGTGAGCATTCAGGAGCCAGACTTTGGCGTTCGTTTGGTGCTCATTCCGAACAACGACGCCATCATCTTCCTCGACCCAAACACCGATCCATACTCGGGCGAAACCGTGCATGACTGGATGGGGCAGAATCCGGGGGCCATTAACCCCATCATCGGCATCGACTCGTACGATATCGGGCATGTCTTTGCCCGCTATGTATCGGGCAGCGCCGTAGGCGTAGCGGGTGGTCAGGTGTGCAGTTCTTTAGGTAAAGCCCGTGGGGCGTCTTCGGCACCGAATACGAGCAGTGAATACTTTTACCGCGTAGCAGCGCACGAAATTGCGCATCAGTTGAGCGTCAGCCATACGTGGTCGAACTGTCCGGGTTCCGAAGGGCAGTTGTCGCAGGGCACGGCCTTTGAGCCGGGCAGCGGCAGCACCATCATGTCGTATGCCGGTGCGTGCGGGCCCAGCAACATCCAGGGCGATGCAGACTCGTATTTCCACTTAGCCTCCATCATTCAGGCGCGCAATTTCGTAACGCAGGGATTAGGCAATACCTGCGGCGCCGATTTGGACGTCAACAACCGTCGGCCCACAGTAAGCGTCGTCAGCCCGCGCAACGTGGTCGTTCCCATTCAGACGCCTTTCCGCCTGACGGCGCAGGGCTCTGACCCCGACGGCGATGCGCTCCGCTACAACTGGGAGCAGTTCGACACTGGCCCCAGTTCGCCGCTGGGCAGCCCGGTGGGTACGGCGCCGATGTTTCGCTCGTTCCCGCCTACGCTGAGTACGACTCGCTTCCTGCCGCGCTTGCAAGTGGTGGCCAACAACACTAACTCGGTAACGGAGGTTATTCCTACTTATAGCCGCACCTTCACCTTCCGCGTCAGCGTGCGCGACGGCAGAGGCGCTCAGGCATGGGATGAAATTCGATTCTCGGCCAGTGAGGCCGCCGGACCATTCCGCGTGGACTATCCCAACGCCAATGGCGTCGTCTGGCAACAGGGCGAAGACCAGGTCATCGTGTGGGATGTGGCCAACACTGATCGCGCGCCTGTTGATTGCCAGCGCGTCAATATCCGTATGAGCACCGACGGCGGCCTGAGCTTCCCTATTACGCTGGCAACCGACGTGCCCAACAAGGGCCGCCATTGCATCCGCGTGCCCAACATCACGAGCACGCAGGTACGCATCATGGTCGAAGCGGCAGACAACCTCTTCTTCGACATGTCGAACGCTAACCTGCGCGTTGAGGCACCCACGCAGCCGGCCTTTAGCCTTTGTGCGCCTACGGTGTTCGACACGGTTTGCCTGCCCGCCGCGCACAGCAGCGTCATCAGTACGCGCGCTATTGCCGGCTTCAACGCACCGCTTACCCTGAGCGCACTCAACCTGCCCGCCGGCGCTACAGCTACTTTCACGCCCAACCCGGTGATGCCCGGGCAGGATGCCGTCATGGCTATCACTTTCCCGACCAATCAGCCCGAAGGCACCTTTGAGGTAACCATCCAGGCTGAGTCGGGCGCTCAAACAGCCAAGTTCAACAAGTCTGTCGCCGTTTTCTTCAACGACTTTGCCGGCTTAGCCCTCCAGCTGCCGCCCAATGGCACTGATGGCCAGAACCGCGCACCGTCGCTTCGCTGGAAAGGCTCGCCTAACGCTAATAGCTATGAGTTGCAATTGGCTACCAATCCCTCTTTCGAGCCTTCTACCATCGTGACGACTCGAGATAACATTGCTGTGGACACCTTCCAGGTACCGCTGTTGCTCGAAAAAGGCGCCGTTTACTATTGGCGCCTGCGCCCCATCAATGAATGTGGCCGCGGTGAATGGGTAGGACCTTTTGCTTTTGCCACGCTTGTGGACGTATGCGCCAAATTCGAGGCCTTCGACTTGCCAAAAAATATCCCGACCACCGTTGCCACCATCGAGTCGAAAATCAACGTACAGGCCAACGCCATTCTCAGCGATGTCAACGTAGCCAAAGTTCGCGGCAATCACCAGTTCTTCCGCGACTTGGAAATGTCGCTCATTAGCCCGGCCGGCACTAAAGTCCTGCTCTTCAGGCAAAAATGTGGCGGCATCAGTACCGCGTTTACGTTTGGTTTCGACGACTCCAGCCCCACAGCTTTCGCCTGCCCGCCGGGCAATACCGGGACAATCTACCGGCCCGAAGGAATGCTCAATGCCTTCAACGGCCAGTCGGCGCTCGGCACCTGGACGCTCGAAGTCAAGGACAACTTCGTCAGCTCGGGTGGTACATTGTCCGAATTTGAACTCGAACTGTGCTCGGGCAGCTCGCTCACGCCGCCCGTATTGGTCAAAAAACTGCCGCTTATCTTAGACGCCGGCACGAACGCGCCCGTAAACGAGGACTTGCTCAAAACAGAGGACGCCAACAACAACACTGACCAGATTCTGTACACCCTTATGAGCAAGCCGCAGCACGGACGCTTGGAATTAAACTGGACGGGCGAAATGCAAATAGGCGCTCAGTTCACCCAGACGCAAATCAACAACGGTGCGCTGCGCTACTTCCATTATGGCGCTAATGTCCTGCCAGACCAGTTCTGCTTCACGGTTACGGACGGCGAAGGCGGCCTTATTTATGATTGCCTGCCCATTCAGATACGCCCGGTCAGCACACGCGACCTGCCTGTGCTGGAGTTTGCGCTGATGCCTAACCCGGCTACCGACGAAGTGCGCTTGTTGTTCGGCGAGGCGCTTCGCTCCGACACGCGCGTGCGCCTGTTCGATGCTTCGGGCCGCTTAGCGCGGGAGCGCATTTGGGGCGCTGGCCAGAGCCTGCTGACCCTGTCGGTCGTCGGCCTGCCCGGCGGTCTCTACACCCTGAGCGTTGAAAATGCCGAAGGCGTCGGCGTGCGCAAGGTGTCCGTTCGATAGGCCGTAAGCCGAAAAGAATTTGACCCGTTTGTACCGCGAGCGCGGATTTTTCCGAAATTCACCGCCGAAAACGGCGCGCCATCGGAGGAGTCCGCGCTCTCTTTTTTGCGTTTTTGAGAAAATGCCGGCTGCTTAGCCTTAAGAGCACTGGAAAAAAACCCTCATTTCACCTAACAGAGACAGCCCATGCGGGAAGATTTTCTCCATTTCCTGTGGCGTTGGCGGCGCTTCGACGTACAAGACCTCCAGACGACGGACGGGCAGTCGCTGGAGGTGGTGCATCCCGGCGAGCCGAATACGCATGCCGGGCCGGATTTTTTCAACGCCCGCATCCGCATTGGCGATACTCTTTGGGCCGGCAACGTGGAAATGCACCTGCGCGCCTCTGAATGGCTGGCCCACGGGCACGACACCGACCGAGCCTACGACAATGTAGTGCTGCATGTCGTGCTCGATGAAGACGAACCTGTCCTGCGTCCGGATGGTCAGCGTCTGCCCTGCCTGGCACTGCGCTCGCGCATTCCGACTGGGCTGCTGGAGCAATACCACCGCCTGATGCACGCCTGCGAGTGGGTGCCCTGCGCCCGGCACCTGAGCGACGTGTCGGCCATTGTAAAAGTGAACTGGCTCGACCGACTGCTGGTAGAGCGACTGCAAGAAAAAACCAATGCTGTGGCCCGGCGCGTAGCCGAAGCCGACGGCCAGTGGGAGGAGGCGTTTTATCGGCAGTTGGCTCATGGCTTCGGGCTGAAAATCAACGCCGAGACGTTTGAGGCTCTGGCCCGCATTACGCCGTTGAGCTTGCTGGCCCGGCATGGCGACAATCGCCTTCAGCTGGAAGCGCTCCTGTTTGGACAGGCAGGTCTTTTAGAGGATACGCCAACGGACGACGAGTATGCACAGGCGCTGGCGCGAGAGTACCAGTTCCTTCGGCACAAGTACCAGCTGCGGCCTTTAGCTGTCAGCCAGTGGAAGTTCTTTCGCCTGCGGCCCACCAGCTTTCCAACGGTGCGTATCGCCCAACTGGCAGCCTTATTGCACCGCACACCGCGCCCTTTTGCCGCCGTGCTGGCTGCCTCCGAAGCAGGCGACGTCGAGCAGCTGTTCGACGTAGAAGCAGGCCCTTACTGGCGGACACACTACCGCTTTGGTAAAACCTCCCCTGCGCGTTCAAAACCGCTGAGCCAGCACTTCGTACATTTGCTGCTCATCAATACAGTGGCGCCGTTTCTTTTCCACTTTGGCCAATCAAGGGCCATTAGCGAGCATCAAGACCAGGCTTTACGCCTACTGGATACGCTGCCTCCCGAAGGCAATGCCGTTTTAGAAAGGTGGACAGCACTGGGATTAAAGCCGCAAAATGCAGCCCAGGCGCAGGCTTTGCTCCACCTGAAAACGCGCTACTGCCAGGCGCAGCGTTGTTTAACATGCGCTATTGGCACCGCTCTTTTACGCTAACACCCTATGTCGCTATCGCTGGCTCGTTTTTTCTCAGTATTGGGGCACCCGTTTCTGATCCTTACGTATGCCTTTCTGGTGCTCTTCCTGGCAGCGCCTTACGAATTCGGCGTGCATTCCCTCTTTCACAAAAAGGCACTCATTCTGCTGTTGTATGTGCTTTCGACCACGGTGCTGATCCCTGGTATAGGCATTGCGCTGATGAAGCCGCTTGGGTTCATCAGCAGCCTGGAGTCGCCCGATAGGCTGGAGCGCGTAGGGCCATATATTATTACCGGAGTGTTTTATTTGTGGCTGTACCAGAACCTGAAATCGGGTGTGCAGGTACCGCCGCTGTATAGGGCCTGTGTTTTGGGGGCGGCCATAGCGCTGTTCAGCGCTTTTTTTGTCAATGTGTTTACGAAAATAAGCGCCCATGCAACGGGTATGGGCGGCTGGGTAGGCATGTTGCTGTTGCTCGGAGTAGAATGGCCCTACAGGCCGGTATCTTTATCGTTGGGTAGCGTTTGGCTTCAGGTCAGCCCAGTCCTCTTGTTGGCTAAGGGTGTCTTGCTGGCCGGTGCGGTGGGCTGGGCGCGCATGGCGCTGAGGGTGCATACGCCTCGACAAGTGTGGTACGGTTATGCCATTGGTTTTGTCAGTGCGCTCTTAGCCTGGTGGATAAGTGTTAGAGACTGACGTGGCAGGACAAACCGCGCGATGCCAGATGGAGGCCCCGCGATATGCCGCAATTCCTGACAGCGTGAAGGTCTTTTCATTGGAGCTTGTGCGAGGTACAGCACAGAAAAAGCCCAGTCGCGCACCTTTTATACCTAAGTCCTCTGCCCCTCTCCAGCGAAACCTTCAAATTGGGAAAATCTACGCTGCCCGAGTATCTTCTTTGGCATAGGCCGCCGGGTCAATGTGCACACCGTCTTTAGTTAGGCAAAATTGCACACGACGCACCTATCAGGCTGCGCAACGGAATAGGTGTTCTGACGGGCCTGAGCCGATTTGCTTTTGTCGTAAGGACGTATGTCAAACGGAGCCGTATGGGTGTGACAAGAATGCGTCTTAAAATGCCCAACAGCCAGGAGACCCACTCACCTTGGCCTTAACATGGCCGGAGTTTTACCCTTGACGGGCCCAACGGCTGCATATAGTTTCTACGTCAGGCAGTCGGTATGCGTAGACCTCGTTGTTTACATTTAACTACCTTAGGCTTGCAATTTATTTCATGTAAAACACACTTATGGTCAAACTTTATATTACAATCAGCCTATGTTCTGAATGATCTCACTCCCAAACTCCGAGCACTTCAGCCGCGTGGCGCCTTTCATGAGGCGCTCGAAGTCGTAGGTAACGCGCTTGCTGCGAATAGAGCGCTCCAGCCCTTTGATGATGAGCCTGGCAGCTTTCGTCCAGCCCAGGTATTCGAACATCATGACGCCGGAGAGGATGACCGACGAGGGGTTGACCATGTCCTTGCCGGCGTACTTGGGCGCCGTGCCGTGCGTGGCCTCAAAGATGGCATGGCCGGTGATGTAGTTGATG
>FQKF010433786.1_pt1 | contig 11085 bp, 10 predicted proteins | sample 1504521 | NCBI WGS metagenome assembly FQKF01 (sample SAMEA4475357, study PRJEB15587) | soil metagenome | biome: Soil; feature: Field | place: India | collected 2015-03-11 | depth 0 m
GCAATAGCGACCAAACACGAGCTTATCGACCAAGCGCACGCCCGGCCCCAGGCGCGAATATTCAAAAATCACGCTGTTATCAACCGTTGCGCCGCTGCAAATGTGGCAGTTTGGGCCAATCATCGACGGGCCGACAATGCGTGCGCCGTCCTCGATCTTGGTCATGCCGCCAATGTATACCGGGCCCTGGATGTCTACCTTGTCCCAATTCACTGCAACATTGATGCCCGTATAGATGCCGGGGCGCACTTCTCGTCCGGGAATTTCGACATTCTTGACTTCGCCCCGCAACACGCTGCGAATAGCGTGCCAGTAGTCAGGCACTTTGCCAATATCCACCCACTCAAAATCCATCGAAATGCCGTAGAAGGGTGCGCCCTTTTCAACCAACTTGGGGAATAGCTCACTGCCAATGTCATATTCCACACCGGAAGGAATGTAGTCGAAAATTTCTGGCTCAAAGATATAAATCCCGGTGTTGATTGTGGTGCTGAGGGCTTCTTCGACCGAGGGCTTTTCTTGGAAGGTTTGGATGCGGCCCGACTCGTCCGTCACCACGACCCCATAGCTCGACACCTCTTCGCGGGGCACGTCTTTCATAATAATGGTGGCGATCGCCCTCTTTTCTCGATGCCAGCGCACCGCCTCGGTCAAATTCAGGTCGATCAGCGCATCACCACACAGCACCACGAACGTATCGTCAAAAAACGGCGCAAAGTCCTGAATCTTCCGCATCCCGCCCGCAGAACCGATAGCCTGACCTTCGAGTTGACCATCCACAATCCGCCCTTCAAAGGAATAGGCAATTTGCACGCCAAAGCGCTGTCCATCGCGGAAATAGCTCTCGATTTCGTAAGCCAGGTGACTCACGTTCACCATGATTTCATCGAAGCCGTGCTGCCGCAGCAGCTCTAGCAGGAACTCCATCACGGGCTTTTGCAGAATGGGAATCATCGGCTTGGGAATCGTGTAGGTGATGGGACGCACACGAGTTCCCTTACCAGCAGCGAGGATCATGGCTTTCATAGCGTTTGCTCTAACCTTTGGGGCAATTTGCTTGGATTGGTGTGGAATGATTTACTACAGACAGAAGAAAGTTAACTCTACGTAATCTAACCTAGTGTTCCCTGATTTTAGGAATCGGCCCGAGCAGCAGCTACGGAATTCACAGAATCTTTGCCAGCAAAACAGGTTGGAAGAAACTCTAGTTAAGCCTTGAGTATCCCTTCACAGAAACCGGTTCTAGCCGCGCTCATCCTGAAATGACTCCTCCTGAGACTATGCGTGGTCTAAACCAATTTCTAAACCCACTAGACCAATTCAGAAATTGATTCAGTCGTGACGGAACGAAACCGTGACGGAACGAAACCCCTTCCATACCCTAGCCTCCCTCTATCTAATCCAGCAAGTTGGACACAGCAGCTAATCCAGCAAGTTGGACACAGCAGAGTTTTCCAGGGAATCCGTCTCAGATTCTGCCAGACTCCGTACCCGCAAATCCCGATAGAACTCTTCCTGGAGCAGTTCTACCTTAGATTGGGCAGAGAGATAAAGGAGCGCCCAAAACACCCCCACGCGATCGCCCTGAGGCGTTGCATGGTGTCCCTCTTGTCGGGTTTCTGCTGCTGCGTCCGACGCGACCCACAGTTCTAGCAACTGCTCAAACTCCATCCACTCATCACCCTGGCTCATCGCGTCCCAATGCTCTTGCAAAAACTGCTCCAGCGCAGCGGCAATCTCAGACAGGTTTTCCTGGTGAGCCAGTTGGGTAATGACGCGCACTGCCTGACTACGCGACTGAGGACGGGGACGACGAACGCGCTGTCGAGGTCGGGGATCGGACACCGCCGCCGCCATCATCTCTAGCTGAGAAATCAGCTCTTGCAGCGTCACCTGGCGACTTTGCATCGGTCGGGCCACCGCTCTCCGCCGCAACCGCCGCTCTAGGCTGAGGGGCAAGGGCGCACCCACCGTCCCGTCAGATTCTTCCAGAAACTCGTCTTCTGAGGGCGCTTCGTCTTGAGTGGTGCGGGCGAGTGTGTCAGCCTTGAGCAGCACCAGCATAGAAGCATAGAGAAATGCCTGACCCGACTCGGACAAGTCAGCCTCATAGGGGGCACGGCCGGCCTCCACCGCTTGCAAGGGCTTAAGCTGGCTGAGAAATCGGTCAATAACGTCGATAACCTTGACATCCCACGGGTCAATTTCGCCCCGTTCAGACAGGTCGATCAGCAGGGCGATCGCATTTTGCGCTAGCGAAAGAGCCATTTGCCAGGCAGCCCCAGTTTCCCTAAGGACTCATCTCTATTGGGTACTAATGTAGACGAAATAACCAGCCATCAACCCAATCAGACCCAGCAATAATAGCGGCACCCACAGACTGGCAATGTTGACCATGCGATTGACCCTGCGGCTATTCCTGCGCCAGCGAAGACACCTACTTGGCAAAGACCTCGGTCACTTCCACGTCTTGAGGGGCAGGCTGCGAAGCGGGTAGCAGGCGCTGCTGTTCTTCCAACTCCACCTTGTAGCGCTGGATGTCCTGTTCCAATTCCTGAATCCGCACATCGCGCTGCCGCAACTCGCGCCCGGACTCCAGCAAATTTTGAATTTGATTCCACACGCTAAAGACCCAAGCCAAGACTGCGCCAATGCCCATTGCCAGCAAAAGCTCGATCGACAGCGGAGCCTGAAGATCTAGCCCCTCCACCACATGAATGACCGCAGGCTCAGTATTTTCGATGCCAAACAGCACTAGGGCCAGACAAATCACAAAGATGACGACAAAGTTGATTTGGCGCATGGATGTTGTCCCTCAATCTTTCACTCACACAGCAGACACCCAACAATCTTACAAACTTTCTTGCGACAGATGGAGTTCGGAGCCTGGCTGATCTGTCCTGCCAGAGGTCACCTGTTGTCTGGGATGCCCATCCTAAAGGACTTTTAGCGCAAGGCTTAGAGCAAGATTTGATTACAGGTTGCCAGCAAACGGGGCTGTGTCTGCGAACGCCTTGCGGTTTATCAGGCAAACGAAGACTAGGCCGCCTTGGCACTTGATCCTGCTGGCGCTTGAGGGCGCTGGCAATCTATACCTGCTTTGGCGATCGCCCCTACTAATCGGGCTAAAGCCTGGGCTAAAGCTTGGGCTAAAGCGCCTGGGTTGAAGAACAAATTGTTCCGACCCAGGTAGGGGCAAGCAAGAACCGCTCTCAGAATTTCTACTGAGAAAAAGAGAACTTTAAGTGTAAAAGGTCAGCCGCCCTCCGGATCACAACGTCGTTTCACGAATACTGAGATAGCGTGTTTGGATATCACCTATCCACGTAAGGGTGTACCGATCGAGGATCTACAAGAAGCGCTACAAACAGCCACAGGGTATAGACTGGTCTTTTTTTCCCTGAACCGCTTGAGTCGGGGTCAGCGAGTCGAGCGTCTCTGTTTGTATGTCTCCCTAATAATGTCTCCCTAATAATGTCTCCCTGATATAGACTGGCAGACCTGCATCATCCAGACCTGCATCAACATTGACTGGGCGATCGCGCTGACTAGGGCTGCTCTTGCAATTGTTCATTTAATCTGCGATTTCAAGACCCCAAAATGCCCCAGAAGATAGCTTCAGAAAATCCACGGTTGTCCTGATCGAATCACTGAGAACAGGAATATTCTCCTCAGTATTAAGGAGTTTATTCGAGTAGCAAGAAAAAGTCACATCTGTTCAGTATTTACTGAGCAAACCCCGAAACAAACGGCATTTCGGGGACTGTTTCGTATGACAAAACGTTCCGATCTTTGTGGGCAGAACCTGATACGTTGCTTCCCTACCGGAACTTTAAAAAAGTCTCGAACAAATTAAAGCTTCGGGCAACCTTGGCATACGGTTCTATCCAGGCTTGGGGGCGACTTCATAGCATAGGTATCAGGATCTAACCAGAACTGATGAATCCTCAAATCATTCTCCTTGTCCAGTCCACTCACCGTGAAGGAGCGCAAGCAAACCGTGATAGTCACCTCCAGCCAACCTTCTTCCGTCATGAACTACTCCTCAAGACTGATGCAAATCGCTGAGCGACGAGCCGAATTGAAGGAAGTGCATCCCTCGGTGACCAGTAAGGCAAAGCGCTTGATTGATGTTCTGGGCGCACTGGTGGGGCTGGCGATTACAGGCGCAATCCTGATTCCAGTGGCGATCGCCATCTGGGTAGATGACCCCGGGCCCATCTTCTACAGCCAAATCCGCTGCGGACTCAACGGTCAGTTTTTCCGCATCTGGAAGTTCCGCTCAATGGTCGTCGATGCCGATAAGGTCAAGCACCTGGTTAAGAACGAAGCACAAGGACTCATTTTTAAGAACGAAAAAGACCCCAGAATTACCCGCGTCGGACGATTTCTCCGCCGAACCAGCCTCGACGAACTGCCCCAGTTTTGGAATGTCCTGATGGGACAGATGAGCCTGGTAGGAACTCGTCCCCCCACCCAGGATGAAGTATCGAAGTACAGTCCTCACCACTTCCAGCGCCTCGCTGTGAAGCCCGGAATCACGGGAGAATGGCAGGCAAACGGGCGCTCTACCGTCAAAGACTTTGAAGAAATCGTCAAGATGGATCTGGCCTATCAGAAAAAGTGGTCTGTGGGCTATGATATCCAGCTCATTCTTAAGACGATCCAGGCTGTGCTTAACAAGAGTGGTGCTTGCTAAGCAGTTCTCTCTTGCCCTTACGCTGGGTTAACGTCTTCTGAGGCAGCAGGCTATCCTGCGACTCCGGGAGACGTTTTGCCATGAAGGAAGGGTTTGGGCTTGGGAGAACCCTTTTAGTGATAGCTAGTAATAGACTGATCCATCTTGTCGCTTGAAAAAGCGATAAGACGGCTTAATTCCAAGCCACGTCGGCAGTGTACTTTTCGCATCTATACAAATGCACAGATCTTGATTGGGGAGGCGATCGTAGCGATCGATTTGAAACGTGACTTTTGCTGTTTCAAGCTGTCGCTCGATCAGGGGTTGATCTTCAGCATCCCGAATCGAGTTGCTCATAAGACCATTGTTCTACCTCCGCACCGACACAATCGGTCTCGACCCTCAGCAGCCTCCAGTGTGAGCGATAGCGTTCTAGAAACATCATGCTCCGAACGACGCTCACAGCGACCCGCGCTCCAACCAGGCCCGCATCTTACCTGGATTCAGCAGTCCATAGGGGTCTATCTGCTCTTTAAAAGCAAGCTGCACTGGATCGATACTTTTACGTCCGCCGTCCTCCAGGATGTAGGTGTGGGGATTGGCGATAAACGCGCCCTGCTCTTCGTGATACTGGATAATCTCCCTCAGCCGCTCTGGGGTAGAGTAGCGTACCAACTGGAGCGCTGCCGGAACTGCCGTGCCGCCCGTCCGCAGAAACTCTAGGTGCATCATCACCTCATCGCCAAAATGGTGATACATATGCTCAAGGAGCGTGAGCTGTTTGTCAGCCGGAAACAGCGTTTGCAAGTAGGTCAGAGTTGGGTCAACGCTGCGGGCATGGAGCGTCGTGTGGTTCCAGGTGAATTCCATCAGCAGCGTGCCCTTGCTGGCTTCCTGGGCAGATTTTTGATAGCACACTGCGCCGCCAAACTCCTTTACTAAATCGGCAAACGGCTCCAGGCTGGGTTCTGCCACCATTACAAAGGCGCAGTGCTTGCCGTCGGGAATACTGTTTCGCAGGGCGGCGAAGTAGGTCGGGACTGGATGGGCAAAGACGGTGACGAGCTTTTTGGTGATGCCGTCGGAATCGCTGAGCGCCTGACCAAAGCGGGCAGCGGTCATAAAGTCATCAAAGGTAATAATTAGCTCGGCCCAGGGATAGGCGGGCGCGAGGGGAATTTCGAGTTCGGTGATGATGCCGTTAGTGCCGTAAGCATGGTTCACCTTTTGCACCTCGTCCCCCCGCAGCTCGATGACGCGGGGCGTGTCTTCCATCGTCACCACACGCACGGCGTGGAGATTGCCGCGATCGCGCAATTGCCCATAGGTCACCGAGCCAATGCCGCCGCTGCCGCCGCCAATAAAGCCGCCAATCGTCGCTGTGCGGTAGGTGGAGGGAGCCATACGAATCTCCCAGCCCAGTTCTCGCGTTTGCTTGTCGATATTGACCAGCTTTGCGCCCGGCTCCACACAGGCTAGCCCTGGCTTGACCCATTTCACGCTCTGCATCCGGGTCAGATCTAGAATGACACCCCCTTCAAGCGGCACACACTGACCGTAGTTGCCTGTGCCAGCACCGCGCACGGTCAGCGGAATGCGATGCCGAACGCAGACCTGAGCCACCTGCAAGACCTCTGCCTCGCTGACAGGCCGCACCACCAGATCCGCCACTTTGTCATCCAGCAGCGGCCGCAGGATCGGACTGTAGGTGTAATAGTCCTTAGACAGCTTGGCGACTTGCGCGGCATCGCGAATCACCTCTATCCCCGCTAGTTCTGAGGCAATGGCATCCCAATCGATGGTGCGCGGTGCGGTCAGCGTCATTCAAAATCCTCCTTGAGATTTGCCCGCTTAGATTTATCCAGTGGGGCGATCGCCCAGTTAATTAAAAATTCTTTACTTACTGTGGTCTTAATCTAGCTAGATTGCAACCTGCGGTTGGGTGAAGTGGGCTACAGATTTGTGCGGATTAATTTCTGCGGATTAATTTCTGCGGATTAGTTTCTGCGGATCAGTTTGCGCTGATTGCCAATCAGGTTGCGCTAATTAGAGAATGGCGCTCTCTTTCAGTACGCTTTAGGTTCTGGCATAGCGGTCTAGACCTTTCCGGGAGATTTATGCGACACCGATGGTATGAATGCAAACGTTGCATCAACCCACAGCAGGATAATTCCTATGGCAAGCGAACAATTTCGGCGGCAACTCCGGCGCGAAGCCGAGCAGTGGCGGATTGACGGGCTAATTGAGCCGGGCCAGTATGAGCAACTGGCCGCACAGTATGACTTTGATGCGCTGGAGACGGGCGCACGCGATCGCTTCGTGGTTATTTTGCTGGGGCTAGGCTGCATTTTGCTGGGGCTGGGGGTGATTACCTTCGTCGCGGCAAACTGGCAGGCGATTCCCCGCATAGGCAAAATGGCGCTGTTGTTTAGCCTGTTCGTTGCCGCCAATACAGCGGGCTTTTACCTGTGGCGGCGACCCAAACTACACGGACGCGAACGCTGGCAGCACCGCCTGGGACACGGACTGCTGCTGCTGGGGGCGCTGGTGCTGGGGGCAAACCTGGCGCTGGCGGGGCAGTTGTTTCACCGCAGCGGCGCGTTTTATGAACTGTGCCTGGTGTGGGGCTTGGGCGTGCTGGCGATGGCGTTTGGGCTGCGGCTGCGATCGCTCGCGCTGCTATCCATTTTGCTAATGGGCGTGGGCTATTGGTCGGGGATGTGGGAAGCCACCCAGATGCAAGCGCTCTCAGGCTTGAATGGCCTGATGAACCTGATGCCGCTGGTGGCGGGTGGACTGTTTACGCTGCTGGCCTATCAGTGTCGCTCGAAGGTGATTTTTGCGCTGGGGGCGATCGCCACGATTTCGGCGCTGCTCGTCACCCTGGCGGATGTGGGGAACCAGTTCAGCGGCCCTGCGACTCCTGGCTTTTTGGTGGCGATCGCCTGCACCCTGCCCCTAGCCCTGCTATGGAGCTACGACGACGCGCTATGGTGGCGACTGAGAAACGCGCCGCTGCCGTTAACTCGTCCATTTCGTCCCGTTGCCCAGGCGATCGCCCTGATTTTCCTCACGGCAACCTGCTACGGATTTTCGTTTCGCAGCATTTGGACTCCCCTTTCCGACCAGCCCAGCTTTTCCCAGCAGCTTCGGATTTTGCTCAGCCATAGCGGCGATTTGCTGCTGAACCCCAACCTGTTTGTCTACACTGCGCTGATGCTCATCGGCTGGTTCTACCTGGCCTATCCGCGCCACCGGGGGCAACGCTGGGGACTGTCGCAGCACGACGCAGTGATGCTGGTTTTCTTGCTGGCTGTGGGGCTGATTCCGCTCTGGCACTGGGGCGTTGCGCCCATTCAGGCGATCGCCACCTATCTGTTTAATGTGCTGTTGTTCCTCCTGTCGGCCGCCTTTATCCGGCAGGGACTCGCCCAGGGCAGCCGCAGCCTGTTTTGGTACGGCATGGTGATGCTGGTTCTGCAAATCATCAGCCGCATGTTGGAATACGAAACCGGGCTGCTGCTGAAGTCTGCCGTCTTCGTCCTCTGCGGGCTGGCTGTGCTATTTGTCGGACTTTGGTTCGAGCGCCACGTCCGCACCCTCGCCCCCGCCGCCACGCTCACCCCCGCCTCTCAGGAAGAAACAGTTTAGCGGGTTTTAGGTGTGCCTCTCGCTTCAAATCCAGCCAGGGCAGGATTCGTGCAGCGGTTGCTTGATTTCGTTGCCCGATTTCGCGGCCTGATTTCGATGTTCTCTAGCTTTTCCTTGTCGAGCGTCCTATGAATTCCGAATCTCGTCCCTCCAACCGTCACCCCCTCGTCCCCACTCCCCCGAGCGTACCCACTCCGCAGCATCCCCTCCCGCCCGCTCCGCCGCCCCCCCTCGCCCCTGCCCCGGCTGCCCGCTGGCGATTCTGGCTGCCCCTGGCGATTCAGGCGGCGCTGATTTTGGTGATTCCCCTGCAAGCCACCTATACCCAGGCAACGGGACAGACCGTGATTTTGCAGACGGGGCCTGTTGACCCGTATCATCCCCTGCGTGGCTATTATGTGACGCTGGGCTACGACATTTCCCAGCCGGGTGAACTGGAGAAACTGCCGGGCTGGAGGGCGTTTGAGGCAGCGACACAGCAGCGGCAATCGCGCTTTGCGGCTCGACCAATCTACGTCATTCTAGAAGCGCCGAAAGACACGGGCAGCCAGCCGCCCAAGCCCTGGAAGCCTGTTGCTGTGTCGGGCGATCGCCCCACCAACCTGCCCACTAATCAGGTTGCGCTGAAGGGCATCTATCGCAACGGCTGGGTGAACTATGGGCTGGAGCGATACTACATGCCCGAAGCCAAGCGACTCGACATCAACAACCGCATTGCCGAACTGCAACAGGCCAATCCACAGTCGCCCAACTTTGTCATGGAAGCCAAGGTCGGGGGCAATGGCGAAGCCGTGCTGACCCGAATGTGGCTAGCCGACCAGCCCTATCAGTTTTGAGGATTTGAGGATAGTCAAGGCTGTGAGCAATTGCGCCTGGGTAAAACCGTCGTAACAACCGTCGCCAGCCCAAAAATTCCCAAAGTTAAAGACAAGCGCCCTCCGCACACGGCACACTGAAGTATGGGGTTTGCCTTTGCCCATTGCGCTCACCCAGCATTAGGGGCAATCCAAGATCGAAAAGCGAAAATCGAAGAGCAAAAATCCAAAATCCACCCCCTCAATGGAGGACATCAAGCCCAGAGCCAAAGATCAGATCCTGCACCTGCTGAAAATGCGGGGGGCACAGACGGCGGCGGCCTTGGCAGAGCAGCTTGAGATTTCCCCGATGGCAGTGCGGCAGCATCTCCAAACGCTGAAGGCAGAGCAGTGGGTGACCTATCGCCAAGAGCGCCGCCCCGCAGGTCGCCCGGTGAAGCTGTGGCAGTTGACCGAGCATTCCGTCAGCCGCTTTCCCGATAGCCACGCTGACCTGATGCTGGACGTGTTGCGGGGGGTGGAGACGGTGTTTGGTGCGGAGGGGCTGGAGCGGGTGATTTCGGAACGCAGCCGCCGCCAGGTTCAGACCTATCGGGCGCAACTGGCTGGGGTGGAATCCTGGCAGGCGCAGGTAAGGGCGATCGCCCACTTCCGCAGCCAGGAAGGATACATGGCCGAGGTTTTGGAACAACCCGACGGGCTATTGCTGGTGGAAAACCACTGCCCCATCTGCGCCGCCGCCCAGACCTGTCCGGGGCTTTGCACCGCAGAACTGGAGGTTTTTCGTTCTGTTTTGGGAACGAGCGTGGTGGTCGAACGGGTGGAGCATCTAATGCAGGGCGATCGCCGCTGTGCTTACCGCATCCAGCCAACTCGCTAAACTTTTTCCAGACTTGCCCACCACTCCATCTCTCCCCGCGCCCTCCAACCTGGTGTATTTTTGTAATGAGGGTTGGGAATTTTCAGAAATGACACATTTCTTTAAGCAAACGGATCGGAAACGAGTGGGTCAACTGTTGCGATCGCTCCATAGCCGGATGGGTGCGATCGCCCTAGCCTTGGGAGTCTTGCTGTGGCTGGGCGGCGCGGCTCCTGCCCTGGCGACTGGCGTGTATGAGATGCCCGCCGTCAGCCCGACGGAGTGGGTGGTGGACGAGGGCGACGTGCTGAGCCGCCTGAATGAAAGCAACATCAACGGCAAGCTGAGCAGCTTATCCAAGAAGACGGGCAACGACGTGCGCTTGGTGACGATTCATCGATTGGACTATGGCGAAACCGTCCAAAGCTTTACTGACCAGTTGTTTGAGCAGTGGTTTCCCGAACCAGCCGATCAGGCCAATGAGGTGCTGCTGGTGCTGGATACGGTGACGAATAACGCCGCCATTCGCGTGGGCGAAGCCGCAAAGGAGCTGCTGAGCGACGACATTGCCACCAGTGTTGTGGATGAAACGCTGGCTGTGCCGCTGCGCCAGGGCGATCGCTACAACCAGGCATTTCTCGACGTGGCCACGCGCCTGTCGGAAGTGCTGGCAGGCAATCCTGACCCCGGCCCGCCCGTCGTGGTCGAAGTCGATCAGAGCGAGGGAACTTTCGCCACGCCCGAAGAGACGGCTGAAAGCAACGCGACCGTTTGGGTCATCGGGCTACTCTTTGCCGCGACGGTGATTCCAATGGCGACCTATTACTGGTATCAGATGCGATAGTCGCAGCAGCCTGACCATTCACTCTAAGCATTCGAGAAGCAAGAGAAACAATTTGAGAAGCATGGGACAAGATTCCATGCTTCTTTTTTGTTCTTACTTAACCTGACAATTTAACCTGGCAGTAATTTAACCTGGCAATATTTAAGCTTGCATTCCGAACCGCCCTCATCCCCCAGCCCCTTCTTTCAGAACAGGGGAAGGGGAGCCGGATCGGAAGTCCCGCGCTCTCTGGGAGAGG
>FQKF010015623.1_pt1 | contig 11075 bp, 9 predicted proteins | sample 1504521 | NCBI WGS metagenome assembly FQKF01 (sample SAMEA4475357, study PRJEB15587) | soil metagenome | biome: Soil; feature: Field | place: India | collected 2015-03-11 | depth 0 m
TATCGGGCAAGCGCGTCTGTGCCCCTTTCAGGGCCTGTTTGGCCGCCGCAATTTCCGACGCCGACAATGTCGATGGGTCACGCCCTCCCAGGGCGCTACGGGCCTGCTGCAGCTGTTCCGCAGTCATAGTATTGGGATCGATCCCTTGGGCCCGGGCCATGGCGGCTTCGGAGGCTGTCAGGGTGGTTTGGGCAAATACGCCACAGGCCGCCGACAACAGCAGCCCGAACACGTTGGACATGATCGTAACTCGTTTCATGCCATAAAGTTAACTAAACATCAAGCAGCTTTCGACCCTGTCTTGCGCTCCAGCCAAAGATCATAGGCGATTGCGAGAATGCCCACAACAACTACCGCACACCATTGGTCAATGGACATACTCATATCTGAATATCAAAATCACCCCTATCGGTCAGAACAATAATTTCAATCCTTAGTGAATGTATTAATCAGATTGTTAGCCGTTGTCTGGGTGGATAAACGATCTCTAAAAGCAATACACTTTTCCACATAATAGGTGTTATTTTCAACAATTTCTATTAATTCTGCTTTTCCCCAGCTCATTTTTGCAATACCAAGCTGAAACTTATTAATCATTTCGGAATTAGTCGGTATTGTGTTCGATATTACAGGAGTCCCTGAAACAATAGATTCAGGTATTGAGACCATATTATTGTCTTTAAGTGTATTTATAAGTAGTGCCTGAGACTCTGCAATGAGTTGATTCAACTCAAGATGAGCTGTAAAGCCTTTGAAGATAATTACCTTAGAAAGTCCACGATCTTCTATATGATGCCTAAGATGTTCTTCAAGAGGTCCTCTACCAACGATTAGCAATGTATAATCCATATATTTCGGATCAACGATAAAATCAGAAAAAAATGAAATTATGCTCTCAATGTTTTTTCTTGGTATTAATTGAGCGACAATAATGAATTGTTTTTTCTTACTTCTTGAAAATGCAAACTTGGTTAAGTTAATGCCATGCTCAATTACATTGGATTTTACATTAGCAAAATATTTACCGAGAAAGATTTTTGAACTTTCGGATCTCGCAACTACTTGGATCTTGCGTAAAAACATCTTTGATACAATATTATACCAAATATAGGAAGGAATTGATCGAAATTTCTTTGTATGAATCGCTAATTCGTGCCAGACGAGTAATTTTTTAGGTGAAATAATTGCAGAAAAAAGTGTGGTAAAAGAAAATACTTCACTAGATATTATTATATCAAACGAAGACGCCTTTGAAAAAAGGAATGGAATAATTTCTAATTGAAATGGCAAAACACTAGGCAAAAAAATACGCCTGATAAATGACTTAAAAAAAATTACATTAATTTCATATTCTTCCTTAGCTGTCGGTTTGTACTCAGATGCGGCTATCAAAGTTACATCATGGCCCAAGGAACTAAAACCGATGGCCAAGTTATAGATCATACAATCCTTAATTGAACTGACCTTGGGAATATGGTTATTGTCTGCTGTATATAGAATGGGATTAAGTATAAGTACTTTCATAGATAATAATTAGCGTGATGCCTTTCGTTGACTAGACAATTTGTTTTTTTCTTACTTTTTCATAAAAAAATGGAAACTTGGTCATCATGGCGTCTTTAATTGCCGTTCGCAATCTCCACATTAAGGAAGTAGGTTTACCACCACCCCATGAGTTAGCCCCTAAATGTATTGAATGGCGAATTACCGAATCGTGAGTTGAGTTTGAAAACACATCAGATGGATATAGATAAAAGTCATTTTTCAAAATCTGAAAGTTTGGGGAAAATCTAAAACCGTGGTTATCAAAGGCAATCTTCGCCAATACTCTGGGCATAATAATCGTATTAAAATATCCTGGATCATTTTTAAATTGTAGCTGGTTATAGAAATCAATGCAATCACCAAAAAATGGATGCCCCTTTTCCGAACCCATAACAGCGGCATCAATTCCAACGCCATTATAATAGGATGAAAACAAACCCTTTTTCTTGATTTCTCTAAAAAAAACTATTGGATGAAATTCAATTGAAGAAAACGCTCTGTGTGACAAGAATTTATCAAAAGATTTGAAAACCATTACATCTGAATCCAGATAAATGCCGCCATGATGATAAAGTGCATAAAGCCTTATGTAATCTGCAGCAAATGCCCACTTTTTCGCAGCAATAGCATCTTGAACAAACGGCGAAATTCTAGAGTCAAAACGCTCCTTGTCCCAGCAAATTATTTCATAATCTGGCAGTACCCTCTTCCAAGACTGGATGCAGTCTAAAATCATTTGTGGTTTTTCTTCTTTGCTTAACCAACAATAATGTATTACCTTTGGTATCATCCTATATCCTTCCTTTCATTATCATTGCATAAATAGACCATGAAGACACAAACAAAAGAGCTTTAATGAACGTCTTGAAGTTGCGCGAATTTAATCCGCTTACAAGAACCATATGGTTTATACTTGACTTCTTTTCAGAGATAAAGACTTTTACATTAGGATTCTCCCTATGCTTCATTGCCAATACAGCAGAATATGTTGCGGAAAATACGGCAAATTTGTGAAAAATTCGTTGCTTTCTTAAATCTCTGTAATTAATTGCCGACGCCATAAAGGATGTAGAAATTTGCAAAAGACTATTGGAACGCTTGATGCTATAAGATGAAACTATTGAACCAGATGATCTTACTAGGTAATTATAAATAGCCACATCAGAAATTAAAATCTTCTCAGCATCAATCAACGCAAATATATTGAACTCTATATCTTCATGTACGATTCCATCAACAAATTTCTTATTAATTCCGTCAATATATGATTTCTTATATATAAAACGTTGCGTAGGTGCAATGTGATTATCACTCTCCAAAAATGAAACGCCCGAAACGATGCGGTTTGGTTCCGCATTACAGGCTGTATGTTGAATTGATTGACCCACTGTTTTTTCGTCTATGCGGTTAATTGATGTCGCTATAATGTCAATATTGGGATTTTTGTCAATTATTCCAATAATTGTGCACAGTGCTACTGATGTTATCGAATCATCACTATCAATGAACCAGATGTATTCTCCCTTTGCCTCAACCATTCCAGCATTGCGTGCTGAACTTAGTCCCTTATTCTCCTGATTAATTACCAGAATATTTGGGTATTTTTCTTCAAATTCACGAACAATCGCCATGCTTTGATCAGGTGTTCCATCATTCACGATAATGACTTCATACGCATCAACACTGACACTTTGTGAAAAAATTGACAATAAGCAATTTTTTAAGTATTTCTCAACGTTATACACAGGTACAATGATACTGATTTTCTTCATAGAGTCTTTTTTTGGGCATGTTCCTGAAATTCTTTGCTTTAATTACGGCGTGTTTTTACTATTCAGCGATAGAGTTTTCGCTCGAACAAGTACTAAAATAAATATTAAGTAGTAACTTTGCGGAATTGACGGTAAAGATGTCATTGTACCAGTAGCTAAATACGCAAGTACAATAAATATCAAAGCGAATGACTTTGTTTTTACAATCAAACGAAGCGAATAAAAAACACTAAGCATAAATGCCATGACTCCAAATGCTCCATAATCTACCAGCATTGGAAACCAGATACTCTCTGCGCCATAAATTTGTTCATTTATCGATTTGACGGTATTGTATATATATCCAGGACCATTTCCAAAAATTGGCGACTGAGACCAATAGTAAATAACAATTATTAATTGAGCACTTCTCATTTCAGTGCTACTACCTTCGACGTTGTCCGTGTTCTTAAATGAATCAAAAATTGTGGAAACGTAACTCGCCGCACCTAAGGCTAAAATTCCAATTACAGCAATTGTGATAATTGTTTTTTTATACAGTAAGTACTGTTTATTAACAAACATGACTAGCCCTATCATAAAACCCGCAATACATGAACGTGCACCAGAAAAAAACGTGTCAAGAAATAGTATGACCATTAACGCATTGATTGACCGGTTGCTTTTGGGGAGTAAATGACGAAAATTTACTCTAAGATAGCCAATCGAAAGGAAGAATAGCGCACTAACATAACCTAATGTGGTATGCATTGGCAAGAAAGACTGAAGTCGTTTTAGGCCGAAACGAACTTCGCGAATTTCAACTATTGGATTTGTGAGTCCTGCATATTCAAATAAGTGTATGAGTGGATTCGAATAGGTGGCTAATTCAAAAAGACTATAAAAGGCGATGGCGAAGGAAAACAGCAAAACCGTATTAATGAAATATTTAAGCATTTTTTCATCGCTTAACTGCTTCCACAATAAAATTGGATATAAATAGGATTCAGCAAACATTAAAAATGAAGAATACCAATGTGACTCGCTTCCATACTTATTTGACAAAATGTGAGACAAAGCCAAAAACAAGGTAGGAATGTAGAAAGGGTATGGCTCTGGATTAGCAGTACTGAAATTGGCTTTTATTGGATATAAAAGAAGTGCGCACAATACAAAAAAACCAAATAATTCTGTTGGGAAATTAATCGGCAGTTTCAGCATCATCAAGAAAGGAGCCAATGGACCTATAGCAACTACAGTTCGTCTATAAGCAGTAATCAAGAAGAATAGATATAGGACAATAACAAGCCATAAAGTCATCTGCAAGCTCCATCACCTAGAAATAAACTTATTAATTGAAAAATTCTTACATAAAAGAATTGGATGAAAGGCTGAATATGCAAGAAAAGGAGATTGCATGTAGAGTCGAATAAAACAGCGTTCCTTCTTTCCTAAATTAATTTGTCCTTCCTTATAATGAGAATCAAGCAATTCGCGCAAGCTGTCTATAGGCGTGAATTCGATGGTCAAGACAGATAAAATTGTCCTAAGAATGAAGGTCGATGATTCTGCAGCATAATAAGACAATTCAGCTTTGTACTTTTCGGATAACAATAAGTAGGCCTTAAGCAAGGCTCTATTTTTAACAGAAATTGTTGAACAGCGCATGAGCGAATTTGATGTCATATTGTAATAGTATAAAAAACTATTCAAAATTTGGATTTTACAATTTTGTTTGAGAAGTAAGACTTCGATTAAGAACAACAAATCTTCCCCCACACTAATACCTGTAGGTATGTCAATATTTCCCAAAATGTCCCGCTTAAATAGCTTCCCCCAGAGTTCTGAGCGTATTCCGGAGCGAATAAGCATTTTTTTCAACGCTAGTTGACCTGATATACTTTCACATATTGTGTATATATTCGATTTAGTCGTTGAATCATTTGAGACATATAAAGCATTGCAGAAAACCGCATCGGCACTTTCCTTAAGCGCAGCTGACAATAGCGAATCTAAATAATCAGGTGCAATCCAATCATCCGCATCAATAAATGTAATCCATTTGCCCTGAGTCTTGCTAAGCCCCAAATTCCGAGAGGCTCCTGCTCCAATATTTGGATTATGTATTGTTGTAAATCGAGAATCATTTAATGTATACGCTTCGCAAATATTACCACTATTATCGGTACTTCCGTCATTAACTAGTATGACTTCAAAACTGCTATATGTTTGATTCTGAATGCTATCTAAACATCTGCGTAGATAGGCTTCAGCGTTGAAAATTGGAATGACAATGGATATTAGCATAGGGATTAAAAATGAAAAACTATATTATATACCAGCTTCATCACAAAAGGCAATTGCATTTTGCATATTGGCTTGTATCGATAAATCAAATTTTGTGTAGTCCAAATCAAAATTAATGTTTGAAATCTCCGGAAACGGCCTAGAAATATCAACAAGCGTTTCTATCAAACCCGTTGACTTGAGCAATGTTTCAAATCGATCTAATCCTCTTGAAAAATTTCCTAACACCACAAAGGGTTTTCTGAAAATCATGGAAAATATTGCACCATGAAATGAATCCGTGATTATAAAGTCAGCAGAATCAAAATCATGTATCCATTGGGAAATTGGAGGATATAAAGTCATTTCGCCATACAACATACTCTTGCGGTTTAGACTCCCAATTTCAAAATATGATTTCCCTAGATGGGAAGACAATTGCGCTGCAATGGAGTATTTATATTCATTTTTATCTAAAAAATAACAAGCAACCTTACCCTTATTTATTATTTCATTACCCTTGTATAGGGCACGATAGAATGCGGCATCAAACAGTAAGGTGGGATCGAGTAAAACCTTGGCATTACTATATGCTAAGTGGTTCTGCAATAAGCTCGCCCCACCAAATTCGCGAACAGAAATAGCATCAAATTCTCTAATCAAATTTCGTAATACAATCGTTTGCTCCTCATTGGCAAGCCAATCGGCTACGCCAAACGACGCTGCGAATGAAATCTTTTTTAAATCCCAATTTTTACAAAAGTCTAGGAAATATCGTAAATAATTATCTCTAGTATAATCAAATCGCCAAACTTGGTCGCTACCAACAATTATCGCATCAAAGTTGTAATTAATCAAATTACGCATGTCATCATTTGAGTAATTTGCATGTGTTCGTTTCATCTGCTTTTTTTGAAACGACGTGAAGTCGGAATCGCTACTGAAATTCCCTATGTGTAAGAATTTCTTGACGCATTGCTTTATACCATGATTGTATGGTTGGTATATTAAGTAAACGTCATGGCCTCGCGCTTTGATAAAGGTCTGCAAAGCATATGATTGCAAAAGTCCACCATAATTATAGTTGAATGGTAAAGTCAGAATACCTATTCGCATATCACTTCCACTTCACATCTTTCTTTATTACCTTCGCAGGCACACCAGCAACGATGCTATGGGCTGGCACGTCTTTTGTTACAACGGCCCCTGCGGCTACTACTGCCCCATCTCCAATATTCACGCCTTTTAATATCATTGCTCGGTTACCAATCCAAACATGGTCCCCAATTTGAATCCCTTTTGAAATGCTTTGCTTCTTGTCATCCACAATGTGTCCATCATAGTCTCTGATAACAACGTCTCTAGCAATCGTGCAGTCTTTTCCAATTTGTATTCTGGAGCCACAGGTGATTTCTACACCTTCATTGATATACCCCCCTCTGATTTCAAGATAACCACCATTTATGACCCGGATATATCCACCGGCATACATTTTGAAATGGCCATTAATTTCTAATGTTCCATTTTTTTCAACCAATAATCTTGTTTCAAGAGTAGATGTTTTAACTTGCTTTGAGCCCATTTCAAATGAGCTGTTAAGCATAATATTTGCGCCCTCATCAATTTGAACTTTACAGAATTTTTTAGGCGTGAAGAATAACTTACGTCTGCTAGATGAATATTTAAAATTCAACCGAAATATATTAATCCAGCTTGCTAATGAAAAATCTGCGTTAATGAATAGTTTGATTAGTCGGCCGATAAAAGAGACTTTTCGCTTTATGAACGCTGTAGATGACGGTGTGGGGAAATACTTATTTGCGATTACACCAAAAGAGTGGTTATCTAAATCGTTATAAAACATACTTCTTTGATTTTCATCACCTCTTGAAAGAGGCTTATAAAGGGCTGGATTCCCTTTCTCCAAGTCGGAGATCAAGAATTCTTTAGCAACAATGCGGTCCCTGATAAGGTCAAAATACGATTGTCCTTTTGCTGAATTGATCATTACAATTGAGGTACCCCGATCCTGGTCCATTGACGTATCAATATTTTCAATTCCCCAAAAATCAGCCAGGGTAATATCTGCTCTTTGGGGAAATCCCTTAAATTCACATGTGAAACAAGAAGGCATAGTAAAAAGGCTGGTTTGTAAATATCCTAAAAAGAACGGATCATGATACAGATCCTTCAAATAGGATTTTCCATTTGCAAAATCAACTCGCATTGAAAAGCGATGCCAGCCATATGACTTATCCTTGGCCTTAATTCCAACACACTTTGATTTGTATTTATTTTCAAGCCATTCAATGTATTTAGAAAACACCTTTGGGGAATTAACTCCTCGACAAATGAAATCACAGGTGAGCAAGTTATTATAATCTTTACCCAAAAAATTATATAAGGCATGGATTTGGCAAGGCGTTGCACAAACAAAGACTTTCTTACCAGCTTCAAGCTTTTCCTTTACATCTGGAAATAACCGGTCTGTAAAACTATATACGTATTTTGAACTTCTAATATCTTTTAATCTATTTTGATCATTCGTTAGGATATGTGAAACCGAATAATTGGCATTATAGATGGCACCGCCAATATATCCATGCTCATTTAAAAAATGTTGAGCAAACTCCGAAAAAATGCCTCCCGAAGTGCTGTCAATTCGAATGTTATTATCCTTGCTGTATGCCGCATAGACTTTAGGGGCATTAAATCGTGATATAGAGCTATTGATCTCTGTATTATATGGGCAGACCTCTTCACACAACCCACATTCAATGCATTGATCATGGTTGACATTTGGATAATAAAAACCATTGTCGTCTTTGATCAATGATATGCAACTTTCAATCGGACATGTAACCACACACGCGTTACATCCATTGCATTTATTCTTATTGGTTATTTCAATCATTTGATAACGAATCCTATTCAATGCGAATAAAATGGCCTTTGAACTACTTTGCGAGTAGTTTTACAATAATATTATCAGCATGTCTTTTTTTATAATAATCTAGTCTATCTTTAACGGTAGCGTTTCCAAGATAATCAATAAATCTCATTGTATCTGATCCATATTGATTCCCGCTGTATCCTCGGTACTTTGAAATAATTCGGTCAGATTCTCCATCATAAGTGTAGTCTATTCTTTTTAAAGTCTTATTATTCGTATAATAATCGACTGTTTCTTTTAATCCGGCTTCTAAAGAAATGCGCGGCCTGAATTCTGGAACTAGCTGTTTTAGTTTCGTATTGCTGCAAATTGAATTTAACGAACGTGCAAATATTTCGCCCTTTCGGTTTGCCAATTCTTTGCTGTACTCGGCTGTACTTATATCAAACTCAATCGCCTTATGGCCTATAATTATTCCTAACACTTCCAGTACCTCATGCCATGAAGGAGTTTCATCACCACAAATATTGAAGTCTTGATTATAAGCTTCGGTACAACCCACTAAACCGATAACTCCTACGGCAAAGTCTTCCACTCTCATCATATTCCACCGATTTATCCCCTTATTCCAAGTAATAATAGGCTTGCCACGGCGAATACGCTCTATTAAAGTGCCATGATATCCATAATTCGGTGTAATCCCATAGGGAATTCTAGTATTGCCATAGGTAATACAGGGCCTGATAATTGTGTAAGGCAAATGATTTATTGCAGCAAGACGTATTAGGCTTTGCTCACAATTGAATTTATCAATACTATAATCCCACTCTTTGAGGATCTTTGCGGAACCTTCGTTCATGATGCCATTTTCAATAGTATTGTAAACAGCACTTGAGGAAATGAAAATGTATTGATTAACGTATTTTTTAAACAATTCTAAACTATGCTGTAATTGTTTCTCATTGTAGCAGATGAAATCAATTACGGCATCAAAATGCCTTTCCTGTAAAAATTGCTGAATAGCAACCGTATCATTTATGTCGGATTTAAATATTTCAACTTGACTGGAAAATTTAAGAGAACTATTACCACGATTGATCAAACAGACATCTAACCCCTTGTTCAATGCTTCACATGTAACTGCGGAGCTTAGTAGCCCAGTACCACCAACTATCAGTAATTTCATAAAACATCCTTATAACTAACTATACAATTACGTATTTTACTGGTTCGAGTTGCATAAGCGCACAAAACGTTTGGATAATCTTCTAAGTAAGATTTCAACTGGGGCACTGGAAAAGCGTATCTTGCACATAAGTTTGAATGCTAAACTAAAATCTTGCTTGTTAAAGAATTCAGTAAAATATTGCAATGAATGGTCACGTTTAGATTCGGTAAATAATTCGTAAACGCCATTCCAAACAATTCGTTTCACATCCTTGGGACCTAAATTGTATAATTTTGCCGCATACAACTTGAGTCGATAGTAGTCTTTCCTATAGTTGAAGCGATCTTCCAAAGAGGTATGATGTGATAAGGATTTTACACGAATTCGATAAACAGTCGTCTCACAGGGAATAAAGTAGTAAAGACCGCCATACATACACATTGAGGTATTTATGATTGTTCCTTCTCCAGGTAAGCCAAATTCCAGTAACTGACTACAATTCATCAATCCCTCTATTAGCGGCTTTCTCCTGAAGCAGGATGTTGATGCAGATGGATATGCCGTCCAATTATGGCAAAGCATTTCCGTTAAGGCCTTCCGGCCTGTTACTGTAGTCAAAATGCTTTTCCATCCGTGTATGTCGTAGTGAGTGATTGAACCATCTACTTCATATAGACATTGAAAGGCAGTATGTACATATGCAACATCGCTGTTGTCTTGGAGTATTTTGACTTGCATGGCCAATTTACTTTCATTAATCCAGAAATCATCTCCGCCTAAGAGAGCGATATATTCACCCTTCGCAGCGTTTACAGCATTGACGAACGATTTGTTAAGCCCAATGTTTACTTCATTTGTGATTATCGAGACGTTACTCAGGGTCTGAAATGGTAAAATTTTTTGAAGGGTATCATCTGTACTGAAATCATCAGAAATAATGATTTCTATGGGGAATTCGCATTTTTGGCTAATGACACTTCTAATTGCTTGTTCAATATAGTTTTCATGATTGTATGCAAATATCAAAACTGAAACCGTGGGCGTGCTGTTCATGAAATCTCACTCGTATATTATAATGTGCAACAATTAATAAATGGTTATTGCTTAATTCTAGATATCAATTTTTGAATAATTGAGATCAATTCAATTCGCTTATTCAACTCATATAGGCAAAACATAGTTGCCATGATTAGCACTAAAGTTGCTGATATGTAGTAAATCAGGGCGGAACTAGTATTTTGCGTAAGTAGGAATGCAATTATTAATAGCATAAATGATTTTATAAGCAATACAAGCGTTTTCCAATATATTCGCAATCCATAGCGCCTATTGGTAAGAAACACGACCAGCAAAAAGTAGAGCGAGTATCCTATAAAAAATGAAATGCCAATACCCTTCAAACCAAAAATGTAATAGCAGCACAGATTAAGGC
>FQKF010325509.1_pt1 | contig 11071 bp, 10 predicted proteins | sample 1504521 | NCBI WGS metagenome assembly FQKF01 (sample SAMEA4475357, study PRJEB15587) | soil metagenome | biome: Soil; feature: Field | place: India | collected 2015-03-11 | depth 0 m
AGAGCAACGGACTGAAAATCCGTGTGTCCCTGGTTCGATTCCCGGTGGCACCACTACTACAGAAATAAGCAGCTAAGAATATTTAGCTGCTTATTTTTTTCAAAAATATCAAAGTATACTAAATTTTATTTATCAAATTACATTAGTGTTTTGTAATAATTTCAATATTCCCTTTTCTAATAATATGTTTATAAGTTCATAATCAACAAGCGTCTTAAATTATAATATGCAAAATATTCATAATTTGAACAAAAACAAAACAACTATTTAATTCATCTGTTTAATAAATATGCGAGTAATTCTATTAATAGGAGGGATAATCAGTGTTATTTTTGCTGCTATAGGTGCTATATTGCCTTTAGTGCCAACAGTGCCTTTTCTCCTACTAGCATTGTATCTTTTTTCTAAAAGTTCACCTCGATTCCATTCTATGTTGCTAACTAATAAATACTTTGGTAGTATTCTTAAAAATTATCAAGAACGTAAGGTTATTCCAACAAGAGTAAAATTTATATCGCTGACATTTTTGTGGATTTTTAGCTTATTTTCTATGTTTTTTATAATTGATATTTTATGGTTGCGTATTTTAATGCTTTGTATTTTAATTATTGTGACTTATCATGTATATAAGATAAAATCTAAATAGATTAAAATTTGATTTTTTCTCTATGTCATGAAAAAAGTTTTTCTTTGAAACTTATTTTTAGCTTTCCTTTAAATGCCAATCCATTATTTGACGCTATGTTACGTTAATTTTGAAAAATTTAATTTTATTTGCATAAAAAAATATATTTTCTAAATGATTGAATGGATTAAACTGATTGAATTATTAATTAAGGGTATTGTAGTAGGTTATATTGCCTCTATACCGTTGGGGCCAATAGGCGTAATATGTATTCAACGAACACTGAGTAAAGGCAGGTTATCGGGTTTTGTTTCAGGACTTGGCGCTTCTACAGCCGATACTTTGCTTTCAATTATTGCAGGTCTGGGATTATCTTTTATAATTGATTTTATTAAAGACTATACCATAATTTTTAAATTACTTGGAGGATTATTTGTCATATCAATTGGCTTTCGGATATTTTTTAAAAATCCAGTTCGCCAGATTAGAGAACGTAAAAGCAAAAAAAGTAGTTTGCATACCGATTATTTATCAGTTCTTATTTTAACCCTTTCTAATCCTTTAAATGTATTTCTTTATTTAGCTGTATTTGCTGCATTTAACATTGTGAGCGGAGTAAAGGGTATTGAGTTTTTTACAGCTGTATTTTTAGGAGTTTTTATTGGAACTGCCTTATGGTGGTTTACCCTAAGCTCGGTAGTGAGTGTATATCACGATCGTTTTCGATTGAAAAGTTTATGGTGGCTTAACAAAATAAGTGGTATCCTTATTGTTGTATTTGGCTTAGCAACGTTAATTAGTATACTATTCGAATAAATTTTTATGGAAAATCAGTTATATCCTCTTAAGTTTAAACCAATTTTAAAAGATATGATCTGGGGTGGAAGCAAGCTAAGAACCATTTTAGGTAAAGAAGGCGCTTCCGATAAATGTGGCGAAAGTTGGGAAATTTCTGATGTTGAAGGATGTTCGTCGGTGGTTGCCAATGGATTTTTAGCTGGTAATACCCTCAACGAATTAATTGAAATTTATATGGGCGATTTAGTCGGCGATAAGGTATTTGATGAATTTGGAATACGTTTTCCTTTACTAATTAAGTTTATTGATGCAACCGATAAGCTTTCGGTACAGGTACATCCCGATGATGAAATGGCTTTGCGTGAACATCAAAGTTTTGGAAAAACTGAAATGTGGTATGTGATGCAAGCCGAAGCAGGTGCCGAACTTATTGTTGGATTTAATAAACCCATTAATCCAGAGACTTATCTTGAATATTTAAACAATCAAAGACTGGAAGAAATTCTGAACTTTGAAAAAGTAAAGACAGGTGATGTTTTTTTTCTACCCGCCGGACGGGTGCATGCCATAGGAGCAGGCTTGCTAATTGCCGAAATTCAACAAACATCAAACATTACCTATAGAATCTATGATTGGAACAGAGTCGATATGAATGGCAAACCCAGAGAATTACATACGGAATTGGCTCTGAAAGCAATCGATTTTAAACCTGTTCAAAATTTTAAAACAAATTACGAGCTTAAATTAAATAAAACAAGTGAGCTTGTTTCATGTAAATATTTTACAACAAATATTCTAGAATTTGATCGTGAAATAGAAAAAGACTATGGTTCAATTGATTCGTTCGTAATATATATGTGTTTGGAGGGGAAAATGATATTAAAACCTATTAATCAAGAACCGGTTCATTTAAGAATGGGCGAAACCCTTTTAATCCCAGCAGAAATTAAAAATGTTTATCTTGAACCTACGGAAAAAAGTAAAATTCTTGAAGTTTATATTAAATAAATTAAAAGTTTCCGGGGTAGACTGTAACTAATTTTCGTTCGATTAATAATACAAATTTGTATGGATGTAAGGTTTGTTAAAAGTAGTAATGATTATAAAAAATGTCCACAAACTCATCTTCCAGAATTTGCATTTATTGGTCGTTCGAATGTCGGGAAATCTTCTTTAATTAACATGTTGGTTGGTGTTAAAAATGTTGCGCAAACCTCATCTACGCCAGGGAAAACACGTTTGATTAATCATTATGAAGTTTTTTTTAATGACAAAATTAAAGGCGTTTTAACAAAACAAGACCAGTACCGTTGGTATCTGGTTGATTTACCAGGTTATGGATATGCGAAAACTTCAAAACACGAACGACAGCATTTTGAGGAGTTAATAGCCGGATATATCCTTACCCGTATTAACCTTCTAAATCTGTTTGTATTAGTAGATGTCCGACTTGAACCGCAAGCTTCTGATATTGCATTTATAAATTATTTGGGTCAACATAAAGTTCCCTTTGCTTTAGTGTTTACTAAAGCCGATAAACTTTCATCTGCTCAAGTAAATCGTAATATTGAAATATTTAAAAATGAAATGTTAAAAACCTGGGAAGAGTTACCCGAAATTTTTATTACATCGGCTAAAAAAGCTTTAGGCCGAGTCGAATTATTGAATTACATTATTTCAATTATTGATAATTATTGGAAAAATAAAAATATGTAACTTCCAATAAATATTTTATTAATATATTTTTAAATTTGCGTGCCAATTCAATGAATATTATTATTTACTAGATGGAACATAAATCACCAATTAAATTCTTTTCTGGAACAGCTTCAGTATATTTAGCTGAAAAAATTGCTAAAAGTTTTGGAACGCAATTAGGAAGTACCCAACTTTTGCGGTTCAGCGATGGAGAATTTCAACCTTCGTATCTTGAATCGGTTCGAGGTTGCACGGTATTTATTATTCAATCCACATTTCCACCTGCCGAAAATTTGCTTGAGCTTTTGTTAATGATCGATGCTGCTAAGCGTGCTTCGGCAAAAACGGTTGTAGCAGTAATACCTTATTTTGGTTTTGCCCGACAGGATCGAAAAGATAGGCCACGAACTGCCATCGGTGCAAAATTGGTTGCTAACCTCTTAACTGCGGCCGGGGTAAATCGGGTAATGACAATGGATTTACATGCCGACCAACTACAAGGATTTTTTGAAGTACCAGTTGATCATCTTTATGCTTCATCTATTTTTGTCCCTTACATTAACTCATTACAGCTTGACGATCTGGTTATAGCCGCCCCCGACATGGGTGGAAGTAAACGTGCCAATGCTTATTCTCGGTTTTTAAAAACAGAAATGGTAATTTGTTATAAGCTGCGCAAAAAAGCTAATGCCATTGCTGAATTTAAAGTTATTGGTGATGTGCGAAATAAAAATATTGTTATTGTTGATGATATGATTGATACTGCCGGGACCATTACTGTGGCAGCCAATATGATGATGGAAGAAGGAGCAAAAAGTGTTCGTGTAATTGCTACCCATCCTGTTCTTTCAGGACCAGCTTACGAACGTATTGAAAATTCAAAAATCACCGAAGTAATTGTCACCGATACCATTCCTTTAAAGCATCATTCTGATAAAATTAAAGTTCTTTCAATTGCCGATCTGTTTGCCGATACCATTAATAAAGTTTATAATTATCAATCTATTAGTGGTAACTTTATTTTCTAATAAAAAAAGATGTGTATATTTGTACCCCCTTTTTCCTGAGCCTGAGGGCATTGGTGTAATGGGGAATTAACATATTATCAATTATTTAAGTTAATTCTGAGTAGCACAAATTAAACGTAAAAAAATGAAAACATTTGAATTAAAAGGACAACTGCGTACCGATTTAGGTAAAAAAGCATCGCAAGCGTTACGGAAAACCGATATGGTTCCATGCGTTCTTTATGGAGGAAAAGAAAATATCCACTTTACTTGCTCCAATGCTAATTTGAAACATCTGGTTTATACACCGAATGTGTATCTGGTGCAAATCGATATCGATGGAAAAATTTATAATGCAGTTATGCGTGAAATTCAATTTCATCCGGTAACCGATAAAATCCTACATATCGATTTTCTTCAGGTTTTCGAAGATAAACCAGTTACTATTGAACTACCTCTCAAGATTGTTGGTAATGCAATTGGTGTAAAAAAAGGTGGAAAACTTAAAGTAGCCAAACGTTACCTTAAAGTAAAAGCTCTCCCTGAATATTTACCTGATACCCTAGAAATTAATGTTGACGATTTAGATGTGGGTCAACATATTCGTGTCGAAAAACTAAATTTTGAAAACTTAACTATTTTAAATAAGCCAAACGAATTGGTGGTTAGTGTTTTAACTTCACGTTTGGTAGCTAAAGGTGAGGGAGCAGAGGCTGCATCAAAATAATATGATTAGCTAGGCTTTATACTTGAGGCTTAATAAAAATCTTATTGCAGCCGAATATCAAACTTTGTTAAAATGAAATACCTGATAGTGGGTTTAGGTAATATAGGAAACGAATATGCTAAAACCCGTCATAATATAGGTTTTGAGGTATTGGATGCTTTAGCAAAAGCATCCAATATTTCTTTTCAGGATAGCCGATATGCCTATAAGGCAGAAACCAAAATAAAAGGTCGATCAGTTATTTTAATTAAACCTACTACTTATATGAATTTAAGTGGTAGAGCAGTTAATTATTGGTTACAGAAAGAAAAAATTGTTCTTGAAAATCTTCTGGTTATTGTTGATGATATAGCCTTACCTCTTGGTACTTTGCGATTACGCCCAGGTGGAAGCGATGGAGGACATAATGGATTAGCTAATATTAATGAGGTATTGGGTCATTCCAAATATGCCCGTTTACGTTTTGGTATAGGAAATAACTTTCCTAAAGGACAACAAGTTAATTATGTATTGGGAAAATGGACAGACGAAGAATGGACAATTATTCATCCACGTATAGAACTGGCTACTGAAATAATTAGTAGTTTCGTTACAATAGGTATTGAACGTACTATGTCGGCCTACAACAATAAATAATTTTTATAGATGTTTTATATCTCCTTAATTAATATCTGATCATAATTTTCTCTTCAATTTGGTTGATTTAAAAAATATTTTGTTACTTTGCACCCAAACCAATACTTCATCCAATATGGACGATGGCCCGTGTAAAATAATTTTTAACCAATCCCATCTTAATTAAGGCCATTGGAATATATGCGCCTTCAATTAAGATGGTAAAAAATGAAGGCGCACATGCAGTATAAAATTTTTAAGCGTATTCTTGTTAAGTATACATGCATTGTGGGAAGTATAAGTAAGCAGGTGCTGTTAACCTGTTTGCATAACTATTTCTTTGGTAGTTATCCTCCGGAGCGATGTTAAAGTAATTTTTTTAAAACCAAATTAGCTCTAAGTTCGAGATTGTTTAACTCTACCAAAAATAGTTATATTATGCTTACCATATGGAAACAAAAACATCAGTTAATTGAAATTGATCAGTTTGAACGTAACTGTTGGATTAATGTAACTAACCCAACCCCCGAAGAAATTGATAGATTAGTCACTGAATTTCGGATTCCCATTGATTATATCAACGACATTCTTGACGTCGATGAACGTTCGCGTACCGAAGGTGAAGGTCGTTGGTTAATGATTATTATTCGTATTCCTGTTTTTCGCACCGATAGTAGTGTGCCTTATGTAACAGTTCCTCTGGGTATTCTTATTTCGCCTCATTCAATTGTTACCATTTGTTTATACGAAAACGATGTTATTCGTAGTATCTTATATCCGGTTAAAACAAAAATGATTAATCTTGAAAATAAAGTCAATTTTGTACTCGAAATTTTTCATCGTTCTTCAAGCTTATACTTGCATTATTTGAAAGATATAAATATTCGTACCAATCATATCGAACGAGAAATAGAACGTTCCACTAAAAATAAAGAACTACAGAATTTAATGCGAATGGAAAAATGTCTGGTTTATTTTATAACGTCATTAAAATCAAATGAAATTTTATTGCAAAAATTACAACGTTCTCGATTTGCAAGTAGCCCCGAACTTGATGAAGATTTACTTGCCGATGTAATTATTGAAACCAAACAGGCAATTGAAATGTCGCAAATATATAGTGATATTCAAGCTGGTCTTATGGATGCTTTTGCATCGGTTATTTCCAATAATTTAAACGTGGTAATGAAACAACTGACTTCCATCACAATTGTATTAATGGTGCCTACATTAATTGCTAGTTATTTTGGTATGAATTTGACTAACCATTTTGAAGATTCAAATTTTGCTTTCTTCTATGTTGTAATAGGATCTCTTATATTATCGTTTTTAATGGTTATGATTTTTCGTAAAAGGAATTTATTTTAAGTTTTTTAAAACCCTGATATTAAAATCTAAGACCAACAGTTATTAAAAATTGTGAGATGTTTGACTTTAATTCCGCTGCATTAAGGTTTGCATCATCATACATAAAATATTTTTCTTTTTTTTGAGTTAATGAATATCCAAAATCAATATAAGCCGATTTGCCTCGATAGCCTATACCAGACGTATATAGCTGAGTATGGGCGTTATCATTGAGCTCATTTTTCTTAAATGGACTTTGGGTATATGCATAACCTCCTCGAATATAAAACGAATTGATTTTTATTTCTCCTCCAAAACGTATGCTATTAACTGCTTTAAGCCGATTACTAATTTCCTGATTGGTTTCATCCTCAATTTCAACTACATCGGCATTTGATATTTTTATTTGTGAATAGTCGCAATATTCATAATCAATACTTATTAGTCCTTTGTCTTCAAATAAATATGATATTCCTAATACCGTTCTAAAAGGAGATGTAATGGTATAATTATCAATTAATTTACCTACAATATTTCCATACGAATCACGAGGATATTCGTAATACGTATTTCCATTATCTTCAACTACTTTCATGTAGATGTCCATTTCCTGATTTATGCGTATTATAGTTGGTGTATGTATGGATAGACCCAATCTGAGTTGTTCAATAGGCCGGTAAATTAAACCTAATTTAGCATTCCAACCACTTATCTGGGTGTTTAATCGATAGTTAAAAAGATAATAACTGTCGTTTAGTTGGTTTTCTATATCCGTTTCTCTATGATTATATTCATCTTCATAGTATCCTGACCGTACATTTAAAGAAAATCCTAAATAAAGCATATGCATAAAATTTGCACCTATACCAAATGTATATTCTCCTACTGAACCACGTGTATCAATATTTCGTTGTTGTAATAATGGTATAGTTTGATATGGTGACCAATATGAAGTGGGATAGCCAGGGATAGTATCTATAATTCCCAGATTAAATGCCAGGCTTTCGAAATAACTATCAAGATTATAGAATGGTTTTCCGTTAGCGTAGGATATAAACTCATTCATTAAAGTAGTATTGGTTGTTGTACCTCTAATGTTAAAAAAGTTATTATGATTAGTTATTTTGTTATAACCAAAAGCTATATTATAATTTTTCCATTCACTGTCATCATTATTTTTTTTAGTCATTACCAAACCTAAAGAAGATAGTGTAAACTTAGTTTCAGTCTGGTTGGTGCGGCTATTGTTATATGTAGAAGGGTTTGAAAATGATAACATTCCAGGCGAAAAAATCAATTCACTTCTTTGATATACAGCCATTGATGCCGGATTAATAGTTATAGTACCAAAATCACCTCCTAACGAGCTAACAGCATTACCTAAACTCATGCTTCGTGCACTGCTATTATAAGTGTTATCAGTGTTTCTAATTGCATCGGTTAAATATCCTATGGTTTGTGCATATGAATTAAAACTTACAAAAATTATTGCAAAAGGCATTACAATCTTCGTCCAAAAAATTCTAATCGAATCACGATTGTTAAAATTAGCACCAGATGAATTCGATTTCATTTTTGCTTTATATCTTGAAATTTTAGTCTTCATGGTTAGTAAAAGTTTTATAAATAGATATTTGGTCTGTTCCAGTTATCTTCTTCGACCACTTCCACTGTTGTTATGCGAAGGTGCAGGAGTACTGGTTGAACCTGAACTTGGTCGAGGTGCAATATAACTTCCCGAATTATTATTATTTGAAGAACCGTTATATTGACCAGAAGAGCTAGATGATGTTCTTACAGGAGGTGTATAACTGTCGGTTGAACGACGTGGAGAAGGTGCTGATACATTACCTTGATTACCCGGATTGGCATTTCTGACTTGGCGGGTATTGGTAACTACATAATTATTGTTTTCAGTAGTTGTTCTACGTCTTTGTTCCGTCTTAATTTCTTGATTATTCATATTATAAGTGGGTACGTAGTTTGATGTCCGTCGAGAGGGAACATACGGACGTGTAGTATTAATTGCTGTTAGTGATTTATCGATATTAGCAGAGTTACTATTTGTGTTGTTATTATATGTACTAGTGCGTCTCGAGTTTGCATTATTGGTTGGTGGTATGGATGCAGAAGGTTCATTTACACTGGAGCGGAAAGAAGTAACTCCTCGATTTCGTCTGGTGCCATGATAATAGTCGTTACTTGCAAAGCGTCCGGAATAATATGCAGCATCCTCGGTTCTAGAAATGTTTACATAACCTCCCATTCTTCTACCTGGTGTATAATTTACTATACCTCGAGTAGGTAAATTATCGGCATAGTAGCCCCAATAAAATCCTGAATAAAATCCATTCCAATATCCGAAGTAGTAGGATGAGTACCATGGACGGTGCCAGTAACCATAATAACCATAGTAACCATAATATGGATATCCCCATGAATAATAAAAGCCTACATAAGGACCACCCCAACCATAATAATAATCCCAATAAAATGGATCATACCAGAAAGGATCATAGTAATAATCCAGATAAAATCGACGATAATAAGCAAATCGGTCATCGTCAATATAATAATTGTTTACAATAACATTACCAGAGGTACTATCATTTTTTACAACTACTACTGATGGTTCTTGTTTAATAGTTTCGGAATTATTGCTTGAATCATTATTCGAATTTGAATTTTCTTTTTCTTTTAAAGCTCTATATCTCTCGTAATCAGTCATTCCTGATGTGTCAGTTCCACGAACAGTTGTTGATTGAATATTTTCTCCTTTATGTTTGGAAGGAAAGTAATATAAGTCGTCTTGAGAAAAGGCGACATGGGCCGGCATCAGCAAAATTATAGCTAATTGCCATTTATGATGAAAGTTTAGTGTTTTCATTTTTTGGCCCCTCCCTTAAATTTTTGGTTACTAAATTATTATTTAATTATTATTGTTCAAAAATTGTGCCTTAAATTTAATTGATATGTAATGCTATCATTAATATGTTTATTGATACTTATTTAGCTGAAATACTTAAGTTTTTACCATCAGGTATTTTGTTTTTTAAATAATGGCCAGTTAGTGATTTATTACAATGTATTATTTCTTCTGGTTTTCCGCAAAATACTATTTCACCACCCTGGTTACCTCCCATTGGTCCTAAATCAATTATCCAATCGGCCGATTTAATTATTTCAAGATTATGTTCAATTAAAATAATAGTGTGTCCTTTTTCAATTATGGCATTAAAAGCTTTCAACAGAGTTTTTATATCGTGTATATGCAGACCTGTAGTTGGTTCATCAAAAAGGAACAACGTATGACCAGCTAAGGTGTTTGAATTACTAATAAAAGTAGCCAGTTTTAAGCGTTGATTTTCTCCGCCCGATAAAGTACTGGTTGATTGTCCTAATTTTATATAGCCTAACCCAACATCGGATAACGACTGTAAACGTTCAACAATTTTTTTATTCAGGCTTTGTGATTTTTGTGAGAAAAAATCAATGGCTTCATCGACGGTCATTTCTAAAATGTCGTAAATATTTTTATTCAAATATTTTACTTCCAGCACTTCTTCCTTAAATCTTTTTCCATTACAGCTTTCGCATATAAGTGTAACATCGGCCATAAATTGCATTTCAATTTTTATGGTACCTTCTCCCTGACAATCTTCGCATCGGCCACCTTCTACATTAAACGAGAAGTATGATGGAGGAAAATAAAGGTGTTGTTTTTCGGCTTGTTCAGAAAATAGCTTTCGTATATCATCATATGCTTTTATTAACGTGGCTGGATTTGATCGGGTGGAACGAGCAATTGGATTCTGATCGACATACTCAACTTGTTTGATTAAATGTAAATCACCTTCAATGCTATCATGTTCGCCTGGTTTTTCACCACTATTTTTTAGTATACGTTCAAGGGCCGGATATAAAATTTTTTTAATTAGTGTTGATTTTCCCGAACCACTTATACCTGTCACGACAGTTAAAATATTCAGAGGAAACTTTACATCAATATTTTTAAGATTATTTTCTCTTGCTCCTTTTACTTCAATGAAGTCTTTCCACGGTCTACGTTTTAAAGGAACGGGAATGTTCTCTTGTCCGGTAAGGTATTTAGCGGTTAAACTAGTTTTGTTTTTAATAATTTCAAAATGGTTTCCTTCGAACACAATTTCTCCTCCATTTCTACCGGCAAAAGGTCCCATATCAATTATATAGTCAGCCGAACGAATAATTTCTTCATCATGTTCAACTACAACT
>FQKF010689866.1_pt1 | contig 11064 bp, 9 predicted proteins | sample 1504521 | NCBI WGS metagenome assembly FQKF01 (sample SAMEA4475357, study PRJEB15587) | soil metagenome | biome: Soil; feature: Field | place: India | collected 2015-03-11 | depth 0 m
GGGCTGAAAAGGGATGGAATTATCGGTGGCGGCCATTTCAATTTCGATGTCTTCGGTGAGTTTTCCGAACACCTGAAGGTTCAATTGCGACTGGAGCGAGGAATTTTGATTGTTGCCGATACTGATACCACGGCTGATGCTGCCGTTTTTCTGCAAGCCGTCGGAATGGGGGAAAAAATAGGGGTCGCCCGGACGGATGGCGTATTCGTTTTTGATATAGAAATTAGTAGGATTAAAAGAGCGGGGTGTGGTATAATAATTTAATGAGTCGAATACGTAAGCCTTTTTCCGGAAAGGAAGGGGATAGATTCTGTAAAGGAGCAAAAGGGTGTCGGTTGGTTTGGAAAGAAAAACGATGTGGTTTGTAGCGTATCGGAAAATGTAATTGGAGTCGGGGAATGTTTTTTGATGGGATTGCATTAACCTAACCGAAGATGGAATGATGAAAAAGCTGTCGATACGTATGCTGTCGGTTTGAGGAAGAATAATTTTTTTTCTGTCGAGGGGAATGGTTTGGGAAAAAAAGAGTATAGGCGATAATAATAATAAAACTATGTGGGGATATTTAAAATTCAAGGGCAAACAGTAGTTAAAAACGAAAATAAAAGTAGTAAATTGCCGTGTTTTTGGGGAATGAAAATCATAACCTATAACGTAAACGGCATACGGTCTGCCCTTCAGAAAGGATTATACGATTGGTTAAAGGCCGCACGTCCGGATGTGCTTTGTTTGCAGGAGATCAAAGCAGACGCATCGCAAATTCCGGCATCCTTCTTTGAAAATCTGGGCTATCATTGTAATTGGTTTCCGGCTCTTAAAAAAGGGTATAGCGGTACGGCCATATTGACGCTGGAAAAGCCCGATGCGGTGCATGCAGGATGCGGAGTGCAGGAATATGATGATGAAGGACGCATCATAGCCGTTGAAATTAGAGGTTACTATATAATGAGCATTTATCATCCCAGCGGAAGCAGCGGGGAAGACCGGCAGGCCTTTAAAATGAAATGGCTTGATTTTTTCATGGATTATGCCGTGGAATTAAAGGAACGATATCCGAAAATCATCTTAAGCGGCGATTATAACATTTGTCACAAGCCGATTGATATTCACGACCCCGTCAGGAATGCCAAAAGCAGCGGTTTTTTGCCCGAGGAGCGTGCATGGATGGATAATTATCTTTCGCAGGGCTTTGTGGATGCTTTTCGGGTTGTAGATAAAAGGCCGCATCAATACACCTGGTGGAGTTACAGGGCCAATGCCAGAAGCAAAAACCTGGGCTGGAGGATTGATTATCACATGCTTGGAGAGAATTTAAAAGACCAAATAAAAAGGTGTATGATTTTAAATCAAGTGAACCACAGCGATCATTGTCCGGTGCTTTTGGAAATTGAATAAAAATTATTTGTATATTTCGTAAACAAAAACGTAAATTTGTGAAGTACTTAAATTTATGAATAAAGCTTTTAAAACAATCGGTTTTTCCATTGCTTTTATTTTTTTGGCTTCTTGTAGTTCCGACAAAAAAGGCAACAAAATTGAATCGGGTAAAGAATTGCCAAACGGAGCATATTACGGTGGGTTTTTAAGAGTGAACGAAGTAGAAAATTTTAAAAGTTTAGAGCCTGTAGCCATTAATGATCTGGTAAGCTATCATTTGGCCGCACAGGTATATGAAGGTTTGGTTAAGTTTGATCCAACTAATCTTACACACGTTCCTGCCCTGGCCACACGTTGGGAATTTGCTCCCGACAACAAGTCCATTACGTTGTATTTAAGAAAAGGCGTTAAATTTCATGATGCCGATTGTTTTCCGGAAGGCAAAGGAAGAGAAGTAACCGTAGAGGATGTTAAGTTTTCATTTAATAATTTATGTCGTGCTTCGGCTACCAACAACCAGTTTGAAGTTACCTTTCACAAAAAAGTAGTGGGAGCTGACGAAGCATTTGAGGCCTCAAAAACGGGTAAAATTATTGATGTTTCGGGTATTAAGGTTTTAAATGACTCTACCATTAAAATAGAATTCATTAATCCAAACAGCGGCTTTTTAAATATTTTATGTATGACGGGGTGTTTTATTTATCCAAAAGAAGCCATTGAAAAATACGGAAACGACATAAGAACAAAAGCGGTGGGAACCGGTCCGTTTTTTATTGAAGCTGTTAAAGAAGGCGAGGTGGTTATGATGAAAAGGAATCCGAACTATTGGAAAAAAGACGAAAATGGCAATCAACTGCCTTATTTGGATGGAGTTAAATGGACCTTCATTCATGAAAAGAAATCCGAAATTCTAAAATTTAAATCAAAAGAAATTGATTTCATTGATCGTGTTCCCGTGGAGATGTTTCAAGATGTGATGGGAAAACTTGAAGAAGCGAAAAAAGGGAACAACGAATTTCAAATCATTTCTTCCCCGGCATTTAATACAAACTTTTACGGCTTTATATATGGGGTTAATCCTGCATTGGATAAGAAAGAAGTTCGAAAAGCATTCATATATGCCATAGACAGGCAAAAAATTTCCAACTTCACCATTCAGGGCGAAGGCTATCCTGCTGAATATGGTTTTGTTCCTTATACTGAAGTTTTTGAAAAGCAAGGATATAATTACAAGGGAATTCCTCAGTATCCTTATGATCCTCAGAAAGCAAAAGAACTATTGAAGGAAGCCGGATATCCGAATGGAAAGGGTTTTCCTGAAATTACTCTTGAAATTAATTCAGGCGGCGGAGACAGAAATTCACTTGTAGCGGAGGTGGTTCAAACCATGCTTAAAGAAAACCTTAACATTAATGTTAAAATCAGTACCGTACCCATGTCGGAACATATCAATAATATTCAATCAGCCAAAACTGAATTTTTCCGTTTGGGTTGGGTGGCCGATTATCCGGACCCTGAAACATTTTTAATTCAGTTTTTAAGCAATACAGTACCTCCCACGCTGAAAGAAAAATCTTTTTCAAATTTAACGAGATACAAAAACCCTCGCTTCGATTCATTATTTTTGGCTGCAAACTTACAAACAGATTCAAAATCGCGTATGGAACTCCTTAGTAAAGCAGAAGCGTTATTAATGGAGGATGTTCCAATTATACCTTTATTTTACGATGAGGTATTCTATCTGCAGCAAAACAATGTCAGGGGTGTTCCCGCTAATCCAATGAAATTCATTGATTTTACATCTTCTTATTTGGTTCCGGAAGAAAAACTTAGTAAAAAATAGTTTCGTTTAAACCTAAGTTTAAATACGGTTTATTTTTTCTTATCTTCTGGTTTTCTTTGAAAAGATACGGGTTGCCTTGTTCATCGATCATGGGCAAATGGCAATTGGCAGATTTTTTTAACCAGGAGGAAGGGAGGAAAATCATATCATGAATTAATTTATTCTGAACAAAATCCCTGATTTTTTCACTGTCCCATCCTCCGGAAATCGTATAATAATTTTGGTTTTCCATGAAATAATTTACCCCTACGGACAAAATACCAGCAGAATAACGAATGAATTTCGAATCTGTGGAGTCCACATAACATTTTAAGCGGAAATGCGGATGAGCAATGGATTGTCTTGTTCCGTATTTACCCGTCCATAAAATGTTTTTTATTGAAATTTGAATTTTATCATTGACCAGATACATCATGCCGAATGCGCCGGTCCGAAAGCGATCTAAAATTTTTTTGGCAAGAATGTCGTTTTCCATGAAGAATGAATATTTATTGAAGTTTATGCAAATCAAACCGGTTTTTTGAGATGTATTGTTATTAATAAGATAAACATTAAAAAAATAACCTATCGAATGATTGTAAGTCGTGTTTCGTTGTATCAGTGAGTATAAACGGATATCGGGAATTTTATATTTTTCTCCAAACCCCCAATGACCTCCAAAAGAAGTAACCGATTCTAAGGATGAAACCGGAGGCCCCCAGCTCATCAGGTTTACATAGAATCTTTGTTCGGTTTTTACTTCAAAGGCCCGTATTCCCGTAAATGCAAGCAATCTAATACCAAAACGAAGTACGTGAGTACCGGCATTTAATGTTATTCCGGCGAATATTCCGGAAGAATTTTTCAACAGAAGTTCTTTTTGCCCCGCCGTACGAAAAGATAATAATATGAATAAAAATATTACTTTTTTTTCCATAAACGGAAACAATAATCAAACGGATTTTTATCGTTACGGGAATGGCATTCGTTTTTAATCAGCATAAAGTTTTCTTTTAAGCGTTGAATGGGAAAGAATGTATCGGCATCTTTAAATTCCGCATCCACAAGGGTTTGATGAACGTATTCGACTTTGTCTATAAACATGTTGTAAATTTCAGAACCTCCGATAATAAATAATTTTTTTCCTTCTTCAACATATGAAGCCGCATCCTCCCAATCTTTTAATGTGATAGCCCCTTCGGCCTTAAAATCACTCCGACTTAATATCAGATTCGTTCTTCCCGGAAGGGATTTTCCTATGGACTCAAAAGTTTTTCGTCCCATCAGCACGGCATGGCCCAAGGTGGTTTTCTTAAAGTATTTTAAGTCCTCGGGCAGGTGCCATAAAAGTTGGTTGTTTTTTCCGATGGCTCCGTTTCTGTCGGTGGCCACAATCAATTCCACGTTCATTCGTAATTTTGTTTATAATTTTTGGAAAACAGCATACAAACATACATAAAGCGTTTTGCTTTTCCGAAGCAATTTTTACATGAATTTAAGCCGGCGTATATCAATATTGTAATTCCTTCTTATTGTGAAGAGGGTTTATTGCAAGCCCTTCAATCGTTGGATTCCTGTGAGGGATGTATGGAAAAGGCTAATGTAGTGGTGGTGCTCAACCATCCCGAAAATGACATAGAGGCCGAACGGTATCACCATCAACAATTGGAAATTCTTCAAAAGTTTTCATCAGAAAAATTTAATTTTTATGCATTAAAAGCGGCATTACCCGTAAAGGATGCCGGTGTGGGATTAGCCAGAAAAGTAGGTATGGATGAAGTGGTCAGGCATTGCGAAATTAAGGATTTAGATGCCTGGTTAATATGCCTGGACGCCGATTGTACGGTGAGTAAAAATTATTTACGGGAGCTGTTTCGATTAAAGGATAATTCGTCCGTTGAAAACGTAACTTTATACTTTGAGCATCCTTATGAGAAAGAGGGGGATGAAATTTTAAGAAGCGGCATTATATTTTATGAACTATTTTTGAGGTATTATAAAAATGCGCTCGAGTATATCCAATATCCGCATGCTCACTATACCGTGGGTTCATGCATGGGCACCCGAATAAACAACTACATCAAATCCGGAGGGATGAATAAGCGGAAAGCCGGTGAGGATTTTTATTTTTTAGGAAAACTTTTTATTTATGGTCAGACAACGGAACTCAATCGGTTAACGGTTTATCCGTCATGCAGAGTAAGCCAGCGTGTTCCTTTTGGAACCGGAAAAGCACAATCGAAATTCAAATTAAATCCCGATTGGCAATACCCGACGTATCATTATGGGATTTTTGAAATATTAAAAGATTTTTTTTGTCAGATTCAACCCGGAAAATCATTTGATACTTACGAGTTTCATCCGTTGTTGAGGCCATTCCTGAAAAATATTCATTTTGATAAATTACTTAAGGAAGTTCATGATAATTCCTCCTCCGAAAGAACCTTTTTTAAGAGATTTTTTCAAAAAGTCGACATATTTTTTGTTCTGAAGGCTGTTCATTTTTTAAGGAATAATGGTTTAAGTGACTTGCCCGTTATGCAAAGCATGGAAAATCTTTTCGGTTTGAAAGGAAAAAGCCCGGAGGATGTTTTGGATATTTTAAGAAAAAAAGAAAAATCAGGAACGGGGAATGATGATTTTTTGTCCCACTCTAAGTGAATTCGAAACGGAGTGGTTGGCTTTCTTAAGTTCCAGAACCGAAATGCCGTATTTACGGGCAATGGATGTCATGTTTTCTCCTTTTTTTACCGTATGATAAGTTACTTCCGATTCCTTTGGTTGAGCGTCATTACTTTTTGGATTAACATTGTTGGAAGTGTCTTTATTGGATGAAATGTTTTCGGTTATTAATTTTTTCTCGGCTTCCACATCAGGTACATAAATGACAAGTTTTTTACCCGGTCGTATGCCTTTTTTTCCAATGAAATTCCAGTTTTTAATGTCGGAAACGCTCACCCCATATAATTTGGCAATAGTATTCAACTTTTCTCCTTTCTTCACCACATGAACTTTTCTGATTTCCTTGACGGCCACGTTCCCGTTGAATTGATTCTGAGCATTTATTTTGGCATAAATTTCCTGTTCATTACTAACGAAAATCCTGATTTTTTCTTTAGGCAGGCATAGAGAATATCCGCCTTCGGGAATCATATTTTTTCTGTATTGCGGATTAAAGTACCGAATTTCATCCGTGGTAACGTCCAATATTTCCGATATTTGTTGGAATGACATGGGATATTTAACGATAACGGTATCTACTTCAAAATAATTTTTATTAGGAATTTCCGGAAAGACGTTGTGTTCGGAGGCATAATTCATTACATAATTAGCGGCAATAAATGCCGGTACATAAAATTGGGTTTCGCGGGGGAGGTAGGGCCTGATTTCCCAATAGGTTTTTTTCCCACCGCTTCTGCGAATGGCTCTGCTGATGGTTCCCGGACCTGCATTGTAAGCAGCAAGCACCATTTGCCAATCTTTAAAAATATCATAAAGTTGTTTCAGATACTCGGCAGCGGCAATGGTGGATTTATAAGGGTCACACCGTTCATCCGTGTAAGAATTGATTTTTAGCCCGCAAAGCTTACCGGTAGGATACATGAATTGCCAAAGCCCCATAGCACCTGCCCGGCTTTTGGCAAAAGGAATAAGGGCACTTTCAATAACAGCCAAATGCTTTAATTCAAGCGGCAGATTATAACGGTCGAATACTTCTTCAAAAATAGGATAATACAGTTGGGAGATTCCCAGCATACGACTTACACTTCCGCGTTTACGAATAAGATATAAACGGATAAATTGCCGAACATCTTCATTATAGACCAAATCGAATGGGGTTTGGGCATCCAATTTGGCTATACGATTTCTGTAAGTATTTTCATCAAAATCAGGTATGGAATCAAGAGGGAGGGATTTAGGTACAGATTTAATACCGGGCTTCAAAAAAGCATTAGGAGAAAACTGAATGTTTGTCAAACTATCTAAAAATGCGGCAAAATCATTATCCTCAAACGTTTGAGCTTGAATAAACATGCTTATATGAATCAGTATGGCTATTAAAATCTCTTTTCTTTTCATTACTTATTTAATTGTACGTCATGAGTTTAAAAACGTTACAATATATTAATTAAATTTGAAACGAATTAGAAAAAAAATCTAAAAAGTAATAAAAATTTGAGAAAAATCAAATTCGAAAGTCCGGAAGCTTACTTTGAACGTGAACCGAAGTTCGTGATTATATTCATGGGGGCGGCTCTAAGCGTTTTCGTTGGGTATTATTTTCTCTTCAGGCATTTGGTGTTTGAATATCACTATGTTATTATCTTGTTGTTCCCTTTAGTCTTTTTTCTTTTGATTAACACGCTCTTCATACTTTTTAATCCTTTGGTTAACATTTACAAAGAGCACATGGAAATTATTTATTTTTTATTTCTAAAAAAAACTTATTTTTTCTGTGATATTAAAAAAATATATTTTGAAAATGATTACAGATTATTCATAAAATATCATGATGAAGAGGTGGAAAAATTGCCTTTTTTTCCTTTAAAAAAGTCGGAAAAAGAGAAATTCATCAATACAGTTTATAAGAAAATCTTGGAATTTTCCGAGTAAAATATCCATCTGATATTTTTATTATATTTACCAAAAAATTAGGTTTGCCATGAAAAAAATTTTAACCGGTATTATATTGATCTTGATTTTTAATTTTACCCAGAGTCAAATCCATTACCGCACTTGTGGTACACCGCCGCCTTCTAAAGAGTGGGATGAGTGGTTCAACAAAGAAGTCGAGAAGTATCGAGAAAAACTCAAAAGCGGTAAAGTTGCCATAACGAACTACACCATTCCCGTTATTGTTCATATTCTACACACCGGTCAACCCGTCGGAACATATCCTAACATTGATTCTAATCGGGTAAAAGCACAAATCCGTGTTTTGAATGAAGATTTTGGCGGTACGCCCTATAATCCTCAAAATATTACCCATTTTAATAACCTCATTGCCAACACCGGCATTCAATTTTGTTTGGCGGAAAAAGACCCGAACGGTAATCCGCTGCCCGAAAAAGGAATAAACAGAATTAACAGTCAGACAACTTTTTCCGTTAATCCGGCCACACAGAACAACATTCAAACGTTTATTAATAATACCGTAAAACCAGCTACAATATGGGATCCTACTAAGTATCTTAATATTTGGATCAGTGAACAAGGCCCATCCTCTTCGCTTTTGGGGTATGCCACATTTCCGGCAGGGACCTCGCTACCGGGTATTGGCGGAGGAGGTACGGCCACTTCCGACGGTATTTGGGTGGTAACGAATGCTTTTGGTTCCAATGCTCCGGGGTATGCTCCCGGTCCAAATTACGCGACCAATTACGATTTAGGGAGAACCGCCACGCATGAAATCGGACACTGGTTAGGATTAAGACACGTTTGGGGGGACGGAAATTGCCTTACCGACTTTTGTAATGATACGCCACCTGCTGAAGGTCCGCATTTCGGATGTCCCTCGCCGCATCCATATCACGTAAACCAGTGCGGTGCAGGACAAAGTCCTAACGGTGAAATGACCATGAACTTCATGGATTACACCGATGACCGCTGTATGATCATGTTTACCCCCGATCAAACCACCCGCATGCAAACCGCCATGAGCCAGGGAACATTCAGAAGTCAGTTAGGTACTCACGGTTTATGTAATGCGGTTCCGCAATGTACAGGTGCTGCTGCTCCGGTTGCCAGTTTTTCATTTGCATCGCCATATCCGTGTGTGGGATATGGATTTTCACCGGTAAATACCACTTCTGCCTGCCCGTCGCCGAGCTTTAACTGGATTGTGACGCCGGCTACAGCCACGTTAAGTCCGGGGGCTAATGTGGCGGCACCCAGCATCTCTCTTGCCACCGGAGGAACTTATACCATTACTCTTATTGCTACGAATTCATTGGGAACATCCTCTTATAGTGCCGTTTATAATGCCACACAGTGTCCTAAGCCCCCAAAATGCCTAGATACTCTTAGAATGATAAAGAATACCGATACACTAATTACTTATAATGCCCCCACAAGCACCATTGTTTTAGGTTGTAATAATCCAGCAACTGCAGGTTTTTTAACCGGAACAAGTTGCTATAAAGACAAGGAATTTGCTCAATATTTTCCGGCTACCAGCTACAGTGATACTCCCAATCCGCAATTAAATGCGGTTTTCGTTTTGTTTAATAAAAACGGAACAAAAAGCAACCTCCCCTCAACTATGGTGAAATGTAATGTTTGGGGAGGAAATTTAATACAGGGTCCTACATCTTTAATTGGACAGAAAGCCGACAGTTTGGCTAAAATTGTTCAAACCGTAGTGGCATCCGCTTCCACCATTGCTTCACCCACCAATCAGGTGGATTGGGTAGGAACACCCACTTATACCTTTGCCTCCAATATCGTATATATTCATAAGTTTGTCTTTAACCCTCCGGCCCTTCTTCCCACCAACGGCTTTTTCGCTGGTTTGGAGATGCCTCCCGGAAATACGCCTGATTCCGTTCTAATCTTTTCCAATACCTATGCAAATGCCGGTCCGAACGACTCAACGGCTTTTGTCAGGGTTTCCAATAATACCTGGTTTAAATTAAAAGATGTAAGAAATAACCGCCGCGTGAACCTGGCCATTATTCCTCAAATATCCTGCAGACCTCCGGTGGGAATGAATGAACAACTGCCTTTATGGGAGCAGGTATTTGCTTTTCCAAATCCTAATGACGGCGAATTCAGCATCGTAATGGCTTTTGAAAAAGCCAGAGATATTCAACTTACGGTCTATAATTATCTCGGACAAATTATACTGAGAAAATCCGAAAATAATGTGATGACCCGAAAATATGATATCAATTTAGGAGAACATGCACAAGGCGTATATTTCATCGAAATTTCCGACGGAAAAGACAAAGTAGTCAAGAAATTAATCGTAGAGTAATTGTTAATATCAAATCCCGTTGGGCTCGTCTTTTCGGAGTTCAACGGGATTTCTTTTTTTCCTGATTTGCAAATTCAAAATTTCCACTGTAAAACTAAAGGCCATGGCAAAATAAATGTATCCTTTGGGAATGTGAATTTTTTCCACATGAATACCCTCCACAATCAACAGAACCGCAATCAAAACCAAAAATGACAGAGCCAGAATTTTAAATGTGGGGTGCTTTTCAATAAAATGTGAAATTTTAGGTGCATAGAAAAACATAACCAGCATACTCAGAGCCACGGCCAAAAACATGGGAAAAATATGCTTGGCCATTCCGATGGCAGTGATAACGCCATCAATACTGAAAACCAAATCAATCAATAGCATTTGAATAATAATGGATTGGAACCCTTTTTTGAGGTTTTTATTGGCTGCTTCTCCTTTTTCATTGGCCCCTTCCAGTTTGTTGTGTATCTCAAGCGTGCTGTTGACTAATAAAAACATACCTCCGCCAAAAAGGATGATATCTTTTAAGCTTAAAGCATAATTCCACTTTTCAAAAACAAATAATTGTTTTTCTATACCCACCAAATACATTAAAATGAACAATAATCCTATCCGCATGCCAATCCCCGACAGTATCCATATTTTGGATGCTTTTTTGCTTTCCTTTTTTGATAAACGGGAAAGAACAATGGAAATAAAAATCACATTATCAATACCTAATAGTATTTCCATAATCAGTAATGGAAAAAAAGAAATAATAACGTCTGAGTTCATAAAAACAAAAATATAAAAGCCCGTTCAATTGAACGGGCTTTTAGAAGAAACTTACTTAAAATACAATTAGGACTGCGTTGTTCCTTCTTTTTTAGTACAAGCCGCACCTTTGCATCCTTCCGTG
>FQKF010019676.1_pt1 | contig 11061 bp, 5 predicted proteins | sample 1504521 | NCBI WGS metagenome assembly FQKF01 (sample SAMEA4475357, study PRJEB15587) | soil metagenome | biome: Soil; feature: Field | place: India | collected 2015-03-11 | depth 0 m
GTTCAGCAGTTTGCAGTCGGGGTCGGTTTTTCGCAGAATCCACACCATGCGTTGGAGCATGCCCATGGGGAAGGCGCCGCTGCCGCAGGCGGGGTCCAGCACGCGGCATTTAAGCAGGGCCTGCACCACCTGCATTTTCTGTGTTTCGGTAATGCCTTCCGGCAGCGTGTCGGCATCCGAAGTCAGATGCAGGGCTGTTTGAATCGTAAGCCCCGCAATGCCGGTATGTAAATAATGCGCCAATGCGCGGCGGCACATAAAATCCACCACCTGACGGGGAGTATAGAACGAACCGCTTAACTTACGTGCATTCTGGGCCGTTTCCGGATTAAACGTGGCCAGCAGGTTTTCAAACACATGCCCCAACAGTTCCGGATCCAAAGCCACATCTTCATCCACGGGCGAATTTTCATCAATGGTAAAATGAAAGGTGTTCAGCAAGGAAATAAGTCCGGGGCCTTCGGGGTTGTTTCCAAACAAAAGCCGGTTCGGAAAATGCGGCTGTTTGCTTTTTACGTCGGAAAAACCGTCCATACGGATTTCTTTTCCGGAACCGTCGGGTTCTTCCTTCACATAATCGAGGCATTCAAAAATGCCGCCGTTCAGAAAAGGAATGCTGCCGAAAAGGTCCGAAAAAATATCGGGATGCTCCACCAACGCATGATGCCGGAATACATGATGCTTCATATAGTGTTCGTTGAATTTTCCGGTCGTGGGATCTTTCCTGAACTTCCTGTTTTCCGGAGCGGTGTTCAGGGTGGCAAAAAACAAATTCTGCAAAATAGCCAGGTAATAGGACGAACTTTCGGGATCCAGTTTGTCTTTCAGAATGATACGGACATAATTTTCATCGAACAATTTTTCCGGAACCACTCCTTTCACCTTCAAAAACCAGATGAACAACATACGGGTTATGAAGCGGATCAGCCATACATTCTTCTGCGTCGGAGACGGATCGCCGATTGCGGGGAATCTTACCTGCTGCAGGGCCTGATAATACCATTTTTCAAGTTGCTGATAGAACTCTTTGGTAACGGGTTCCAGTGAAAAAGCCCGCCGGATATCATCGGCAGAAGCAAACGAACATCCCGAAAACTGCTGTAGGAACGTTCGGTTGGGGATGTGGCGGGCCACATAAAAACTATGCCGCCGGTAATGGCTGAAGGTTCGCCTGTTATCGGCATACACCGAAAAAACGTAAGAAATACGAAAGGCCGCTTCGGAAGGATTAAAAAACAGGAAAAGGCCGGCATCGTATCCGGTGTGCCTCAGAACGGAACGGGCAACGGAAAACTGGTATTTTTTACCCGTAAGGGCCTGAATGCGATGCCTTTCTTTGAGTTCCACCACAAAAAAGGAATTTTTTCATAAGAACGGAATTCAAAAACTCCCTCCCGGAAGACCGAGCGTACGTGCTCCTCGGTAAAAGGCAGTTCCATGCTTTGCTCCGAATAGTAATCGGAAGAACAAAACAGGTCGTGAAAAGTCCGCGTAAGCGACCATCGGTTAAAGTCCCCGAAAAGGCGGTTTAAATTCATGCGGGAATGGGCAGGGGTGTTCATGGGGTGAAGAATTTATTGTTGAAGCCGTTGGTTTTCAAATGAAATGATGATGCTTTCGGATTCCTTATTGCCCTGTCGGGCAAAATTGGCCAGATAGGCCTCGCCCAGTTCGTTTTTCAGTTGCCCCAGGTCATCGGGGGTCTGAATGCTGGCAATTTGCCGAAGGCGATATTCGGGTAAGGTGCCGTAGTTGTTGATGTCGTCCAGCAGCAGTTCCATAAATTCGGCATAAGAAGTAAATTCTTTTTCTTTCAGAAGTCGGAGCAGTTTTGTTTTGGCTTTTACGGGCAAGCTGTTTTCGGCATATCTGTCGGGCATGGCGGGTTTGAAGGAAAGGCAGCGTTCATAATAATGCCAGAAGAGGTCGGAAAGCGGAAGGGCTTCCTCATGGGGTTGGCAGCGTATCATGGGCCAGATTTTTTCAAAAGGAACTTCAAGGGGTTCGGAGCCGGCCCCATAGGGGTGCCAAAGAAAATAGAGGTTGCTTCTGCGAATAACCGTAATCAGCTCATTGTTACGGTGCTGCCTGGCCACTTTGATCCTTAACGGAAGCCTGCTTAGGTTTTTAATAATATCGGGATACTTTTCCCGATACTTGTTGAATTCAATAAAAACCCGGGTATAGGTGCTTTCTTCCTCCAGATTTTCCGGATTGGTATTCAGACGCGTAAAAAGCCCCGAAGGCGTGGGTTCTTCATCGGGTGAAAAAATTTTGGCATCCTCCCCGATGGAATTGTGTATCATGAACATCTTGCTTTCAGCAATTTTTTCCTGATGAATAATGCTTTCGCCGCGTTCGGTGGGAAAAAAATTCATAATGTAAAGTTCATCGAATACCTTTTTTCCGATGCGGTTGATGCGTCCCAGCCGCTGAATAACCCTGACCGGATTCCAGGGTATATCATAGTTGATGATAATGCCCGCACGGTTCAGGTTAAATCCCTCGGAAAGTTTGTCCGTACATATCAGTATGGCATAATCGTTTCTTTGATTTTTAGGCGGTAGGGAAGCATCGAAGTTTTTCAGCAGGGTTTCGTAAAGTTCCCCCGAGATGTTTCCGCTTATAAAAAGAGTTTCGCCGGCGAGCTTGGAAAAATTTTTTTGCATGTATGCTTTCAGCCAAAGCACCGTATCGCGGTATTCCGTGAAGACAATGATTTTCCGGCCGGCATCTTTGGAACGCAGTCCTAAAATTTTATCCATTACGGCATCGGCCTTGGGATCCGACCTGAGCAGATTCAGCTGCTCCAGTTCCTCCAACACCCGCGTGAACAAAGCGATGTCGCTTTCAATGTCGGTAAGGAATGAAGGCCCCAGTTCCGATAATCTGTAAAGAATTTTTCCCTTCCTGTCCTTTTGGTCAGCTTCCAGATCTTCCATACGCCGGTTGAATTCCTCCAGAAATTCATCTTCATCGTAATCGGAAATTTTATTAATCCAGTCCCTGTCCAGAATATAAACCCCGGTTTTACGGACAAAGTCCAGCACCTTCCGATGAATGCGAATGAAATTCCTGAGCGTCTGGGCAAAAGAACCAAAGCTGCTTTCGAAGCGCTTCACCGCCAGCCGACGCATCAATTCATAAAGGTTATCCTGGAACTGAACATCGAAAGCATCCACAACGGCGCTTTCCGGCTTATTCTTGCCGGTATCGGGGGAATAGCGGTAAGGCAGGTAAATGGCGCCTTTGAATGCTCCGCCATCAGACGCAGGAATAAAATATTTATTTATCACACGGTCGTAGAATTCCGACTGTTTTTTGTTCAATTCATAAAACCCTTTTCGCGGATCGGCCACCACCGAAAGATGCCTGACATCGCCGGCATACAAGGGATGTTTTTGTAAGTCCATGCGGTTCCGCCTGATCATGACCGGCGACAATACGGATTTTATATTGGCAGAAAGTTCAAGGAGCTTCCCGTCAACCAACGAAAGATCGGGTTCCGTGGTCTGAAAATATTTTTTGAACAAATCCCTGATTTTTGCCGCTTTCTTTTTATCCTTTTTTGAAGCATGCAGATTTTTCTTGATGAAAAGCATTTCATCGTAAACATAACCATAATGGCGGAAAGCGGCTCCCAGGTTTCGTTCAAAGGTAATGGCGGACTGCTTGGGAGTAATGAACAGCTTAAGCAGGGCGAAAATATCGGAAGGGCGGTTGTTAAAGGGCGTGGCAGTGAGTAATATCACTTTTTTGTTACGGCAAATTTCCTTCAGCAATGCATAAGATTGTGTATCTTCATTGCGGAAGCGATGCGCTTCATCGATGATAACGGCACCGAAATCCCTGCCGTTTCTAACGATATCCAGCACTTGTTCCAGTTTTCCCAAGGAATGCACTTCCCAACCCATGGAGGCCAGGCCGAAATCTTCAAGATATTTTTTCCATCCGGAACTTTTGTCGTCGGCCCCTATGAGTCCGGGCGGAACTATCACCACCCCGCGCGTGCGTAATTCGTGTGCAATGGACGAAGCTATCACCGATTTTCCCAACCCCACCACATCGGCTATCACCACACCGCCGTGAACTTCCAAAATCTGCAAGGCCTGCCCGATGGCATCCAGCTGATACTGAAAAGGCCTGAAACCGGCCTTAATCATTTTTTCCTGCAAGGTGTCGGAAATGTCTTTCTTTTTCCATGCTTCCAGATACGTAAGCAATACCAGTAAGTAGGCCTCGAACGGACTGATCTTCCTTATCAGGGTCTGCGTCTCGAAAATTTCCGCCACTTCTTTCATGTCTTCGGGCCTGAATATCACGGCCTTTTCCCAAAGTTCGTTGAAGTAACTCAGGGCTTGTTGATATCCGTAATCCTTAATCGAAACATTAAATTCATAACGGTCGTGCAGTCCCTGTCTGGATAAATTGCTGCTTCCCGTTATGAAAAATCCGGCTTGCAATCCGGCATAGGTATCCAGCGTCCTGAAAATATATAACTTGGCATGATTGGGTTCACGCGTTTTACGGATTTCCAGACGCCCGCTTCTTATCAGTTCGAGAAAACCCTGAATGTCGTCATAAAAATCCTTACGATCAAACGCCGCTTGTACAAAAATTTTTTTTAATGAGTCCTTAAAATTCTTTTTAATGATGATGGGGGTTTGTTCCTTCAGATTTTCTTCATATTCCACAATGCAGCCGTTGAATACATCCGCATTCATACCCACCAGGATCTGAAGACGGAGTTGCTCGTTTTTAAAAATCTCCCTCAGAAAATCCTTCAGACCCGAAAAATAAAAATAACCGACCAAAATCTTTAATTCCCCGGTATAGGGAATTTTTTTCAAAAGCTAGCTGTATAACGATGATTCCTGACTGTTATTGGTGATAAACATAAACTCTAATTTATGAATAAGATTTTTGAATAAGGTTATCCTTCCGTATTTTTTTAAAATTTTGCAGGTTCAACATACAAGCATAACAGCGGGAAAAAACTTATGAAAATTGCTGATCTGAGTTTCAGGTTAATTCCCGAATAAAAAAGTCATATCCTGAACGCCTCCTAAATAAAAAATTTTTTATTTTACTGATGAATGTTCCTGAAAAAAACGGCTTCTTATCTTCTTACGAAAATATTTATTTAAAGAAATTTGCTTTAAGCCCCTACCCGGATATGCTTAATCTGAAATCAAACCATTTATCGGTCATTTATCGTACCTTGAATCCCGGGAAATGCTGCAGGATTTTTTAACTGATTTATTTGATTGGTAAAGACACTTTCAGTTATTAAAATCGTACTTTGAATGAGTGAAATTTTCATTCTCTAATGCTTAAACATAATAGTTTTACATTATGAAAAATAAAATTTTAATCCTGACGGTTTTTTTCTGTTTGTTTTCTTTTACATTAAAAGCACAAAACCATGAAGATCCGGGGAGCACGCCTCCGCCCGCCGAATGGCTGAACTGGTTCAATTCGGAAGTGGAAAAGTTTAAGGAAAAACTCTCTGCACAGAAGACACAGTTTAATAATTACACCATTCCGGTAATCGTGCACATTGTTCACACAGGCCAGCCGGTGGGTGTATTCCCGAACATTGATTCAAACCGTGTAAAAGCACAAATCAAGGTATTGAACGAAGATTTTGCCGGTACGCCTTATAACCCCAATAACATTACTCACTATACAAATCTGATGGTAAATACGGGCATACAGTTCTGCCTGGCACAGTTCGACCCTCAGGGAAATCCGTTACCGGAAAGGGGGATTAACCGCATAAATTCCATTCAGAAATTTGGAGTAAGCACCTCTACCATGGGAGCAACCAATTTTTTTCCATGGCTGGATACTGCGCTCAAGCCCAAAACCATCTGGGATCCCACCAAATATTTAAACATCTGGGTAACCGATCACTACTGTAACTGCCCGCTGGCTACCAAATGTACGGCCACCTACCCGCCCGGCACCACCATGCAGGGACTTTTCGGAGTGGGAACTCCCAGCACCGACGGCATTTGGATTGTCAATAAAATATTCGGCTCCAATGTTGCCGGATATGCCCCAGGCCCTAATTATGACCCGAACGTCACCGGACGTAATCTGACCCGGGAAGTGGCCAAATGGCTGGGAGTACTTCCCATCATGGGATACGGAAATTGCGGCACCGACTATTGCAACGACACGCCTCCGCAAGCCAATAAAACTTCTTCTTGCCCTGCATCTTATCCGCACAATGTTAATTCCTGCGGCCCCAATACCAGCCCCCAGGGCGAAATGACCATGAATTTCATGGATTACACGCCCGACCCCTGCCGAATATTATTTACCAACGACCAACGCGTTCGCATGCACACGGCTTTAAGCCAAAGCCCGCTCAGAAGTTCGCTGGGACAACACGGTCTTTGCTCCACCCCTCCGGTGGTTGTTTATCCTCCGGGGCCTCCCGTTGCCCATTTTGAATTTAAATCGCCTTACCCGTGTTCAAACCAGCAGATGGTTCCTATTAATAATTCCACCGTGAGTCCGGCGGGAACCTATTCCTGGGTCTGTAATCCTCCCAATATGATCTTCATGCCTAATAACACCATGCCCGCTCCGACCATGAGCTTATCGGCTCCGGGGAATTATACCCTAACGCTGATCGTTACCAATTCCCTGGGAACCTCCTCCTATTCCATGGCTTTCAATGCAACCGTTTGCCCTCCCCTGCCCAAATGCCTCGACACGCTTAAAGCCATCAAGCCCGCCGACACCCTCCGAAGCTATGCGGCCCCCCTCAGTACCGTGGTTCTGGGATGCGGCCAGCAGGGTAAAACCGGCTTCCTTACCGGAACCAACTGCTATAAAGACAAAGAATTTGCTCAGTATTTCCGCGCCAATCAGTATTCCCTTACGCCCCAACCGGTGCTGAACAGGGTTTTTGTACTCTTTAATGCCAACGGAACCAAGCAAAACAACATTCACACCTTTATCAAATGCAACGTGTGGGGCGGCGATCTCACAGCAGGCCCCGTATCGCTCATCGGTCAAAAAGCCGACAGCTTGGCCACCATCATCCGAAGCATCAACCCCACACCCCTTGCACCGGGATCCCCCACCAACCAAACCCCAATTGCCGGTAATCCCAATATCATTTACACTTCAACCAACATCATTCAATACATGTTCGGCTTCTCTCCTCCCATTACTCTGCCAACCAACGGCTTCTTCGTGGGCGTTGAAACTCCCTGGGGCTCCACCGACTCCATTCAGATATTCTCGAACAGCCACGCCGCCGGCGGAAACGATTCCACGGCCTATGTCCGCACTTCCACCAACACATGGTTTCCCATTAAAAAGAAATACAAATCAAACATACAGCTGGCCATCGTTCCCGTTATAGGTTGCAAGCCAACTACGGCACCGGTGGGACTCAACGAACAAGATAATAACCACGCGCAATTCATCCTTTTCCCCAACCCAAGCAACGGAGTTTTCAACCTGCTTATTCAATCGGATAAATTAAATACCTTTAACATACAAGTTACGGATATGATGGGCAAAATTCTGTCCGCAAAAGAAGTCAAAAACATTAGCAATGAAGTGCTGGAAATTGATCTCAGCGGACATGAAAAGGGTGTCTATTTTATCGTCGTTCAAAACGATAAACAAAAAACAGTTCTGAAAGCCATACATCAATAATGAAAAAGCATCTTTACCGGTTGTTATTTTTAATTTGTTCTTTGTCTTTTTCTCAGACGCTTTTATGGCATCACCGCATAGGAAACGAGCAATATGAAAGTGTTTCGTTTATTGCGCTGGACGCATCGGAAAACGTAATCATTACGGGAAACTACGACCATGCACTGGATTTCAACCCTTCTGCATCGGGCGTTTTTTCGCTTATACCCCATGGTTTTTCGGATGTATATATCTGTAAGTTTAATTCCAACGGGCAATTTTTATGGGCCAAATCCATCGGGGATCAATTTAACGATCTGGCCCGTGCCGTAACAACCGATGCTTCCGGGAACATTTATGTAACGGGCATATTCGACGGTACGGTGGACTTCGATCCCGGACCTTCATCCTATACTTTATCCTCTTCCGGACCGGGAAACGGATTTGTTCTGAAACTCGATCCTTTGGGGAATTTTCTTTGGGCCAGGGCTTTTGCATCTACCTTTCAAAACGAAGGAACCCGGCTGAAAACCGATGCTGCCGGCAATGTGTGGATTACGGGATATTTCTCAGGAACCGCCAATTTTAACGCCGGCGGTTCATCCGTTCAGAATCTTACAGCCAAAGGCGCCACCGATGCTTTTCTGGTTTGCTTTGATGCTGCAGGTAATTTTCTTTTTGCAAGAAATTTCGGAAATGCCCAGTCCAACGCATTCGGTAAGTCGGTAACCGTAAATCAGAACGGCCACGGAATTTTGCTGGTTGAATTTACCAATCAATGCGATGCCGATCCGGATGCTAACTCCGTAGTTACGCATACTTCCCACGGATATTCCGATTTGCTGATTATTACCCTTAATTCATCCGGCAATTATCAGACTTCGTTCTCCGTCGGCGGTCTTTATCATGAATTTGGATTTGAAATTACCACCAACAGCGCCGGCGACATTTTTGTAGGCGGTTCCTTTTACTCCTTTCAGATGGATTTTGACCCCGGACCTGCTCAGGCCAATCTCACAAACAAGGGGGGGCTGGACGGCTTTGTGGCAAAATATAACACCAACGGCCAGTTTTTGCAGGTCTGGCAATTCGGAAGCACCGGCGATGACGAAACCAACGGCGTTAAGATCGACAACAACGGTAATGTTATCATTCACGGATGGTTTGAAAACGTTATGGACCTGAATCCGGGACCGGCTGTTCAGAATGCCGCTTCCATCGGTGCACACGATGCTTTTGTGGTGGCCCTGAATCCCTCGGGAAATTACCTTAAATCCTTTACCTACGGCGGTGCCTACTTTTGCGATAATGCTTATTGCGGCACCAGCGACGATATGATTTACCTGGCAACCAACGGAAACGGCATGCTATACTGCACCGCGGCCTCCAGCGGTACCAATGTTACCTTCTTCCCCAATACGCCCCAGCAAATTGTTACTACAGCCGCTGGAGCCTACGATATTTTTAATTTTAAAATTCACTTCAACCTGACAACCTCTCTAAACCCTCCGGATATCAAAGAGCAGGATGTAATGGTTTTTCCTCAACCTTGTACGAACCGTCTGAACATCCGTATTTCCGGTGATTGCAAATCGCTGGAAATTATTGACATAACGGGAAAAGGTGTGCGGTATATTCCTGCCGCTGGCTACAGCCGCATGAGCTTAGACGTAAGCGATTTGAATGAAGGCATATACCTTCTCAGGTTACATTATTCCTCATATGAAAAAACCATCAGGTTTGTCAAAAACTAACCGCTTAAATCACTTTTTTCTTCTTTCAAGTTCCCGGGTTATCAGGTCAAGTTCACGTCCGGTTTGGCCTTTAACACTGGTATTCTCCTGAGCCCGACGAATCAGATAGGGCAATACATCTTTCAAAGGACCGTAAGGCAAATATTTCACCGCGTTATACCCTTCTTTGGCTAAGTTGAAGCTGATGTGGTCGCTCATGCCGAATAACTGGGAAAACCATACCCGCTTATCGGATGGCGGAATGCCGAATCGTTCCATTAATCTGCATAGTAATAAAGAACTTTCTTCATTGTGCGTTCCGGCAATCAGATAAACATTTTTGTCCTTAATGCCATACTCCAAAGCCCGATTATAATCACGATCGGTGGATGGCTTATCCGGCTGAATGGGAGATGGGTAGCCCATTTCAGCAGCTCTTTTGCGTTCTTTTTCCATATACGCACCGCGTACCAGTTTTGCTCCCAACTTCGATCCCGCTGCCCTGGCCTGTTCATTTTGCTTTTTGAAAAAATCCAAACGGTCGTGCCGGTATAATTGATAGGTATTGTAAACAATGCAGTCGGTTTTATTGAATTCCAGGATGTTTTCCATGGCCAAATCGTCTATGGCCTGCTGAATCCACGACTCTTCGGCATCAATCAATAGGGGTATTTTACATTCGTAAGCTTTTTTGCATAGCCGGTTTACCCTGTTCCTGACGGCTTCCCATGATGATTGCTCGGAAAGAGATAGCGGGCTTCCCGACGACACTTTTTCAAGCAGGGAAATCGGAGCCAAACCCGTTACTTTAAAAACACAAAAAGGAATTTCTTTTTTTTGAGTGGCAAATTCAATATTCCTAAGGGACTCATTCAAACAACGTTCAAAATCTTCGTCGCTTTCTTTGCCTTCCACACTGTAATCAAGAATGGAACCCACGCCGTATTTGTAAAGAAGCTGAATTACGGGCATACATTCGTTTGCATTTTCTCCTCCCACAAATTGCCTGTAAATGGTTTTTTTTATCCATCCGCCCATGCCCATTTTTATGGCCAACGGAGCAAAAAGCCCGCCGAATTTTACTAACCCGGGATATGAAAGAATTTTAAACAACCAATAGGACTTCCTTAAATCGGCATCGGATTTATAAGCAAAAGCAATTTTCGTATTATTGAAATCGTTAAGCATCCGACAAATTTAACGTGTTTAGGTGAATTTAGTCAAGATGACTGAAACATGTGTGAAACAGTGAAAAATTGTTGAAAACAATTTCATGAACTCTTTGATTACCCTTCTATCTTTATTGAGTGGAAAAAACAGAAAAAATATTTTATTCCATCGGAGAAGTATCGGAAATGTTGGAATTAAATCCGAGTGCCATTCGTTACTACATCAAAGAATTTAATCTTAAAATTGACCGTAACAAAAAGGGAAATCTTGTTTTCAGGCAAAAAGATGTTGATAAAATCAAACAAATTGTCGTTCTGACCAAAGAAAACGGATATACACTGAGCGGTGCCAAAGAAAAACTAAAATCAAAAAAAGATAAAGGCTTGACATCAGAAGAAATCCAAAATTTAAAAAACAAATTACTGGAAATAAGAAATAAACTGGAACAGTTAAAAAAAGTCTTATGACAGTGAAAAATGAATCTGTTTGTGCATAT
>FQKF010213255.1_pt1 | contig 11052 bp, 5 predicted proteins | sample 1504521 | NCBI WGS metagenome assembly FQKF01 (sample SAMEA4475357, study PRJEB15587) | soil metagenome | biome: Soil; feature: Field | place: India | collected 2015-03-11 | depth 0 m
AAAGCTGCCCAGCGGAATGAAGAGGTTGTCGAGTCCCTGCCAGGCGATCGCCTCGATCAGCATCACCAGTAGCCCCAAGATTGTGGCAATCAGCAGCGATTCGGGTCGCCCCGCCTCGCTAAATAGCAGCAGCGGCACATGCACACTAAAAAACGTTGCCATGAAGAAGCTGAGCGATCCTTCGGTGCTTTTGTAGCCCTCAGTGGCAACGTAGCGCATTTGCCCATAGCGCGTCCCCACCAGCGCTGCCGCCGCATCGGCCAGCGCCAGGATTAAAATCGGAATGACATAGAGCAACGGCTGGCCCGGCGTGAGGGCAAACAAAATCACCACCGACAGCGGAAAATAGACCTCGCCGAGCGATCGCCGCCCCACGTCCCCCAGCACCGACCCCAACCCCTGCGCCAGCGGTCGATAGAGCCGCAAGATCATCAGCCAGGCGATCGCCAGTCCGCCCAGCACCGCCACCTGCCAGACCGACTCAAAGAGCCAGGGAAACGTCAGCGTCACCATCCCCATCGGAATGTGCAGCAGCTTCCGCACCAGTTCTGGATTGGGCCGCGCCGTCTGCTGCCAGTGCCGCAGCGCCAGCATCAGCCCACCGAGAATGAGTAAAATCAGGGGAATATTGAGCCAGGAGTTCATGCAGAGGAAGGCAGTTTCAGGGACTTGCCTCGATCATCGCATTTCTCTGGGATGACTGGGAAATGGCATCACTGTCCGAGTGGGCTTGTGGCTGCCGGACGGCTCTGGCGGCGAGGAATTTGGATAATAAACTCTGTGCCTTCATTCAGCTTGGAGCGGCACAAAAGCTGACCATGATGCTGGTCGGCGACAATCTGGTAGCTAATTGATAGTCCTAACCCCACGCCCTGGCCAACGGGCTTGGTTGTAAAGAACGGATTAAACAACCGGGGGCGATCGCCCTCCGCTATCCCGATGCCATTGTCAATCACATGGATTGCTACTGAATCGCTCGTTTGACGGGTTTTTAGCGTGATTTTTGGCGCTGGCTTCGGCTCCGCTGCCTGGCGATATCGCTCCTGCACCGCATCAATGGCGTTGGCCAGCAGGTTCATAAACACTTGATTTAACTTACCCGGATAACATTCGACCAAGGGCAGCGGCTCAAAATCTTTGACAATTTCAATTTCGGGCAGGTCGCCACAGGCCTTGAGCCGATGTTGCAGAATCATCAGGGTGCTTTCTAAGCCCTCATGCAGGTCTGCATCTTTAAAGTCTGCTTCGTCGAGGCGTGAAAAGGTGCGGAGCGATCGCACGATATCGCTAATCCGCTTGGTGCCCATTTGCATAGATTGCAGCACCTTGGCTACATCCTGCTGCAAAAACTCCAGATCGATCTCCTCCAGCAGCGCCTGAATACCAGGAGTTGGGATAGGATAAGCGTCCTGATAGGCGGCAATGACCCGCAGAAGTTCCTGGACATAGGTCTGGGTGTAGTTCACGTTGCCATGCACAAAACCCACGGGATTGTTAATCTCGTGAGCAATCCCCGCGACCAACGTTCCCAGCGCCGACATCTTTTCAGCTTCAATCAGCTGAACCTGCGCCTGCTGCAACTGTGAGAGGGTCTGCTCCAGTTCTTCCCCGCGCCGCGCCAACGAAGACCTCGATGCCTCCAGTTCTGCAATCACATTCCGCATGAGGTTTTCAGAGCGATCCATATTGGCTTCAAGGATTTGGCGATCGCGCTCTGAGCGTTCCAGTTTCTTGCGAAGAATCCGGTTCTCCTTCTCTAGCGCCGCCAGCCGTTGCGCTGGAGTCGGTTCGGAACTCTCCTGACATTCAACAGACCGCAGGGGCGTGGCGCTGATGCAATTCTGAGCCGATGCAACAGAGGGAACAGCAACAAGCTTGTGGGCTATATCCATCTAAGCGGTTCCTAGCAGCAGAGTAACGAACGTGGAGTGATGCGCCCGGGATGTCGTGTTTGGAGTCAGTGGAGCGATTTCGCCGTAGGTATAGAACCCGGCAGTGGCTGGCATCTGTGGCAGCGCTTCTTGAACCAGCTTGTATTCTTGCTGGGTCCGCAGGCCCAACAGCGTATGACGCACACAGCAGGAAAACAAAAGCACGGCCTCGATGCGCTGTCCTGGATAGCTGGCCAAAGCCGCCTGCATAGAAGTGCGTGCGCCTTCGATAATTTCATCCCGGCTGCTTCGAGCAATTTGCACCTGGGCGTTTTGGGGCCAGAGGGGAATAGCCTGAATACTGCCTGTCTCTGAATCAAAGCCGATGGAAGCTCGAAGATAATAGCCATCTGCGCCCTCTTCCCAAACGGCCAGGGGAAACTCGGTCGAGGGCAACAAATCGTTCATGTAGCGCTGATAAAACTCTAGCGCTGGCCGGTGGTCAATTTCCTGGAGGAGATGCCCATCAGCGCGGGTGATGGTTCCTCTTTCGCCCGTGGGTGTCCAGCCGTGGGCCACGCCATGACCCAGCTTCAGGTCTCCAAAAAACAGCAGGATGGGAATCGCATCCGTCAACACTTCGGAGCCGTAGAACTGATAGGTTTTTTGAAACTGGCTTTGGTCGCCTGCAAAGCCGCCGAAGAGAGGAACCGAGTCGCCCAGTGCTTTTTGCAAATGAGCAACAACTAGGGGGCTATCGTAGGTTAGGCTTTCAGGAAACGTGAGGCAGAGGGACGGAACCGCATCGGCAGGGAGGTTCAGGCCGCTGCGGGCCTGGGCGATCGCCCGCTGAATCGCCGCTTCAGGATCTTGCGAGAGGTCGTAACCCACGCCTGCGCCGATGGCGAGAGTATCCGAGGCGATCACCATCAGCACCAGCGAGTCTTGCTGAAACGCTAGCTCAGACGACAGTTCACCATCAGTGGTGCAACCGACGACGACCATCCCTGGAAAAGACGCACTCAGGGTTTCCAGAATGAGGCTGTGGTCAAAATCGAGCGCTGCAAACAGGATGCCGACTTGGGGCGATCGCCCCTGAAGCTCTGTCTGACACTGCTCAATCACGTCCTTTGCAGCCGCATATGCATCCGGATCGTCGCTATGGCCGATGGCAACCGTTAACACCGCATTCTCCTTTGAAACTGACCAGTATTGGAGGCCGCACAAACCCCATGCTGCCGGGAATCAACCGGGAGTGCTATCCCTAGTGACGCAGCAGTAAGGGCATCAGCCCGTGTAACTATTCAGATTATGAGTTTTGGCAAACGCTGATGACATCGGCAACAGGTCAGCCAGTTGGCGGAACTCCAAACAACTTAGGCAATTCCTTAAAAAACGCAGATTTGCATGAGTTTTTAACAGGTTTTTCGCGACAACTGCCTCTCACATGGTTTAGCCTATGCAGGGAAGATTCCGTGCCTAACTCGTGCCTAAATGTTGCATTAGCGAGGTGAGCTATGAAACAACCCGACCGCACGGCAGCCCTGCTGCTGACGTGGCTCCTGGGCGGACAGATGCCAGGACTTGCGCTTGTGCCTGCAATTACGGGGCGATCGCCCGAACTGATCGCCGCACCCCGCGTGGCCCGCTCGCCAGCAGAGCCGACGCTGGCAGATGCCGAACGGCTGTATGAGGAGGTAAATCGACTCTATGCCCAGGGGCGCTATGAGGCGGCGCTGGATCGAGCTGAGCAGGCGCTGCGGGTGTTGGAACAGGTGTTGCCATCGACCAATCCCAATATTCCCCACGGGTTTAACCAGGTGGCGATGCTGCTGAGCCTGCTGGATCGCCATGAAGAAGCCGAAAGCTATCACACCATTGCTCGCTTAATGACCCGTGGGGGCAAGGGCACGCCGATTGCGCCCGCTGCGATCGCCCAATTGACCCAGACTTTTCCTCAAAGCGTGGTTGGGCAACTCGATGCCCGCAGCTTGCAGGCCAACCGTCACGACTATCTGGAATTGTTTGAGCCAGTGCTTTCTAATGTGCCGCTGTCTCAGTTGCCCCGGTTGCCGCTGACGGGGGGCTATTTCAACATCCACCAATTTGACAGCGTAGCGGGGCAGACGGTCAACCTTGCGGTCACGAGCGAGGATCTCGATGATTTGCTGATTTTTGTGTTTAGCCGCCAGAGGGGGCTTGTTGCAGCCGCCAGTGGTCGAGCGACTCAGCTTACGGTGTCCCTGGAAGACACTGGCCCTTATCAGGTGACGGTGGGGTCTCGGACGGCGGGCCGCACGGGGCGCTATCGCCTGTGGTGGGGCAACGCCAGCGGCAGCACCGCAAACGCCCCCACCCATCAGGGAGAACATAACCGGGTGCCCAGGGATGCTGATTTCTCGCTGGACAGTTTGTTTACCTTTGCAGCTCCCAGGCTAGAGGATGGGCTGGCAAGGTTGCGGGCTGAGAAGGGCGATCGCCACCCTGAGGTTGCTGAGTATCTGATTGCACTGGCCGCGAGTTACAGTGTCCTAGGGCGCTCGTCCGACGCGGAAAGCGCCTATGCCGAAGCCCTGGAGATTTTGCGGGCACAGCCTAGCCCCAATCCTCAGCACTTGGCTCAGGCGATCGACGGCGTTGCTGCGATGGCTTACCAGCGGGGTGACTTGGCGCGGGCGGCCGCCCTCTATCAAGAAGGGCTGGCGTTGGACCGGGCGGCTCTGGCAACGCTCACCCCCCAGGACAGGGAGGCGGTATTCCTGGCACAGCGGGCGATCGCCCACGCACTCCTATCTCTGGCCAATGTTTACCAGGCTCAACGGCGCTACGACGAGGCAGAACCGTTGCTGGTGGAGATGGTTGAAATCGCCAGAAGCTTCAACGAATCTTCAGAACGGGCGATTTTTCTAGAAGCAGCCTCCACCCTCTATCGCGCCCAAGGGCGTGACCAAGACGCAGCAGTTCTCCATCTAGCAGATGAGGGGCAAACGGCTGCCTCAAACGGGGCCACTGCCGATCATCCAAGCGACTTGCATAACTTAGCGCTGGCGCTCCACAGTCAAGGTCGCTATGACGAGGCCGAGCGCCTCTACCGCCAGGCGCTAGCTGCGGCGGAGACTTTGTATAGCGGTTCTCTGCAAGCCTTCCAGTCACTTGTTCAATCGCCTATTTTTTACAACCTCGCGGGTCTATACCAGGCGCAGGGAAAAATTCCAGCCGCTCTGGAGGTTTTGCAGGCAGGCATCGCTTTAGAACAGCAAGCGTTTGACCGCAACCTGGCGACGCTAAATGAGGCTGGGCGGCAGCGCTATGCAGCCTCGGTAGCCAACACGCTGAACCACGCAATTTCGCTCCATCTGAAGACCGCCCCAAACGACCCGGAGGCGGCTCAACTGGCGGCCACCACGCTGCTGCGGCGCAAGGGGCGGGTGCTGGAGGCAGGCATCACCACCCTGGCGCTACTGGAGCAAAACCCCAACCCCGAAGACCAGCGGCTGCTGTCCGAACTGGATCGACAGCGGCGGCAGATTGCAGAAATCACCTTCGGAGAAAAAGGGGCTTCTCCCCAAGCGCAAGCCCAACTGAGGGCGCTGCGGAGCCAGATGAACGAGATCGAAGCAGTGCTGGCTCGTCGCAGCGCGTCCCTGGCCAGTGATGCACCGCTGGTGAAACTGGCAGATATTCAGGCCCGCCTTCCCGCCGATGGCGCGCTGGTGGAGTATGTACGCTATCGCCCCTTTGACCCCCGCAATCCCCTAATGCAAAAGCCAGGTCGTGACCTGGGAAGCTGGCAGGATAGGGGGTTTGGCGATGCCCACTATGCGGCCTACGTGCTGCTGCCGTCAGGTGAGGTGCGCTGGGCTGATTTGGGCGATGCCGCCACCATTGACGACCAAGTTCAGAGATTCCTGGAATTTTTGCGCTGTGGCGAACGGCGGGCCACGCCCTGCTACGAGCCTGAGCAGTTGAAACCTGTCGCCCAGAGGCTTTACCAGATGGTGTTTGCGCCCGTCCGGGCCCACTTGGGAAACGCCAGCCATGTGCTGATTTCTCCCGATAGCCAGCTTAATCTGGTGCCCTTTGCGGCGCTGGTGGATGGGCAAAATCGCTATCTGATCGAGACTTATGCCCTGACCTATCTCACCAGTGGGCGCGATTTGCTCAGGATGCAACACTCGGCCCCCAGTCAGCAACCGCCGGTGGTGTTTGCGAATCCAGACTTTGAGACTGCGGATGCTCAAGGGGTGATTCAGGTTGCGGCGGCGAGTCGCGGTGGAGCGCGATCGCCCGATATGGGCAGTCTGCGGTTTGGGCCGCTGGCGGGTAGCGCCCTAGAAGTTGCAGCCATCCGCCCCTGGCTGGGAGAAAGTACAGTGGTGCTGACCGAGGCCAACGCCACAGAAAACGCCCTCAAGCAAGTGCAGGGGCCGAGCATTTTGCACCTGGCAACGCATGGATTCTTTTTGCAGGATGTCCCCATTCCCCCGCCCGAAGCAGATATTGAAGCAGTTCCTCAGTCCGCCAATCGGGTCGAAAATCCACTGCTGCGGTCGGGGCTGGCGCTGGCGGGCTTTAACCAGCGGGAGAGCGATGGCGAAGATGGCGTACTCACGGCCCTGGAGGTGGCGAGTCTGAACCTGCGGGGAACGCGCCTGGTGGTGCTGAGCGCCTGCGAAACCGGGCTGGGGGATGTGGCCGATGGCGAAGGGGTCTATGGTTTACGGCGGGCTTTTGTGATTGCGGGGGCCGAAAGCCTGATGATGAGCCTGTGGCAGGTGGGCGATCGCCGCACGGCTGACCTCATGCAGCAATATTATCAACGCCTGGCCCAAGGAACCGGGCGCAGCGCGGCCCTGCGTCAGGTGCAGCTTGCGGCGCTGCAAAACCCCGCCCATCGCCATCCCTACTTTTGGGCCGCCTTTTTCCTCTCAGGACAGTGGACCCCGATGGAGCGGCTCTGAACATTGAATAGGTGTTGAGTCCAGAGAACTACTGTTCCAAAGATTCGGGCTGATCTCTCCCTAGGTCTCTACTGTGTACACACATCTCGATGGTTTGCGTCAGGCGCTGCAAGATCCCCCTTAAATCCCCCTTGGTAGGGGGGACTTCCGGAGCGGCTCGGTTCCCTCCTTATTTAAGGGGGGTTAGGGGGGATCACAGCATCGCCACTCAGGCATAGAAGACTGGTATGGACACGGTAGCCTAGCCCCCTTTAAGGAGGAAGTTAGGGCAAAAGTCCACTGTTTTAGTTTTTAGGCAGACGGATGGGAGCTGAGGGGCTGGATTTCTGAGAACAAAGCCCACGCGCAGGGTCACGCTATGGTTTATGCGGGGTCGCATCTTCGATTGAAATGCTGCTATTGAAATGCTGCTGTTGATTCGGTCACAGGATTCATGGATAACGTTTTCCGCTATTGGCAACTGGTGCGATTGACCAGCACTGGCCAGCCCCAACCGATAGAACTGCCTACCGTGAAGACCTGGCTAGAGGACACCTATTCTGATGCGTTGCTCGATTTGGAGGGGGCAGACCGCAGGCTGCAACAGGCGTTGTTGGGCGTATGGCAGGAGCAAGACAGCGGTCACAACCTGGCCCAGATGAGCCTGCGCTGCTGGATTTCCCATCAGATTCGCAATACCTGCGTCAGTTTGGCCCAGCGCTACGGCGATCGCCACGGACTGGAGGCAGCCGATCTGTTTCCGCTGGTGCTGGATGACAATGGCCACGCCGAACCCACCTATCGCCCCCTCAGCCTGGAGATCCTCACCAGCTTTGACCCCGCCAAAGCCAGCCTAGGCACCTGGTGCAACTTGCTGACCAAGAGCCACCCAGCCCTGACGCGCCTGCTGCTGGAAAAGGGCATCTACCTGGCGAGCGACTGGGCCATTCTGAATGACAGCGAGGGGGAGCGGGTGCGGCGAATTTTGAGGGAGTATCACCTCTGGAGCGACTTTGAAATTGACCAGGCCGTAGCACTCCTGGCTCGCTATCAGGCGGTGTATCAGCGCGATCGCCTCCGCCAGCGACAGACTGGACAAACCGGGCGCTGCCCCGAACCGACCCCTGCCCAACTCCAGGAAATGATGCCGTCCCTCAGCCCCAAAGCGGTCAAGGCCCAGCTCAAACACCTGGCCAGCCAACTGCGCCAGTACCGCATCCACGCCCGCAGCGGCAACCCCCAAATCTACCAGCCCCAGGACGACGGCGAGCTAGAGCGCCTGGGCGGATCTCAGACCCGTTTTGAGGCCGAAGACGACTCCAACACATTTCTCCGCCGCTATCGTCAGGCCCTCGACCAGTTGCTTGGGCAGACCATTGCGGAGGCGATCGCCGCCAATGTGTCTCGGTTGAGCCGCCGCACCCCGCCCCAGGATGGGCCCTATGTCCAGGGGCTACACTTGCGCCTCTGCGAGGGAGTTTCCATGACCCAAATTGCGCCCCGCATCGGGCTAACCTCTCAAGTGCAGGTCACACGTCTGCTGAATCTGAAGCGGCTGCGGGCGGACGTGCGCCATCTCCTGATTCCCCAACTCACCGCAGCGGTGCGGCAAGAAGCAGCAGAGTTGGTATCTGCCGATCGCCTCCGAACCCTCGATGCCACCCTAGAAACCCTCCTGTCTGAGCAGGTAGACACCCTAATGGCCGATGCGGCCGCCGAGGCCCAGTCCCCCAAACCCCGCAAGGTCAGGAGTCGATTTGCCGCTCGCCTTTGCGCCGAAATCCACACCTTTCTGACAGGTCAAACCCCATGAACCCACGGATAATAGCCTCTATTCCCTTTGTCTCCATCCCCTTTGTCTCTATTCCCTCTCTGAGCCTGCACCCCATGCGCCATTCCACCGAACTCTCAGACTATGCGTTTGAACCGCTGCAACCGACAACGGTGGTGCTGCCCCCTGCTGCGGTGGACTGGGCGGTGCAGATTTGCCAGCAAGTGCCCCCAGAGCAGCAGTGGATGACATTTTTGCGGGCGCTGGCGCTGCGGGGCGTGCAGCAGTGGTTGGAGGACGGCGTGTCAGGCTTGACGCTGACCTACGACCCAGCCCAGCCGCCGGGTTCGGAGGTACAGGGAACGGTCAACGGGTTTCGCCTCTGCATTGTGCCCCAGGGAACCCTCAGCGATGGCCAGGTGCCTCTTCCACAACGTACTCTAGAAGATGTCCAGGCCTTTGCTCATCTATATCTGCTGGTGGAGGTGCGAGAAGAGACCGACCAGGTGACGATTCTGGGCGGTCTGCGGCGCGATCGCCTGCTGGCCCAGCAAGACGCGCTCCTTCGACACCCCAACGGCACATCCCTCATCCCCGTAGCCTGCTTCGACACGGCTCCTGAGGAAATTCTGCTCTACCTCAACTGCCTCAGCCCCGCCCAGTTGGAAACAGGGGGTCAACTGCCCCAAGCCGCTTCCCCAACCCAGGAGGCCATTAATGTGTGGCGCTGGCTGGGCGATCGCCTCGATACCCTGGCCAACACCGTGACTAGCACCCTGACTTGGGCGCTGCTGCCGCCGCTGGTGATGTCCCCCGCGCTGCGGTCGAGCCACGGCCCGGCGGAAACTCTGGCCACCGTGCTGCGTCAGCTCGAACCGGCTGGGGTGGTGATTCCCCCCACGGCTAGGGGAGCCTATACAGATTTGCAACGGGCGGGCGTGCCCCTGCGCCTTTGTGCCCTCACCTGGACGCATCTGGAAGGCTCCCAGCCGGAATGGTGTTTGCTGTTGGTGCTGGGGCCGACCCCCGGTGAGCAGATCTTGCCGGGGACGCGCCTGGTGGTGCGCGATGCCGAAACGATCCTGGCCGATAGCACCCTCTCTCCGGGTTCAGGCGCAAACCACCTCTATGCCCAGGTCTTTGGCACCTGGGAGGAAGCCTTCAGGGTTTCCGTTACCCTGCCGGATGGGGCGACCCTAAGCTGGCCGCCCTTTGTGTTTCATCCCGAAGCATGAGGGGGCAGCAATGGTCTATCGCCTCACCGTCCACAAAATCGACCAAAGCTGTCTGTTTGACCTGTCTTGGGGCGAGGGGCAGCGGCTCACCGCCAGTGTGGTCTTTCCAGAGGAACTGCTGTCGCTCTACGCAGCCTGGCAGCGGGCCTACCTAGGCTATTACAAGCAGGCATTGCGGGGGCGGGCAGGGGGCGCAGGGCAGGTGGTCGCCCCCGCGATCGACTGGCATAGCCAACTGGTGCAGGCAGAGGCGCGGCTGTTGTCGGAGTTTCACACCTGGCTGAAACAGGGCGATCTCTACGATTTGCGCCAGGAAGTCGTGGCGGCGGCCCAGGCTCAAGGGGTTGCGGAACTGTTTCTCACCTGCACGCCGCTGGATCTGGCCCGGCTGCCTTGGGAAACCTGGGAACTGGGTGCGCCAGTGCAAATCGTGCGATCGCCCGCCACGATCCGAGCCACCACAGCCCACCGACCCACTGGCCGACGCAGCAAGGCTAGGGTGCTGGCAATTTTGGGCGACGAAACGGGGCTGAACTTTAGCGGCGAACGGCAGGCCCTCAATGCCCAGCGGCGACTCCTGGAGGTTCAATACCTGGGCTGGCAACCGGGAGAAGACCCCATTGCCTTGAAGCAGCGAGTGTGTGAGGCGATCGCCGATCCACTGGGGTGGGACGTGCTGTTTTTTGCGGGCCACAGCAATGAGGCGGCCCTGGTGGGCGGACAAGTGGCGATCGCCCCCAACACCACCCTCGCGCTCAAAGACCTGGCCCCCTATCTGCAAACGGCCCAACAGCGCGGACTCCAGTTTGCCCTGTTTAACTCGTGCAGCGGCCTCGACATTGCCCAGGGGTTGATTAACCTCGGTCTCAGCCAGGTCGCCATTATGCGAGAGCCGATTCACAACGAAGTGGCCCAATTCTTTTTGGAACAACTGCTGCAACGGCTGGCTCAGGGGCAAAACGTGCAGGCAGCGCTCCACGAGGCCTGCCGAACGCTCCGGGCCGAGCAAGGACTGACCTATCCCTCGGCCTACCTAGTGCCGTCGCTGTTTCGCCACCCAACCTCCGTGCCCTACCGCCTGGAACCCAGAAATTGGCGATCGCGGCTGCGGCGCTGGCGACCCACCTGGCGCGAAGCCCGGATCGTCGCGGCCCTGGCGCTGGTGAGCCTGATCCCGACGCTGCCGCCGACGGAATTTCCAGTTTCGCCCCAGGCCTGGCTGCTGGATCGGCGGG
>FQKF010012763.1_pt1 | contig 11048 bp, 12 predicted proteins | sample 1504521 | NCBI WGS metagenome assembly FQKF01 (sample SAMEA4475357, study PRJEB15587) | soil metagenome | biome: Soil; feature: Field | place: India | collected 2015-03-11 | depth 0 m
ACCTTTGCACATTCGTGCAAAGGTCTCGATATTGTAGGTTCCCGTTCAAGTTGTAAATAAGAGAACAAATCACCCCTATGCTCTCCACCCCAAAACTTGAAAAAATCCCCCTTTTTCTCCACAATATGAGTATCTTTTTTACACGAGGAAAGTATGGATCCTATTCTTCAACCACTTAACGACAAGCAAAGAGAAGCGGTAACGGCAACGGATGGCCCGTATCTCATCTTGGCCGGACCGGGCTCTGGAAAAACCCGGGTTATCACCCATCGCTTTGCCTATCTTCTCAAGACAAAACATATTGAACCCAAAAGTATCTTAGCGGTTACCTTTACCAACAAGGCCGCCAATGAGATGAAAGAGCGAATAGAAAAGCTCACTCACCTCAGCGGTTCCAGCCTCTGGATACGAACATTCCACTCCATGGGATACCGAATTCTCAGGGAATACGCTCACCTTCTTGGATACGAAAAGCGATGGGAAGCCATCGACGACGATGACGCTCTCAAAATTATCCGCAAAATACTCAAAGAGATTCCCAACTACTCAGAGTTTTCCAAACTTCACAAACCAGAAACCCTCCTTTCCCTCATTTCCAAAGCCAAAGAAGAACTCAAACCCATAAGCGAAGTAGCCGGCAAGCGTGTCCGTTCTTATGAAGAAAAAGATTTTTTAGAAGATATATACGACCGTTATGAAGCCAGGCTAAAAGAAACCCAGCTCATGGACTATAGCGACCTGTTAGTCAACACCTATCTCATTCTCAGAGACTTCCCTGAAGTGCTTGCGTATTACCAAAATCTCTGGCAATACATCATGGTGGATGAATTTCAGGACACCAATCGCTTGCAGTACGATATTGTCTCTCTTCTTGCCCAAAAACACAAAAATATCCTGATTGTGGGGGACGATGACCAGTCCATATACGGATGGCGGGGAGCACGTGTCACCAACATGCGACTCTTTGAAGAACAATTCCATGCCACAATCATCAAACTGGAACAGAACTACCGTTCTACAGGGACAATCATCAAGGCGGCCAACAGCATTGCCCAGGCCATAGACGACCGAATGGGCAAAACCCTCTGGACTGAAAATGAAGATGGTCCTCCTATCGTGATTATGTATGGAGCGGAGGAACGCTCCCTCTATGAAGAGGTGGTAGAAAAGATCAAAAGTCTCAAACGCTCCGGGTATGCCTACGGGGATATGGCCATCTTCTACCGGATCAATGCCCAGTCTGGAACCATTGAAGACCTTCTCATCAAGCATGAGATCCCCTACCATATCGTGGGAAGCCTTCGCTTCTTTGAAAGAAGGGAGGTGAAAGACGTGCTTGCCTATTTAGCATTTCTCGCCAATCCTCTCAATGTCCTTGCCTTTGAAAGACTCATCGATGTCCCCTCGCGGGGAATAGGTGAAGCCACGGTAGAGAAACTTCTTGCCTACGCTCAGGAAAACCGTTGTGACCTTTTGAGTGCTATGAAGCAAGCTTCTCTCATCCCGGGAATAGGAGCAAAAGCCAAGATCCTTCAGGAGCTTGCCTCCGGGCTTTCCGAACTCAGAGAACAGATTGATGTGGTACTCCCTTCAACATTTCTTCGTATCCTGCTTAACCTCATTCCCCTTGAAGAGTACTGGAAAAAACAGGACGAAACAGAACGCTGGGAAAATATCCAGGCTCTTGTTGATGCGGCAAGAGTGTTTGAAGACGCCAACCCAGGAAGTACGGTTGTGGATTTTCTCAACTACGCCATTCTCAATAGTACTGAAGAAAACATCAAAGACACCGATCACGTCACCCTGATGACCATTCACAATGCCAAGGGTCTTGAGTTTCGAGTGGTTTTTGTACTTGGAGTGGTTGACGGGCTCATTCCCCTCAGTCGAAGCGCTGAAACCCCCTGGGGAGAAAACGAAGAAAAACGCCTCTTTTACGTGGCTGTCACCCGGGCCAAAGAAAGGCTTTTCCTCTGTGTCCCATCAAAAAGATATGCCTTTGGCGAAACTGTTGGCGTGGTAGCCTCTCCCTATCTCGAGTATATTCCAAAGGAATGTGTGAAAGAAGAAAAACCAACCTCATCGTACAGCCGTATGACCCAAAACAACGCGTCCGCAGGATGGGAGAAAAGAAATTTTTCTTCCTCTACTGAGAGGACATCTTCGTCTGTAAAAAAAACACCTTCTTCTGCCGGCAAACCAGCCACCTTTGAGGATCTTAAGCCAGGGGTGAAAATACGCCACCGACTCCTTGGAGAAGGAGAGGTGGTTAAAATTATAGGAAACCGGGTCATGATCCGCTTTGAAAGTGGTGCCGTTCAGCTTTTAGATGGAAACTTTCTCTCCAGTGTGGAAGTGTTATGAAAACGCTCAGCAGAAAAGAGATTGTTGGATATACGGGACTGATGACCATGGCCACCTTCCTCACGGGGGGGATGAATTTTGTCTTCAATATGGTAGTGGGAAGACTCATTGGACCTGCCGAGTATGGAATTCTCAGTCCCCTCATGGGCTCGCTCTTTTCCATCCTCTCTGTTCCTGTGATGGGTCTCCAGCTCTTTATGAACCAATCATTAGGGGAAATGTTTTCCCATCATCCACAAGGACTTCGGTCTTTTATCCGGTTTCTTTTCATCAATCTCATGAAACTGTTGGTCAGCATAGAGATGCTTCTCTGGCTTTCCCTGCCTCTTTGGCAAAGGTGGCTTCATCTTCCTGACCAGACCCTTCTGGTTCTTCTTTTTCTCACCGTATTTGCCAACTATATCCAGATTTTTCTCTACACGCTTCTCCAGTTTCACCATGAGTTTGGAGTTCTTTTCTGGATGACATTGATAGCCACGCTTCTCAAACTTGTCCTTGGTATAGGTATGGGAGTGTGGCTTCGTACCGCTTTTGGGGTGATGTTTGCGTATCTTGTTCCCCTTTTGCTCTCAACGGGAGTATTTACTTTTTATCTCTGGCCGTGGTATAGAAGTCTTGTAAATGAGCGTTTCAGACCACCGGAACACTTCTGGCGTATGTTAGTGGTGAGTATGCTCTCCGGTGGGGCTTATGTGGTGCTGTCTTCGTTTGATATTTTGCTTGTGCGATCTTTTTTTCAAGATCAGAAGGTGGTGGGTTCCTATGCGATGGCTGGCCTCATAGCCCGGGCCTCATTTTTTGTGGCGTCGGCCTTTACGACGGTTTTTTTGCCGGTCATGGCCAAACAAAAAGAAAAATCCCAAAGCCTCACCTTCTGGGGACTTGTTATTTTGTTTGGTATCTTAGTGGGATATACTGGCATGGTCTGGATTTTCCGGCTTTTTATTTCCCATACCCTGTTAGGGGGGAGTTATCCAGGACTTGAGCGTTCTCTCGTCCTCTATACCTTTTGTTTTATTCCCTATGCCCTTATTTCCTTTCTTGTGAGTTTTTATACGGTCCGCAAAAGCCTTTTTTACAGTCTGAGTATCCTTGCTGGGGTTATTCTGCAAGGTATTCTCTTCTCTTTCTGGCATGAGAGTATCTCCCAGGCTCTTGCTATTGTGGGTGGAGTGGGCTATGGTCTTTTTGGACTCTTCGTAGGAGAAATACTCTTGAGAGGACAAGAAAAATGAAGCGTCTATGGAAAATTGGAGGGATATTTCTTCTCTCTGGACTTTACGGTCTTTCCCTTGGAGGGGAAGGGTGCCTCTTTTTTCCTGAGGGTGGACTCCCTTCTTTAGAGTTTTCTCTCTCCCAGGAGGTACGACTCCCCCATGGTTTTTTTGTAGAGGGGGGTGGTATCTACTATCGGCTCTTTGGCATTGGAGTAGAAGGGGGAAATACCGTCTGGGGAATGTTTTCTGGAGATATGATAGGAATCACCACTTCTGCTGGATGGCAATACCAGAAAGGAAAATGGCAAAGCTCTTTTTCCCTCCATGGTGGATGGGGATATCTTTTTGCCTTAGAACTCCGGGAACAGGTGGCAAGAGAGTACATCCGTACTCTCGAAGGCGGTGAACCTCTCGTGGTCTCTACAAGCACAAAAGATGGACATCTCTTGGGATGGGGGGTCTCTACCGATGTCCGCTATCAATGGAAACGAGTAAGCCTTGGTATTCTAGCTGGATGGATGGATTTTGAAAAAGACAAAACAATCACGCTCCACTGGTCTGAATTTCTTTCCGGAGCCTTAGAGCCAAAAGAAAAAACATGGGAAACACGCCTTGTCCTTCGCGGTATGCGGATAGGCCTTTCTCTTCGTATTCTGTTATGAAGCGTATCTCAAAATCCACCGCTAAGGATCTTCGCTCTTACCCTGTTTCAGCTCACGACACCCTTTGCTGAAATAAGGTCATAGCCTTTCTCTTTGCTGTATCTTTCCCCACTGTCTTCTTGTTCACCTCTCAAGAAGAGCATGCAGGGTGATCCCACTATAGGCCAAACGAAAACCAGCTTCCTCCACCACCTGAATAGTATCATTCTGCTCAGCATCTATCCATATCTCCACTAAGCTTGCCGGAAAACGGGCACTCACATCCCGCAAAAGGGTGATAAGCGTCTCTCTCTCCGCCTGGGGCAAAAGAAGAAGATCAAGAATCTTGTACACCGGTTTTGGGGTTTGAAGGGTTTTTTCCGCAAGGCTATCCTGCTGAACGGTGAGAAGCGCCACAGGGGTATCATTGGGACAATACCCAAGACAAAAGATCTTGCCCTGAGCTATTTGGTTTTTCCATTTGTCCACAAGATAAGTCCGGAGAGCCTCACGATTCAGGATTTTGTCTTTCAAGAGAGACAAGGGACGGGAGAAGTAGGGAACAAAAGGAGAAATCTCCTGAAGACTCAGTGGCCTCACCAAAGGAGAAAGAGAAAACTCCCTATCATAATAAAACCGAAAGATATGCCACACTAACCGTGGAAAAAATCCCTGCGAGGTATATACCTGCAAAGCAGGAATATTGTAGAGATCTGTCCCCACCGTCACCAATTCTATCTGGAGGTTTCTCAGATGATGAAGGGCCTTCTTCACCAGAGTTTTCCCAATGCCTTTTCCCTGATGTTCTGGTTTCACCACCAACAAAAGAATATTCCCAATACGCTTACCCGCATACTCAGAGATCGGTGAGAGGGGGTGAAAGGCAATAAATCCCACAATCTCCCCGTCTCTGGCCACATAGGTCACCGTTGAAGGGGAACGGAGCATCTCCCTTCCAAAAGCCGGTTCAAATCCCCCGGCAATCCCTTCTAACCGATCGTCAAACTGAAAAGGCGAGGTGGTGAACCATCGACACATCTCGACGAGGAAAGGTATCTCGTCCGGACGGGCTAACCGTATCTCCATTCTATATTAGCTTGTGTTTTTTCTTGAGTTTTCTCAGTCGCTTTTCTATAGCAAGAAAACTCTCCACCAGGTCGGCATGCAATTCGGCATTGTACACAGGTTCTGTGGCCAAAATCCGTAGGGAAGCCGAAAGATACTCAAGCGATTTATACAAGAGTCGAATCTCGGCGGGGGTATAACCCTCTTCTACACTTGAAACAGGCATATCCAGCCCTGTCTCTGTGGAAACCGTTGCAGGAGAAAAGGTAGCATTATCAGTCCTTTTGGTGATATACAGTTTTTGCAGTTCGGGAAAACGGGCAAAGGCCTTCTGAAGCTCAAGGGAAGTGATATCAATATGGGTGTCATTATCTTCAATGCGGACCTCTTCCCCTTCGATAACCATCATAAGAAGATCCTCTTGTTTGATAAAGGAACGGGTGGCAATGTCGTAGAGTTTGCGATTAGAGTACTTGCGTATCAGATGAAACATCCGCTTTTGCCTCTGAACACCAGATACTGCCATGCGCCACCTTCTGATTTAACGAACACTGATCTTGAAGGTCTTGGTAATCTCATCTAACCTCTCCTCAGTGATAGCCTCAACACGGATTTTTTTGAGTTCAGAGAGGAAAATACTATCAATCAGGGGATCACCTGAGGAGCGGACAATATCCACCCGTACAGCAAGCCCCTGGCTATCAAAAACAATCTTGGCCGTCACCGTATAACCCATGAGGGGATTGGCAACCTTTTCTCTGATCTTTGAGGCAATATCGGGAAAGAAAATCGTCTTACGGGGGCGAGACTTCCAGTTGGCATCACCAAGGGGGTCTGTACCCGTTCCCTGTTGACCGGTAGCTGAGGTGGCGGCTGTTCCCGTGCTCTTTTTCCCGCTACTTTGCAGGGCTTTTTCAATACTTTTGGCAAGAATATCATCCTCTGTCTCCTCTTGCTGTGAAGAAGGAGAAGACGAGACCTCCTCAGAAGCAGAAGGAGTCGCTGACTTTACCGGCTTTGACGTGGTGGTGGTTTTTTTTGTTTTTTCTTTGGCCTGCTGGATAACCTTTTCTGCTTCCTGTTTGGAGGTAGTTGTGGTTTTGGGCTTTGTCTCCTGCCTTGGGGTGGCCTTTTCCTTTTGAGGGGGAGGGGCTGGTGTTGCCTGGGCTCCTTCTGCCATAGCCGCAGGGGCATCAATGGTCACAATAATAGGCACCGGCTCCTCTTTGAAAGGCGAATGGGTAAGAAAAAGGCTCAAAATCAAGAGAAGGAGAAGATGAAGAAAGAGTGAGATAAAAAAACTCTGCCGAAACGAAAGCGGTTCTGAGAGTGCCGGTTTCATTTCTATTCCTCTTTGTAAATAGTGGCCAAACTCAAACGTTTCACCCCTGCCTGTCGCACGGCGTCCATCACCTCAATGAGAAGTCCATAATCCACCCGCTTGTCCCCCTGCACCGTCACCACAAGCTCACTGTCTTCCTTGGCATACTGAGCCACAAAACTGCGGAGATTTTCTTTTTGCACGGGCTGATTGTTGACGGTGATCTTCCCATCTCGATAAAGCACCACCGTTACCTCTCGTACAGGTTGGGCATCTGACGTCTTGCTTGCTGGAAGATCCACATTGATGGCCGAACTTTTGATAAAGGTAGAGGTTAACATAAAAAAGGTCAAAAGCTGAAAAACAATATCAATCACCGGGGTCATATTGATGTCACTGATGAGACGAGAATTCCTTCGAAATCTCATAGACTCTCCTTGGCTTGACAGGTATGTATCTCAAATCGCTTCAAAAACCCCTCTGGGGTCACGTAGTTACTCTCTCCAATGAGTTTTCCTCCACAGTAATACCGGATATAGGGAATGAGAAAATTTCCCCACCGGTTTTCCTTCAGGGCAAGGAAATCATAAAACTCCTCTCCCCTGTTGTACAGGTAGAGGTACACCTCTATATCCAATCCTGCTGGACGTCCCTCTGAAGCCCACGTCTCTAACCAGCGCTCAAGAGCTCTCCAGTCTGGACACCAATCCTGACTCATCACCACCGCCGAAGGCCCTCTGGTAATGACCTCAGAAAATTCCCCATGTCGCAGAGCATGGCGTGCCTCTTCGACGGGAAGAGCTTTTACACGAAACATAGAGGCTCCTTTTTGATTTTTTATACCACCTCACTCCCCTTCTACGTATTTATTATAGACAGAAGAGGAAAAACTGTCAACTTTATGGACACAAAGGCTTTCCCCTGTTTCAGCAAAAATGGGAAGATACCTGAAACAAGGAGAGAGCCCCTTTTTTCTAAAAATGAGACTCCTGCACGGCTGTTTTCTTCCCCTATCTGGGTCAGGGACTACGCCCCTCTTCAAAATTGTGACAAATGCCTATTGACAGAACCCTCTTGTTGGGAATAAAATGTTTTCGACATAAAAAACGATTGAGGAAAAAACTATGAAAACAAAAACCCTTTTGTGGTCTCTGGTGCTCCCCTCTCTTCTCTGGGCAAAAGACACCCTCTCCTCTGAGGTAAGAAAACTCCTCAAAGTCAGCAATTACCAAAAAGCAAGAGAAATGGTACAAATGGCTATTCAGAAAGAACCGGACATCTCTTCTCATTATATTCTTCTTTGCCAAATCTACCAGGAGGAAGGACGATACTCCAACGCCTACCGGGTTATAAGTGAAGCCTACAGCTATTTTCCTGAAAATCCCTGGGTAGCCAAAGAGTTGGCCGATGTGTATCGCCAGATGGGAGAGTACAAAAAAGCCCTCGCCCTTTATCGTCAAGGACTTCCCGTCGTAGAAGAAAAATACCAGGACCTCTGGTACTATGGAATGGGTGTTTGCTATTTTGAATTAGAAGACTATGAGAAGGCTATCCTGTTCCTGGAAAAAGCCACAAGGGGGAAAATCTCTTTCTGGTCTCTGTATTACTTAGGACGATCGTATCGGGCAAAAGGATTTCTCAAAAAAGCCCTATGGGCCTTTGAAAGGTCAGAACTTCAACTTTTTCTTCAGCCTGAATGGGCAAAAAACCTTCTCTACTACGAATGGGGCATAGCCTTGGTGGAATTCGGAATAGCGGTAAAGCAAACCAACACGACGGCCGCGAAAGCCATCTTTACCTCCCTTTTAGAGGACAAGAGATTTTCAGATAGACGGGTGAAAGAACGGGCTGAATTCTGGGTAAAACGATTATGAAAAACATGATAAAAATCCTTCTCTCTTTTGTATGCCCACTTTCTCTTTTTTCTCTCCGTATCAGTGAGGTGTACTATGGAGGGAATCTCTTCATTCCCGATACGGAACGCTACCTCGAACTCGAAAACGATGAGAGTCAGCCCCTTGATATGCGAAAGGTCACCCTGATACTCCCCCGTTCAGACACCAGCACCATTTCCAACTCCCTTCTACAGGGAAATTTTCTTTTGTTTGGCACAGAAGCTAAAACCAACGAATGGCTCCTTCTGCCTGGACAGAGGGCTGTTATCCTCTCAGAAGACTATAACTTCGGAGGAAGACTCCTCTCGTGGGACACCAATGCCCTCCTTTTCAAACCAAAATCCAAGACAGCCTGGACGTATAGCTGGAATAACCGGCTTCATCTTCTTGCCCTCCTTTATGATGGGCAGGAGGTCTTTCGAGCAAATGATATTCCCTCTTCCATTCAGGAAAAAGGCAAAGCCCTTGTGTGGGAAAATGGATGGAGAGAAGATCTTCCAAGACCAGGCCAAAACAAAAAAGTGAGGATTCTTGCCCCCTATGTCCTTCCCACGGGAGAAAGAGTAGAGATCCGGATAGAAAGTGAATCCTCCTTGAGTGAGTTTCTCATAGAGGAATACCCATCCTCTTCGCAGCAGATATACCCCCTTTCTGGTTATCCTCCTTACTCCCTCGTGCTCTCCGGAAGCCCTCAACATGCCACGACATGGATCCTCAGAGCAGGTAACGCCAGCCACAAAATACGGTTTCTTGACACAAACCTTTCCTCTCCATTTGCCGGAAAAATACTCATCAGCGAAATCACAAGCGCCCCGGCCAAAGACTACTCCGGTGGCGGATGGACAGGTCAGGATGGCGGAGGAACTATCAACGAAAATGATGACTGGATAGAGGTGGCCAATACCACAGAACAGTTTATTTCTTTCTCCAACTGGTACCTAGAACACACCACCTCACAGGCAAAATCCTACCGCTCTCTCAAACTTCGTTTTGATAACAAAACAGGCCCCACAACCAATTCTCTTCTCTCCCCTCAGGCTCTGGGCATCCTCAGTATCGACAATGGTATAGGAAACAAAGCCGAGATTATCCTCTATGATGGTCATCCCCTCTGGGCAAGACGTGTCGCCATTCTCTCCTACGGGGAAGGCAACATCCACGCCGCCAGTAGCCAGGAGGGAGAGGTAAGCCTCCAGCGTGTCCCGCATAACGCCCCCAACGATATCGCTGAGTGGAGAATCTTTTCTCCAACCTATGGAAAAATAAACGGGAGTGGCCCCTATCTCGTGAAAAGATGGAATGCCACCAATAACTCGCTTTTAGAAATAGTGATGAGTGATCCAGAAAAAGAGGATGGGTCCCTTTCCCTCGTGGCCAAAAGTGAAATCGATGAAAAGACCATTTTGCTTTCAGGTTATCAAGGATGCTTTCAAGGATACCTTTTGATAACAAGAACACCACATTCTGAAGCCTTGTCTGTAAAAAACGGAGGAAAAAACACCCTTCTCTACACCAATCAACAGGGGACATACAGCTGGGATTTTGTCTGGAAAGAAGAGGGTTGGAACTATCCGGCGGGTGGAGAGTCTCTTGCCCAACTCGTGGTTTATCCCAACCCGGCCCGAAGAAAATCTTTAGTTTTCCTTTCTCGCCTCATGAAAAACGCAAGGATTGTCATTTTTGACCAGCAGGGTCGTGTGATAGAAGAATTTACCTCACAAGGGGAGGAATATCTTGTATGGAACACACCAGACAAATCAGGGCTTTTCTGTGTATTGGTTATGTATGGTGGTCAATCAGTGTATCGCTGGGTTTTGGTCAAATAGAGGACCTTTCTCCGGGATGGTGGAATGGTCTCGAGACTGAAAACGTCCTGGGAAAGACATCACTTGGACTCTGGAGTGGCTATTTCACCAGAGAATGGTTTATTGGCACCTCGTTTGACTATGCCCAATGGGAGGGATTTTCTCTTGTGGAGGCTGATGATTATGGATACCGGGAAATTGGTACCATAACCCCCCAGAAGTGGACCAGTAAAGCATGGGCAAAATTTCAGACAAAAACCATAGAGTTCGGGGGAAGAGGAGAGATAAGCGAGCTTTGCATAGGTGATTACCAGACGTGGGAAACCCATTGGTACGGAGAGGGGGGAATTAGCTACCAGGATTGGACAGCAAAAATTGGCTACGGCAGCCAGGAAGTCTCCATCTCCCTTCAACAGGAATTCTGGTTTCTTCGCTGTCTCTGGCAGTGGAACGTGAAGGGAGTGTATGCAGATGGCCTTGCCATCCATGGGGGGATTTTCTTGTGGAATCAAAACCGTGACCTTCGATTGGGGTATGAGATGGTTGGCTATGAAACATACCTTCAGAGAGAAATAGCGACGTTCTTTTGGCAAAAATATTTTGCGGATGTCCTCTTTTACGGAGAAATCGGCTTCAGCCCGTGGGATGCAGGAAGATTCAAAATAGGCATAGGAAAAAAGTGGTAAAAAGAAATGTGGGCGCTATAGGATTCGAACCTATGACCCCCTGCTTGTAAGGCA